>Ga0310696_10009582_pt1 | contig 11189 bp, 10 predicted proteins | sample AusTroGonzalo_MG_4_FD_203885 | JGI IMG/M metagenome (GOLD analysis project Ga0310696, IMG submission 203885) | Bovine rumen microbial communities from tropical cattle in Woodstock, Queensland, Australia - Gonzalo_02 (v2) (version 2) | ecosystem: Host-associated > Mammals > Digestive system >...
CAAAAGCGCTGATTTTCTCAGATTTTTGTTGTACCTTTGCCATGTCATTGATGATTTTGCTTGTCTTGATTTGCAGCACTAAGGTAAGTGAAAAATCTGACATGGCCAAATCCTGAGCCGCTCGGCTCTGCCGCTTGCCACAGCAAGAACTTTTTGTTGCTCAGGTACTTATAAAGAAAGTTAAATTAAAGTGCTGCGGAATTTAGGAATAAATCCATCATTATTTTGCATTTTTTATTGTCAGATGAATAATTATCGGTATCTTTACGGCGGAATTAGGCTTAAAAGTCAATTATTTTAAGTATTTTGCAATAAAAATGATGTCAAAAATGGGAAAAAGGAATTACATGAGGACGAATTTGCCTTTTTGCGGCAGACGGTTACTAATAGTTGCTATATTGGCATCCTTACTCTGCGGTTGTAAGGAGGTGAATACCACCAGACACCCTTCGCTCAATGAATCGGAAATCTTTTTTGAAGAGACTCTTTCATCTATATCAAAGGATCGTATAGATGAGAATCTCTATTATGTTGGAACAGAAGATGGCATAGTATATATCTACAACTCGGATGACAAGCATCTTGAAAAGATAACCACGGATTTTGACAGAATTTATAAAGTCGTAAGAGATACGGTAACAGAAGAACCTATTTATTGGGTGGGAACCAGAAACATGGGGCTTTTTTGTTGTGAATTAAAGAATAAATCCTTTGTTATGAAGGAGCGACATGGCCGTTTCTATATTCCTCTTGCAGAAAAAGCAACAAAGTATTCTGCTTACGATATTTCTATTCAAGATTCTGATGTTTATGTGGCAACAAGCCATGGATTATATAAAGTGGATAGAGTTTCTAATAGTGATACTCTCATGATACTCTTTCCAAATAGTTATAAAAATAGACACGATAGTATTCGTCCCGTTGTCACTAGCAGTGTTCAATTATATAATGATAAATATTTATTTTGTGCTAGTGATTCGGGACTTTTGCGCTTAGAACTATCTTCCGATAGTATTAAAACTTGTATTCCAGAAAAAAACATCAGTCATATCGTTATACGTCATGACTCCATTTTTTCTTTATCAGAGGATTCTGTTATAATAACTGATATCAATGGTGAAAGATTTATAGAAAGAGTTAATGATAAGGATACTGTATCCTTTGTTCTTAAACAACCTGCTCAAATATATTATTATGATGAGACGACACAAATTAACTACTTCATAAGCAATAATTCCATTCAATTGGTCGAAGATTCAAATCTTTATAATTCAGACAGATACAAACTAGTTCATACAAGAAGGTCAATTCGCACAAAATGCCACAATATAATGGTCAACGACCTTCGTCATAGACAATCCTTGCTTGTAACCATTCACTCGATTTCACGAGTCGGCCATCATCAAGATGTGTTTAATTCTGATGGGAATGTAAAATTGGCCTGCACAGATAATGATAATATCTATTATTTGATAGACACAAAAATATATCGCCAAAAAAAGAATGAGATAACAGCTTATCCATTTAAAGACATTACCAAAGGAACTAAAGATATTCGTTATATGGAGGTCCTTAATGATGAACTTTATTATGTTGATAGCAATCATGATATATATAAAGCCAAGCTTTATTCCAACTATTTTCGAAATTCCATACTATCATGGGACCGCCATATTAAGCAAGATCCAGATCAGAAAAAAGAAGTAACAGCAATTGGAAAAGACAAGCATAATGTATATGTTGGAGTTCGTGATGGTTTCAGGAATCTAAGCGATATAGATAAAGACATACCACTTAAAAATCATCTTTCAGACACCATTATTTCCGATCCTTTCATCACCAAGTTTTTTACCGATGGAGAAAAAACGTTGCTTTGTACATTAAACGATGGCATATTCAGCGGGAAAGACAACTCGTTCACTAAAATACCAGGGTCGAATTCATATACATTCATTCGTGATTTGGGGATTGATTTAACCAGAAATAATAAAATATGCCTTCTTACAAATCACGGCTTTTATCAACAAGAAGATTCTGCTTTCAACAAAATTGAAGATCTTTCTGGATATAATAAGCTATTAGTAATTGATTCTACTCACATCTATGGTGTTCCGAATTTCGGAATAAAGAACTTATGTGATAGCATGGAATATTTCGTAGATATTCAATTTAATCCAATGGCATGTATCAGTGTTGACAATAAAATCTACGCAGGTTCAAGTAACGGAGTTTACGTTTTCTCGTCCAACTTGTCTAAAGAGGATGGTATCATAGAAACGGCAGGAACTTATTATACTATTGATTTTTATGAGCAAGATTATTTTTCCAGAACTAACATCTTTATCTGTATCATTATACTTTTATCCATTTTTATTGGATTATGGTGGTACGATCGGTATAAAATGAGTGCGCATGCCATAAGGATGTTAAAGAAAGGGTTAGGCAATCGACTGGATAAGTTGAAGCTGTGTTATAAGTGGCTAAGTCAGGAGACTATTGAGGAAATAGAAACAAATAATAAGGAGGTGATAGAGGTTGACGAAAATGGAGGCAAGAAATCTGCCGAGCATTTACGCAATCTGAGTGAGAATATCATGTTAATAACAAGTCGCGTTCCTTCTGAGTTGCGTCCAAGTCTAAATTCTCAAATAAAAGAGCTTAAATCATATGAACCAGACGAAATTGTAACTGAACAAATTGAGCAGTCAGAAAAGGTAATCGATGGTTCAGACTTTCTTAAGATGGTGGCTCAAATAGGAAGTAATGCCGTTTTCCTGCCGAAAATCCATAATATCTGTCAGTTCCTTGATGAATTACGCTTCATAACTTCTTCAGAACCGTGGTCATTGCAAATAGAGAGCATCGTCCCAATCTACCCCAAGGAAGCACTTTCGCTTACTGAAAGGTCAATATTGAAAAAAAGCATAATGACATCCCCTGCTATTATGTCAGAATTAGAGAGAGTTATTAACCAGCAAATTATTGTTTTAACTTCTATTAAGATGTTGGGATTTAATGACGAACTAAAGCTTGTACTAAAGGATATCTTAAGCCATATCAAATCTGATTATCAGATGTGCCTTGAACGTATACCCCAAGCAGTAAATCCAGAAGAAATGCTTACGGAGATGAAAAAAGTCTTTGTTGCAAACCAGCGTATGTTTATCATACAGCAACTGTGTGGAATCAATAAAGATATTTATGATAGATTTGAGAGGCTCAACAATCTAAAAACTAAAAAACCACGTGACCCTGATAAAATCGAGGAAGAAGAGATAAAAATAGAACAATCGTTACCAAAACTATATAAAGCCCTTCGGAATTACTGTAGTGACTTCTGTCGGTGTATCGAAATGAGTCCTGATAAAGACCTTTTTGAAAAGTTAAACATTGACCTCGGAAACCAGTCAGGTAAACAACTTCCATTGGTGATATGTGAAACAGTCAAAAATATTAAAAAGGGAGACTATAAATACATCATTGGAGGAAATGAATTTCGTTTAAGTAGTGAACGAACAAAATTAAAGAACATGCTTGAAGCGGGCAAGGCAATAATTGAATCCTATTCTAAGCAGGAGCCATCAAGCATAGCAAGATATCTTGTTTCTTGTAAAATACTATAACTCTTTGCATTAATTCGTTTTTGCAATTTTCTGATTTTTTGTTTTATAATGGAATGCAAAATATGTCGATTTTTGCATTCCATTATTTTTAGCCCCTTTTCATTCTGCCAAATTTATTATTTTTTATCTCAAAAAAAGGCCATACCTTTGCAGCGTCAAAACAAGACAACCCGTGCTCCAAACCCGAGGAGTTTAAAAAAGAGGTAGCCTTAGTAGCGCAAGCGATGGGTCGGCTAACTACAGGTCGAATGAAAAAGGTGAAGTGGCACTAAAACGATAGTCTACGGACGATTCGCAGAGGTGGAAGTTAAACGGAGTAGCAGCCGATTGCGACGATATGAGCATAAGGTTGCAACGTCACTAAGAACGTCTTTAATGCAGCCTTCAGGGCGTCCCAAGCCGCCAGAAATGCAGAGGGAAGATTTCAGCTTTTCATTATAAATACTCAATTCTATTATCTACTAAATTAAAACTGTCATGAAAAAATTGTTCTATTTAGTTTTGCTGTTCATTTGTTTCGTTCAGCCATCTGTTGCCAACAAATGGCGCTATTTCCTGCCACCTCTGGCCAAGTCATTACGGCATATCAACGACCAGCCTAAGGTGTCATATTCAACTCAAACGGCATCGGGTTCAGATGATGACAACCCCTGGAATTACATTATGCCATGTATATTGATAGTGGGCGTTGGATACCTTGTTTGGCCACTCGTTAAAGAGGCCAATAGTTCTAGCTCAGCAACTCCCCCACGTTACTATCAATCCATACCTCGCCCCAAAAACGAGCCTATTATCTTGGCGAATCATGGTGGCGTACTCATCCGCTAATCAGTATTCTTCATTTATCACCCGAAATTCACCTTAATAATAATTCAGACTATGGAACCTACTAATCACTTCACACGTTCGGCGGAAGCCATTTCCTTGAATATTAAAATCAGCGTTGTCGCTTTGGTCACATTATGTATTTCGAGTTCCTCTGCTTGGGCGCAGAAAGGTTTTCTTGATGGGGCTTGGCTTAGAAAAATAGGTATAGGCATGATGCAAGCATCGCATGCTTTTAACAATTATTCTCAAAGCCTACAGATTGGTTCTCAGTTATCGAATCAAAACCAATTTAACATATTTGGTTCCTTTTCACAGCAGGACACTATTCGCGAATCGCTTTTGTTGCCGCCTTACGTGCTGAAAGGCCCAATGCTTGAACCAGTTGGCCTTTCAATGGAATATACTCACGAGCAGTTGTTGCTATTATATCGCAGAGCGTGTTTAATTTATGAACGAGGAGACTCGGCAAGGGCAGTTAAATCTTTTGAGATCTTAGCAAAGAAGGGTCTGGCTGAAGCTCAATACAGCTATGGCTATTGCTTGTTAAACACGAACAACAAAAGGCAGATAGCTTCGGGCGTGAAATGGATTAGTTCGGCAGCGGATCAGGGCAACGCGGATGCCTCGTATTGTATGGGTGTTATCTACCTCAATGGTATTGGAGGTGTCCCGCAGGATTCTGTTAAATCTAAAGAGTGGATATTAAAGAGTGCTGATGAGGGATGCTATTACGGTCAAGTGTATATCGGCAATGCCTACCTGGTAGACTGTGATTACGTGGATGCTGCCAAGTATTATACTATGGCTTTCATGCAGAAACAATCGTATTCATACTTGGAGGAGCAAAAAGCTGTTTTGGCACAGATAGCTTTCAACTTAGGTGTTTTTTCATGCGAAGGGAAAGGGGAGCCATACAATTTGCGAAAGGCTGCCCGTTATTTTGAATGGGCTGCTGGCAGGGGACACGCTGAAGCTGCATATATCCTGGGCTTGCTATATTACGAAGGCAGCGACGAACTTGGGCAAAACAACCATCTGGCAAAAAGATATCTGAAAACTGCGGCCAACTTCGGACATACTGGAGCCCCATACTGGCTTACGCTGTTGTATAACCAGGAGGGCGACAACGAGAATATCATTTTGTGGGGAAGCCGTGCTGAAACCAGGGATTCAGTTGACTGCCAGTATGCTGTTGGTTACGCTTTTTATAATAAGGGTGACTACGAGAATGCCGTTAATTGGTTCAAGAAGGCTGCTGAACAAAATTATGTTGAACCATGCTGTATGTTAGCATACATATATGAGAACAATCTTAATGATAGTATCTCGGCGTTTCAGTATATCAAGAAAGCCGCTGAATTAGGATACGATGCAGCCATCAACGACCTTGGAACATACTATGTAAATGGCGAGTTCGTAGATAGGAACATTCCATTGGCCATCGAATATTTTAGCAAGGCGGCGGAGATGAATCTGCCTTCCGCATATCACAACCTTGGAGTAGTATACTACAACAAAGAGTTCGGAGTAAAGAATCTGAAGAGAGCTGCTGAGTATTGGAAGCATGGAGCGGAGCTTGGAGATCCCAATAGCCAATATTGTTACAGCCTTGTGTTGAAAAAGGGCAAGGGTGTTAAGAAAGATAAGGCACAAGCTGCATACTGGAAACAACTTGCCGCCCAAAATGGGATTGAAGAGTAGTACTAATAACCACTAGCGCGCCCCCTTCCTATTAGCGCTTTTGGAAACTAAAAACTAATCATAAAAGGAGGTATACCATTTGACTAACAGGCAGAAATAGGATAATCCCTTTTCTGCCTGTTGCTTTTTAGTTTTTGGGTACTTGATGTTTGTATGAGATTTTATGGTATCTTTGCACCGTCAAAACACAACTTCAACCAATTAAGAAGGGGCGGCAACCCATAACAGCGGCACCAAAAATATGAAGACGAATCAACCAAGAACGAACATCGCATGGCAGGCATTCAACGATGCCTTGGCTATGGCTACAGAGAAACTGCAACAGCAATTATCAGAGAGTACGGCTATCGACCGTATACAGAATATGATCGCGTTAGCCGAACTCCATTTGATGATGCACCAGAGCGACCAAGCAGAAAAGGTTCTCGAGGATGCACTCATACTACTATTAGAAGAAAGCGATCCCGCTCAAAAGGTGAAATTGGAGGAGTACATCCTCAACAAACTGGCCGGCATCTATCGGTGCTCGAACCAAAGAGTCAAAGCACGTCGCTATGATAGACTAGCCTTGCAGGCGAATGAGCGCAGGCGTACATTAGATAATTCTTAAACAGACACTATTATGGCCCTCTACTTTGATAGCAACGACTACTTGTTCGACGTCGATCTCAATGAAGGTCGTAGCACATCAACTCATGGAAACAATACAATATAATAAATACCCCCATTATTAACCCATAAAAAACAAAACAAAAATGAACAAAACTCTGTTACTCGCAGTTATGGTTGCAAGTGCAACCGCTGCCATGGCCGCTAAAACCAGTGGTTGGCCAGTTGGGGATACATTCCCCGTCACGTTCCCCTACCCCTCAGAGGAGGTCGTGTTCCCCAAATCCTCGTATCCTGTATTTCCGAAGGATACAATGTTTCCTGAGCCTGAGCCATATTGGCCAGTAGCTCCCTTCCCCGCATCCTAAGTAATGCCCCCTCTCGCGCCACACTAAGTGCTGGCGCGAGAGGAATTTATCCGAAGAAAACACCACTCCCCCAAAAAGTAACCCCAAGACAGCTTTAAGATAGAAAGAAAAAGAATCGCGCCGCAACTGCGTTCCGTCACAGCGCGTTAGGCACTAAGAAACAAATAATAATTTACTTATGTAAAACAGCAGCAACTATGGAAACAAAAAACTTCAAAAGAGTCTGGAATCGCATCCGCTATGGAGCATCAGGACGTGTAGGACGAATGGGGTACGCAGTGTCTTATGTACCATACTTGACCCTGACCACGATTGCACCCTATGAATTAAAACCGTTGGCCGCCATTTTAGGACTCGCGTTAGTAGCTTTCGCTGGATCGAAACGTTGCCACGACGCTGGTATCCGAGGGGCCTGGATATTACTTATACCCATAGTCCCATTGATTATGCTATTCTGGCCTGGACAAAAGCATGAAAATCGCTTCGGCCCAGCCCTGTGAAATCAACTACTACATAGGCCTTTCTTTTTAATCATATAATATTTACTAGCCTCCACTTTCCAAAAAGAACCGCTGCCAATTAATAAGAAAACCCGACGACTCCCCCACGGAGTGGATTAATGGTATAAAAAACTCAGAAGACATACTAATATTATATTTATTCACACTTTTCAAATTATAAAGACTTATGAAACGCTTCATTTTTAAGTTATTGCTCGTCATTCTGCTTTTATGCGGGCTATTCTATATTGATTCTTACCATCCATTCGTCGTAGTATTAATCTGTTTAATAATAAGTTTGATAACTATGCCTTTTTTGGCAACAAGAGATGAGTGGGAATCGGACACGTGGTTGGTATGTATCAGCTTATGGGTTGCTTCCGGGTTCTATTTATATAGAGGTTACCAAACAATCCCTTGGGAGAAAGACCGGGTCGCTCTGGTTCCGCCCTTCTACCCCATATTTGGTGAGGTCATCGCTGTCGGTGAAAGAGTTGACACAATCGATAATGTACCAAAGTGCTTCATCTCCGACGACGGCGATATTTCAACCGTACAGGAAACGGTTTTCCTACTGCATCTTGATAGTACTTCATCGCTCTTGTTTAACAGCTGTAATATTATTTTAGAACGAGGTAGGAATCTACTCTTTGAACCTCGATATTTTAGATACGGGTGGCTATTAACTATATCCTTCCTCGACGATTATAACGTTCGTCGTTACATTGATCTCTTAGGGAAAGATATTACTACTAAAAATTACGAGCCCTCAATGACCACAATTCCCTCAACACCAGATTACTATTAATATACTCTACTACTTGTCCCCCGAATCATTTTTAGAAGACCTAAGTGCCTTAATATAAACGATTCGGAATATCAAAAAAATCAAATTATTAACCCTTAAAAATCAAAATGAAATGAAAAAAAGTATTCTTTTCGCTTTTGGAGTGCTCGCCTTTATAATTGGCGGCCTCAGTGCCAATGCACAAGAGATTGTTAATCCTTACTTTACGACGAAGGAGATGCCAGTTTTGCCCCTTTGCCCGCCTGACAGCACCTCGGCACGTTTCAAAAACGATGTCGAACGCTATTATTGGGGTATCGAACAACGACAAGACTCCGTTAGAGCAGCTATTGCAATACGTGATGCTGTCTATGGCATAGAAACAATCATCCATGAGTTCAGTGCGCCTTTTGGACTACAGATCTCCAAAGAGGAGACACCTGCTATCTACGTCCTCTTGAGAGATGCGCTTGCCACATGTGACTCCATCTGTACTCTCCCAAAGAAACTCTGGATGAGACCACGCCCATACATGGTATTTCATGAATCCACTCTTACGCCTTGGGACGAAAAGGCCCTCAGGGCCAACGGTTCTTGGCCATCGGGCCATGCTCTCTTAGGTTGGAGTGCGGCCTTGCTCCTATCTGAAATCAATCCTGAGCGTGCTGATACGCTACTTGCTCGTGGTTATATGTACGGCATGAGTCGCGTCATCTGTGGGGTTCATTGGCAGAGTGACGTGGACGATGCCCGAGTATTTTCATCCGCAGCATACGCGAAGTTACATACGAGCAAGAGGTTCTTAGATCAGATGAGGCGGGCACGACTAGAGTTTAAACGTCTAGAAAAGGGAAACCCTTCAAAATCTATTGCTGATTTGGAAGAGCTGGAACGACTGCTTGGTGTGACAGTTTATTGTATGCCACATGAAGTTGATGAAGTCTCTGGCCTAAAGTTGATCTTTGTGAAGACGGATGAATGTGATTGTGAGATTGCACGGGCAGTTGACAATGTCATATTGGTCGATAAAGATAATAAAGTCGTTTGGGTCGTGAAGACTCTTGTTCGGCATGATAACGAAGAAGATGACTTCTATGGCGTGATCGTGACAAACGGCCAGCAGAGTGGCGAAATTAGAATATCCGATGGGAACTCTTTTGATCTTCTGGAATTCCTGTTCGCCCGACAGTCTTCGACACTCATCAACTGCTCAGATATTCGTTTTAAAGTATCGGCCAGCCCAAACCTTGCCCCATTCTCACCGACAAAACAGAGAATCCCTCGTTTCTTTAACAGATAGGGTTTTCAAATAAAAATTAACAATATGCAATTCTATACATTACAGCTAATACAAGCCTAAGAAAATGGAAAAGAACAAAGAAAAGAAAGAACTTCAAACAAGGCGCGAGTTCTTTAAAACAGCAAGTAGAATCCTGCCAGTATTGGTCCTATCAGCAATGCCTGTAACAAAAATCCTCGGAAAGGTTAATCATACACCGGACTGCTCATGTACTGATAGATGCGAGCATAGCTGCCAAGATGGATGCACAAATAGCTGCCAGCAGAAGTGCTCTAATAGTTGTTATACCACGTGCCGCACGACTTGTCGCGAAGGTTGCGGAGAAACGTGCGGTGGCTCATGCAAAGGGAACTGTGTCGGTAGCTGTGAAAACAGTTGTGCTGGCAGTTGCTTAAATAGCTGCGCTGGGGGTGCCAAACAGGGAAGTCTTCATCTTTAACTGATAATCAACAAGGATATGATAAAGAATTATATGGCCGCTATCTTACAAACAGCAGAACGTAGGAAGAGAAAGAGGAAGATCCTACCCTTATTAAATAAGGTTGATTATGGAGGGTCTGATCTTTTTCTCTCAAACGGGAACAATAGCGGACATCAACATTGCGGCTACTCATGCCGAGTCTCATGCGCCGATGATTGCGAACGAGACTGTGAAGGTACTGTATTGATCTACTAATCTATTAAGGACTTTATTATGATCAAAGAACGACAAAATGAATGGCATGCTGGTATGTCCAAAAACATTACCTTCATTGTCACAAAGGACTGCCAGCTGGCGTGCAAGTATTGTTACTTGGTAGGCAAGAACACCAAGGAGCGAATGTCGTGGGAAGTGGCGAAGCAAGCCATTGACTACATATTGGACCGAGAAGAAGAGTTCCTGGAGGAGAGTGTCATCTGGGACTTCATTGGCGGTGAACCATTTTTGGAGATTGACCTGATTGACAGGATTTGCGATTACCTGAAGACGGAGATGTATCGGCGGAATCACCATTGGTTCAACTCTTATCGTTTCTCATTCTCTACTAACGGCATCAACTACCACACAGAGAAGGTGCAACGGTTCATAGAGAAGAATCGTAATCATCTGAGTATTGGTATCACCATCGACGGTACCCAACGGAAGCATGACCTCAACCGCATTTGGAAGACGCCAGAAATGGAGCAGGGCATCATGCCTAAACCAGAAGATGAACGAGGGTCGTATAAGGACGTGGTGCGTAACATTCCGCTGTGGTTAGAGCAATTTCCTGGGGCAAGTACAAAAGTGACTATCAGCTCTCCAGATATTCCTTTTATCAAGGAAAGTGTGCTACATCTCTACAGCCTTGGAATTAAGGAAGTAAATATTAACTGCGTATTCGAGGATGTCTGGAAAGAAGGGGATGACGTGCTGTTTGAGGATCAACTGACGGAGCTGGCAGATGCCATCATTGATGGTCGGTTGTACGAAGATCATGCCTGTTCTTTTTT
>Ga0310696_10009583_pt1 | contig 11188 bp, 9 predicted proteins | sample AusTroGonzalo_MG_4_FD_203885 | JGI IMG/M metagenome (GOLD analysis project Ga0310696, IMG submission 203885) | Bovine rumen microbial communities from tropical cattle in Woodstock, Queensland, Australia - Gonzalo_02 (v2) (version 2) | ecosystem: Host-associated > Mammals > Digestive system >...
CTTCGACAGAATTCCTGAGGGTGATCTGTGCCTCGTCCTCGGTGAGTCCGAAGGTCTGTTTGAGGTATCTGAACTCATCGGCAAGCGTCGTTCCCTCGACTCCCATGTCGTCCGTGTTGACCGTCACACGGATGCCTGAGCGGACGAAGTCCACCAGGGGGTACTTGGACATGTCGGGGATGGCATGGGTCTGGCGGTTGCTCGTCGGACACATCTCCAGGAAGATCCCCTTCTCCCTGATCATCTTCACCACTTCGGGATCCTCGAAGCTGCGGACCCCGTGGCCTATGCGCTTTGTTCCGAACTCGATCGCCGATCTGACGCTCTGAGGACCGTCCGCCTCGCCTGCATGGATGGTGTAAGGGAGCTTGCGCCTTCTGACCTCATCGAAGAGGGCCTTGTAATCCGATGTGGGATACAGCGCCTCTGCACCCGCAAGGTCCACTGCAACGGCTCCTCCGTCCGGGACAATGTGCTTCGTGGCCACCTCGAGTGTCTCGTAATTCCGGTCCATGTTGTCCGATCCTCGCATGAAGCACAGAATCAGATTGGCCTTGAGCCTGGTCTTCTTCAGACCCGAGACGGCGGCAAGGACGGCCTCTTCCTGCGTCATGCCCTTCTGCGTGTGGAGCTGGGGTGCGAAGCGAAGCTCCGCGTAGATCACTCCCTGGCTCATGATGTTGTCACAGACCAGACGCACGGCCTCGGAAAGACCCTCCGGTGTCTGCATCAGAGAAACAGGGAGGGCGAAACACTTGAGAAAATCGTTCAGGCTGGTGCACTCCGGCCGGACTGTGAGAAGCCGGGAAAGCTCTTTCTCGTCATCGGACGGAAGGCGGATTCCCTGAACTGCGGCAAGGCCGCGTGCTATTGCCGGTGTCACAGCACCGTCAAGATGCAGGTGAAGATCGATGTATTTGTCCATGACGGTATTCTACACCATCGTGTAATCATTGACCACAATGAAAAAAAACACCTGATGCCGTTGACATCAGGTGCCTTGAGACAACCAGTCTTAACCGGGTCAGATGGACCACTTGAATGAAAGCCTTGCCAGCTCGTTGATGCCGTAGTACGAGGCACCGAGCAGGATGGCGAAGATGTCACCGGGCTCGCTTTCGCCCTGGACATAGTAGAAGAACGTGGCCTGCGCTGCTTCCGAGCTGATCGGGGCAAGAAGGAATGCAAGGGGAACCGACGTATCAAGTCCCATCGAGAACTTCTCGTTGAACTTGTAGACAAGACCCGATGTGACCGATGCCATGCCGATGACCCTTACCTTGTTCTTCATGAAGTAGGACTGGAACGAACCGCCGAGTCCGAGGTTCCATCCGAAGTGCTTTCCGTTGACGGCCTTCCAGTAGGCTCCGACGTGGGCTCCGGGAAGGATGAAATCGAGGATGTTGATCTCCTCCTCGCTGTCGTTGTTGACCTTCTCGTTGACGGCTCCGATGAAACCGATGGTCGAGTAGATCAGAGGCAGTCCCACATCACCCTGGACGCCGAACTTGTCCCATTCATAACTTGCGACGAAACTGGTGTTGATCAGTCCCTGTGATAAACCTATGGATGCGCCGGCGAAAACGGCGGTACAAGCAATTGTCAGAACCAAGAGAATCAATACAAACTTCTTCATACTCAATACTCCTTTATGAAACAAAAGCCGGGTCATGAGCTTTCGCCCTATTCCCCGGCCCTTCCAACCATGAAAACAACGCTTCGGGTCTTAGGTTACAGGAGCCGCCTGCGCCTCCTTCACGGCAACAGAAAGGTCCTTGTGCCGGAAGCAGGAGTAAGCGAGGAAGAACACGGCAAGATAGTACAGCAGCATGAAGACGGCGTGCATGGCAAGCATCTTGCCCGTTGTGTGGTAAAGCCCCAGCATAAGATCGGATGCCATGAACAGCACGGCCCCGGTCGTCACCGGCATTGGCATGCCAACGCTTGTGACCACCATGAAGGAGATGATGCAGGCATATCCTGCGGCGACGAACCTGAGATAGCCCAGGTCCTTGCCTATCAGAAGGATCAGGATGACGGCCAGAACGGCTATGATGCCCCATGTCAGCCACTGGTAGAAGCTGGGTTTCCTGCGCCTGACGAACATGATGATAAGGCCCACATGAACCAGGGCGAAGACACAGATTCCCGCCACAAAGTGCTGGTTGATGACAAGGTCGGCTATGGCACAGACCAGGACGCAGACGGCCATGCCAAAGAAGAAGCGGCCGTTGTCGCTGCGAAGAAGCTTGACCTTTTTCCATTTTAGCAGCCCCAGACAGGCCAGTCCGACCGAAAGAAGCCCCAGTCCCAGCTTCGCCAGGGCCCTGTACGTGGGGTCCCTGAACAGCAGGAAGAACAGCTCCTCAGCCAGATAGGCCTCTATCATCAGAGACAGGAACAGATGCGGAACCATGGAGAAGTGCCTGTTGGCTACGAACTTCACTATAAGAATCAGGATGTTCAGGACCAGAAGGATGAGAAGAACCGGGACAAGGACACCGGTGAGGATCAGGGCCCTCCAGGAGACATTCTTCTCGTTGGTGCTCAGTGCGCCGAGTACGAAGCCCGGCGGCAGATAGCCCGATGCCGAGCCGAAGTCTCCGGCACTGAAGGTGTAGACGATGGTCTCCTCATTGGGACCCTCGCCCACGTGGTAGATCATAGTCTTTCCTGCCTCTTTGACGGCTCCTATGAAAAGCTCGTTCTCCGCGAACTGCATTGTGTTGAAATCGGCCACTGCAAATAATTCGGTACCGTCGTCTGCGTCGGACTGGTACCATACCTTGTAGTCACGGTCGTTCTGAAGCGTCATTGAGGCGGACTTCTCGGTCTGGGTCACCAGTATGTAGCAGTTATCCTTCTCCGGCAGGCCGCCTGAATACATGTTCAGGGTGTAGACGACGTTGTCATCGTCTCCCTCGGTCACGGTCACGACGCTGTCTTCCGACATGTCGTAGAACATGAACCTTGTGTACTCGGTCTTGTCGGTGAAGACCTCATCCGGGTTGTCGGAGGACATGACCCAGGCCATGTAGGTGTCCTGGGTGTGCTCGTGAACGAGGTTTGCGGTGGCCGTTGCCTCAGGGTTCCACATCTCACCGATATCGCCCGTCTTGGTCAGGGTGTCGATTCCGAGCAGGAACAGGAAGTTCATCAGCTCGGACGCGGTTTCCCTGTTCTCGTCGTTGATCAGGTTGCCGGCCTCGGCAAGCTCGGAGAAGTTGCGGATCACGTTGTTCGGGGACCTGTTCTCGAAGATCGAGATCAGCTTGGGCTGGAGGTAGCGAACGTAGTCCTCCTGGGTCGGACACAGGTCGTAGAGGTATTCCAGAAGGGTGTGAAGCCGGTAGTTGGCGTCCACGTTCACCCAGAACTCCTGTCCGGTGAACTCCCTGTAGGCCATGTTGACCCTGTCGTATTTCTCCCAGAAGTCGCTGTCCGTCTCCATCAGGGAGGTGTACAGCGTGGTTCCGTACCTTTCGAAGCCCCAGCCCGAAAGGGGGACCTGGGGGACCACATCGTACTGGCCGACGATGTTGAAGATGTTGGGGTACTGTCCGTCACGGGGATCTCTGGTTGTCCTGGGCGTGGCGAACGTGTAGGCGAAGATGTCCTCGATCCTGAAGACGCCGCAGTCATCAAGGTCGGCTGCGACTATGTTGCCGATTGCGGCCGCACGGCTGAAACCGGCGATCCAGATCTTGATCCTTCCGGTGATGTTGTGACGTCCTATGTAGCCGAAGATCCTGTTCTCAACCAGATTGGCCGCGCTGTCAAAGCCCTTGTGCCTCTCGTCCATTCCGACGGTCAGGTTGGAGAGCCACTCATGGGCATAGCCTCCTCCGCACACTCCAACCGCAATCAGGGTGTACGGCTCTCCGTCTGCATCCTCAAGCTCCTTCATGGCTATGGCAGATGCCACCGTGTACAGAGACGGGGTCTTGTCATAGTCGTCGGTGACGATGTCCGAGAACCCGCAGTTGCCGAGGAACCGGATCAGGTGCTCTGAAGGGTTGATCTGTTCCATCAGGGCATATCGGATACGGAAGGCCGAAAGCGCCATTCCGACGCTGGCCTGCGCAAGGGCGTGGTTGTACTCGGTTGAAGGCCCATCGAAGAACGAGTCCTCGAAGTCAACCGTGAACGAGGATCTGGTCTTGGTCGTCAGGGCCTCTGTCACCGCCTCGACTTTGACGGCGAAGGCTGATGAGACAACAAGGAGAAGTACAAAAAGGACAGCAATTATTCTTTTTTTTACGCAACTCACGTCCATACCCCCGGACTACGGTGAAATGATACTACAAAACACAGGACGGGGTAACCCTTTGCAAGAATTCTTCTATCCATTATCATTGGGCCATGAACGATTCAGACAAGATTGCAATACTCATAGACGCGGACAACACCCAGCTTCAGAAACTTGACGCCATCATGACGGAGGTCTCGACCCGGGGCCGCATCGTCGTAAAGCGTGCATACGGAAACTGGAAGAAGCGCAACCTCAACAAGTGGGAGAACGAGCTCAAGCGCCTGGGAATCAAGGCCGAGCAGCAGTTCGACTACGTCTCGGGCAAGAACGCCACCGACATGGCCCTGGTCATCGACGCCATGGACCTCCTCTCCTCCGACGCATTCGACAGCTTCGTGATAGTCTCAAGCGACAGCGACTTCACCCCGCTTGCCATCCGCTTGCACGAAAGCGGCGCCAACATAGTCGGAATCGGAGTCCAGTCCACCCCGGAATCCTTCCGCAACGCCTGCGACGACTTCCTCTTTCTGGAGAACCTCACCAATGACGATGCCTCCGAGATTCAGGAAAAGGACGAGAAAGCGGACAACAAGGCCCAGAAGAAGGACAGCGACAGAAAGCCCGGTGCAAAGAAGCCCAAGGTTCCCAAGGATGTCCACGCCCTTCTGACCAAGGCCTACGACACATACCAGGACAACGACGGCTATGCCGATGTCAGCGCTGCGGGATCCTACATCAAGAGGGCCAAGCCGGACTTCGACACAAGGACCTACGGTTATTCCAAGCTTTCGACGCTTCTGGAGTCCTTCCCGACAAGGTACGAGGTCATAAGGACCCCGGGAAAGAACAACAGCACCTACATCTCCTACCGTTGCATCGGCGAGTGACAGTCAGTATTTCTCGTAAGAAGGCATCCCTATGTCGCCGAAAGAGGCTCCGCTTCTGTAGAGCTCAAGTGCCATGTCCAGCTGAGGCATGAGAAGCAGGGCCCCCGTTCCCTCTCCCAGGGCAAGTGAGGCATCCAACGGCGCCTCAAGACCCAGATTCTCAAGAACAGCTTTTCCAGCAGCCTCCCTTGGTCTGTGGGATGCGATCATGCAGGCTTCGATTCCAGGAAAGAGCCTCTGTGAGACAAGGGCGGCACATAGGGTGATCAGCCCGTCAAGGACCACCGGGACATGATGGCAGGCACAGCAGATGATGCTTCCGACCATTGCGGCGATGTCATAGCCTCCGACGGCGCAAAGCACATCCATGGCATCGGACTTGCTGTTGAATCCGTACTTCTTCAGAGCTTCACGGATGACACGGGCCTTGTGGTCCAGAAGGCCGTCCGAAAGGCCTGATCCGCGTCCTGTGACTGAAAGAGGATCAAGGCCGAGCAGTGCGCAGGAGACGGCCGTGGCAGTGGTGGTGTTGGCAACGCCCATCTCTCCCAGAAGAATCACATCCGTCCCGCCTTGTATGAGGCTCTGCGTCACGTCAAAGCCGGCCTCTATGGCCTTCATCATCTCCTCTTCCGTCATGGCCTTTTCTTTGAGGAAGTTGCGGGAGCCTTCTCTTATTCGTTTATCGATGAAGGAAGGAACAGTGTCTCCTTTCATTCCTACATCTACAGAAACAACATCAACGTTGGCTTTACGGGCCATCAGACAGGCGGATGACCTTCCTTTGGCCGTGGAAACGGCGACCTTGCGTGTGACATCCTGGGTGCTCTGTGAGACGTTCTCCTCAGCTATGCCGTTGTCGGAGAAGAACAGGACGAGGGTTTTCTTTTCCAAGGAGGGAACAAGTGTGCCCCGGATGGCGGCGATGCGGGAGATGGTCTTCTCGTAGAGGCCCAGGCCGCAGAGCGGTTTGGCGATCCTGTCCCAGTATTCCGCAGAATCCCTGAGAACGGTCTCATCCGTGAAAACCAGATTCTGTCCTTTTCTTCCCAGGTCCTCTTTGGTCATACTTCCTCCGCGGGTACAGTATTCGCACAAGTAGTGGCTTTTGTCGAGTCCGTTTCGTGCTATGATTTGACAAACGGAGGAAGACATGCAGGAAGTCTATGATTTTCTCAAAAAGGTCGGAACTTATTATCTTGCGACCGTGGACGGGGACAAACCCAAGGTTCGTCCGTTCGGAACGGTTGACCTCTTCGACGGAAGGCTTCTGATCCAGACGGGAAAGAAAAAGAGCGTCGCAGCCCAGATTGCGGCCAACCCCAATGTCGAGGTCTGCGCCTTCTGTGAGGGCAGATGGCTCAGACTGTCCGGAAAACTCGTAGAGGACGACAGACGCGAGGCCAGAAAGCACATGCTGGACAGCTATCCAGAACTGAGGCACATGTATCACGAGGATGACGGAAACACCGTTGTCTATTACTTCAAGGATGCCCAGGCCGTCTTCTGCTCGTTCACCGAGCCGCCGAAGACGATCAGGTTCTGATTATCAGCTGCTCTCACCGGCCTCGGAGCTGTAGAAGGCCTCGAGGCGCGGTCTTGCGGCCACGTAGTACTTTTCCAGCTTCTTGTCGAACTGCTTTCCCATGCCGTCCATCATGATCTTGTCGGCATCCTCGAAAGAGAACTTCTCCTTGTAGACACGCTTGCTCACCAGGGCGTCGTACACGTCCGCTATGGCCATGATCCTTGCCTCCAGAGGGATCTCGTCCCCCTTAAGGCCATCGGGATAGCCGGAGCCGTCCACGCGTTCGTGGTGGTAGTGGGCCACGTTCTCGGCTATGAGGTGGAAGGTCAGGTCGTCGGTGTTCTTGAGAATCTCATGGACGATCCTTGCGCCTTCGGGGGCGTGGGCCTTCATCTTATCGAATTCCTCGGGTGTGTAGCGTCCGGGCTTTCTCAGGATGGCATCGTCGACGGCGATCTTTCCCAGATCGTGCATCGGAGCGGCCTTGATGATGTCCTTGCAGAACTCGTCGGAGAGCTTGAGCTTCTTGTCCTTCCTCATCTCGTCGATGAGGATCCTCACTCCCTCGCTGGTTCTTCTGATGTGACCGCCCGTGGAGTTGTCGCGGCTTTCAACCATGGTTGCCATGCCCATGATCAGGTTGTCGTGCATGCGCACTATACTCTCTGTCTTGGCGGCGACGTCCTGCTGGAGCTCTGAGTTGTATTTGTCCAGGAGCCTGATGTACTTCTGGTCCACCGTGTCGTCCTGCAGGAATATCTGGTATCCCCTTCTCTTTCTGCCGTCGTACATGTAGCCCAAGGTGATGCTGTAGATCCTGTCGCCGCAGGGATAGAGGGTGCGGCTTTCATCGTTGTTCTCGCGGAACCTGTCTATCCATGAGACGATGTTGTCCCTGAGGCCCTCGTAGTGGAGAATCGAGGCATCCACGGCAACTTCGGAAAGCTGGGGCAGGATGGACCTTGCCGTGCTGTTGCTGCCCAGATAGTGGTCCTTGAAGTCGATGGACACGAAGCCCGTGTCTCCGCTCTGAACCATGGACTCTATGACCATGTCGCTTACATCGTGAAGCGTGATGCGCCTTGCGATGAAGAGGTACACCATCTGTGCAAGCAGGTATGTCAGAGGAACGGTCTCAAAGCCGGCCCTGTTGAGCAGGTGGTTCAGGTAGTAGCCGATAATTGTGGTTAGGGCGGGAATCAGAAGAAGGACCAGAAGCCTTCTGGATGCCTGTTTCTTTCTGAAATAGGTATAGACGATGATGGCCAGGTCGGCGACCATGTACAGGCCCAGTAAAACGTAGAAGACACCGTGAAGCGGGCCGTACTGCTTTATCAGCGTCCACGAGCCGTCGATTTTCACCCACTCGTAGGTGCGGTAGAACAGAGTGTTGTGTCCTATGCTCAGGACTCCGAAGTACATGGCTGCGGTGAGGATGAAGGAGCCAACCCTGACCGGTCTGCTTACGTTGATTCCGCACAGTCCCGCCGCGCACATGGTCGTGAGCCACGGCAGAAAGCATCCACCCAGATAGATTGTCTTTAGTCCCGAGACGGCCGCTTCGGCATCCGTTGCACCGTACATGAAGCAGAACGACAGGTTCGCCACCGGAATCAGGATGAAGATCGCGGTGAGGTTCACGTCGAAGTGCTTGTGCCACTGGAAGACGTAGATGACCGTGAGGAAGAAGGACAATATGAACAGGACTGCGTAGTATATAGTAAACATTCTGTCACCCACTTATGGTTATAGTCAGTTCATGACGGGCTTTGCAAGCAGGTTTGAGACGAAAGAAATCCTTCCTCTTCTCTATGTCGCAGGTTCCGTCCGTTCCCGGAAGCGAGAACCACGGCTCTATGCAGATGAACGGGGCCTTCAGATGGGGTTTCTGCCAGACCGAGCACCAGGGGGTGTCGGGATATCCGACGGTGATGCTGCGCGGGTCCGAATCGGATTTTATGATGGCGGTGTGACCGGAGTTTCCGAGACAGATGGCCTCGTTGTCCAAAAGCTCATGGCTCAGATGCAGGCGTTTGTCATGAAGCTTGTACGGCACAGTGGTTCCGCTGTCCAGGCCCTTGTCGGTGAAGGTCTTTCTGACCACATCGCCTGCGTCGGGGAACTCGACATAGTAGTCCTCGAAGCGGTATCCGGATGAGAAAGGCACGTTGAAGCCGGGATGGCTTCCGATGCCGTAGAACATGTCGTCGCTTCCGTTGTTGGACGGCATGTAGGTGTACCGGATGGTGTTGTCGGAAAGCTCGTACTTCACGCGGAAGACGAAGTCGAACGGATAGATTTCCCTGATTGCGTCGGTGACTATAAGGCGCATGGTGCAGGAAGAGGAACTCACCTCCTCGGCGACGAACTGCGAGGTGGGGACAAAGCCGTGAAGGGGCATGGGGCCGTATTCGCGCCCACGAAACACGTACTTTTGGTCGGGAAGCCTTCCCACGAACGGAAAGAGCACGGGCGAGTGCTTGGCCCAGATGTCAGGATTGCCGCCCCAAAGGTAGTCGGTGCCGCCCATGACAAGGCTGCAGAGCTGGGCTCCGGTCTCGGCTATCCTTGCTGTGAGAACACCGTTGGAAATGGTGACCATGCATGCCTCCTGTACATCCAGTTATAACAGAAAACGGCCCCCTCCGCCATCGGAATTGAACCAAGGAGAACAATTGACGACCGTCAACAGGTGTGTTACGATTGTATTACAGGAGTAATACATGGCCACAGATGCTGTTCTTCAAGTCAGAATCGATTCCAATCTGAAAAGAGAAGCCGAGGACCTCTACAGGCAGCTTGGTATATCTATCGCCGATGCAATCAGGATGTTTGTCGTTCAGAGCATTGAAACTCAGGGCCTCCCGTTCGAAGTCAGGACAGGATCCATGCCGCAGAGGACTCTCCATGCATTCGGAATAGCAAACGTATATGCGAATCCGGAAAGGATTTCAGATGAGAAGACTGCGTGGGCCACGGCCGTGAAGGGGAAACATGAAGCTGCTGGACGCTAATGCTCTTCTCAGATACGTACTCAATGACATTTCGGAACAATCCGATGTGGTTGCAAATGCCATATCGGAGGGCTGTTCAACCACACCTGAAGTAATTGCAGAAGTCGTTTATGTTCTGGATGGGGTATACGGAATGCCCCGCGAGGAAATATCGTGGGTCATCCATTGCGTTCTGCTTGATGTGAGGGTTGAAGATGTCAGATGCCTCAGGTATGCAGTCGGTGTATACAATCTGACGAAACTGGATTTCGTCGATTGCCTTCTCATCGCCTACCACAAGGTTCTGGGTCTTGAGATTCTTTCTTTTGACAGAAAGCTGAACTCAACCCTGAACAGGGACCTGCAGGTTTTCCAACCGGAGAATCCATTCAAAAACCAACACAGCAGTTTACAGCAGCGGAGCGATGAGCTTCATGATCGCACCTCTGAGCTTCATTGAGAACTTCTCGTTCTTTATGGTCTCAGGGGTGACCTTGCTGCACTTGGACAGCGTGTCTTCGAAATCGGTCTTGATGTCCTTGATGCAGGATGTCTTGTACATGTAGGTCGCACACTCGAAGTGGTGGTAGAGGCTCCTGTAATCCAGGTTGATCGTACCGACCACGGCCTTGACGTCGTCGCTGACGAACACCTTGGCGTGGACGAAACCGGGTGTGTACTCGTAGATCTTCACACCGGATTCGAGCAGTGACTTGTAGTGCGACTTGGCCAGGGAGTAGGCACCCTTCTTGTCGGGGATGCCCGGCAGGATCATCGTCACGTCGATTCCGCGCTCTGCGGCATACTTCAGGGCAGTCTCCAGCTCATTGTCCAGAATCAGGTACGGAGTCATGATGTGGACGTACTTCTTCGCCCTGTAGAGGATGTCCATGTAGACGCTCTCACCCACCTTGGACGAATCCAGCGGGCAGTCGCAGTACGGCATCACGAAGCCGTCCGAGGTCGCGGGAACCCTGATCTTGGTCTGGTCCCATCCGTAGGTCTTCTCGGTCAGGTTCCACATCTGAAGGAACATAAGCGTGAAGCTCTGAACGGCATCGCCCCTGAGCATGACGGCCGTATCCTTCCAGTGGCCGAAGCGCTCGATGTGGTTGATGTATTCGTCGGCGAGGTTCACGCCGCCGTTGAAGGCGACCTTTCCGTCTATCACCATGATCTTCCTGTGGTCACGGTAGTTGTAGTGAGTTGAGATGAAGGGCAGGATCGACGAGAACGGCTTGCACTTGATTCCGAGCTTCTCCATGCGCTTGGGATAGTCTGCACTGAGGGTGGAGATCTCGCACATTCCGTCGTACATCACGCGGACATCCAGGCCCTGTGCGGCCTTGTCGGCCAGGATCTTGAGGATGCTGCCCCACATCAGGCCTTCGTCGATGATGAAGTACTCGAGGAATATGAAGTGCTCGGCCTTCCTAAGCTCCTCCAGGAGAGCCTTGTACTTGAGCTCGCCCAGGGGGAAGAACGTGACCTCGGTGTTGCCGTAGATGGGGAAGCATCCGGTTCTGTT
>Ga0310696_10009584_pt1 | contig 11188 bp, 9 predicted proteins | sample AusTroGonzalo_MG_4_FD_203885 | JGI IMG/M metagenome (GOLD analysis project Ga0310696, IMG submission 203885) | Bovine rumen microbial communities from tropical cattle in Woodstock, Queensland, Australia - Gonzalo_02 (v2) (version 2) | ecosystem: Host-associated > Mammals > Digestive system >...
AGATGTATCATATCGATACAGTCAAGACCGAGTACTGAACCTATCATACTGGCTGTTATTATATTTGCAATATATTAGCAAAAAATAAAAGTGAGGTTTTATTATGAAGCATCTGAAGAAAAGCATCATACCCCTTATCCTAATCTTAGCACTCACACTTTCTGTTGTCCTTTGCGGCTGTGAGATCAAGATCAATTCTCCGATCGGGTCAGAAGACGTCACCGTAGTACCTGCCGACGATACTGATGATATCGACGAAACTGATGAGCCTACGGAGGCGCCGACTGAAGAGCCCACCGAGGCACCGGCACCCTCTCTGACGGTTCTCACTGACGGTATATATTGCTGCTTCTATGAGGACAGCAGTATCGGTTCTCTGTGCAACAGAGTTATGCGTTTCTATTCCGATGGCACGATGATCAGCGATACTATCGTGCAGGACAGCACTACCACAAAGAAGTTCCCCACCAGTTCGTTCAACTATTCCAACGCTCATATCAAGGGAACATGGACGCTGGCCGGCGATCAGATCTCTTTCACAACCACATCGTCTACCGGTACGGTTGACTATTGGGGCGATTTCTACGGCGATTATATGATCCTTGATTCTCACTCCAATATCAATGATCACAGAACATCCGGCAGAAGATATGATTTCTATTCGTTTGACGACATGGGCTGGAACTGATATAACTGAATAATCCTTAAAGCGACGACCGGTCCGGACTATCAGTCTGAACCGGTCATTTTTTGCGTCACCCGTCGATTGAAATAATATATAAAAATACAGCACTCCCGAGGGCCGTTATGTGGCCTCTCGATAGTGCTGTTTCTATTGTATCAAGACTCTGCTGTGATTTCAGCAGGGACGTAGTAATGCAGAGCTTCACCTATGTTATACCTGATGCTCAGCTGAGCCAGATAGCGCTGGATGACAGTAGCGTCCAGAATATCCAGACCGTCATTATTCGCATCGCTCCTGAGTTCAGTCATACCTTCGGCATCAGATATTATTCCTGCCAACACTCTCTGCACTCTGGTAGCATCGACTATCGAGACAATGCTGTCGCCGTCGGCGTCGCCCAAAATATATTCTAGCTGACGTTCAATAGGCATATTGTTCGCCAGCGCAAAGGATTCGGCGTATGTTCCCGGTTCACAGCAAACAGCGACATTACTAATACTGTCAAAGGCATTATCCGCTATTTGAGTAATCTGTGAGGATAGTATAACGCGCCTTAAGTTATCACAGTGAGAAAAGGCTTTTACACCGATCGTTGTGACAGAATGAGGCAGAGCGACTTGCTCCAGTGCGGAGCATCCGTAGAAGCATTGGTCGGGGATATCGGATATGCCATAGCCTAAACTGAGATCCTTCAATCCGTTACAGTTCTGAAACGCTCCGAATCCCAGACTTTCTATATTATCCGGGATGCTGATCTGTGTCAGTCCGCTGCAGCCGTAAAAGCTGTTGATACCGATATGCTTCAGATTAGTCGCGTTACTGAATGATACAGAAGTTGTTTTTGAATCTCCGAAGAACGCGTAATCATCTATTCCGGTAACGTCAGCGCCCATAAGCTTTTCAGGGATAGTTACCTGTGCAGAACGGTTGTCATAGCTGTGTATGACGGCGTTACCCTCACTATTGATATCAAAGGCAAATCCGCCGAGCACGATATAGTTATCTGCAGCATATGCCGATATAGGGAACAGCAGCAGACATATCGCGATAAGTATCGTAGATGCTTTATATAGTTTTTTCATAATATCGCCCCTCATTTACCAGTCAACATTCAGTCCGTCGAGCTCGATTATCGGATCATCGCCGAAGTCGTCATCATCACCGATATAGGGTGAGTTGTACTCCGGGCTTCCGCTAAGCACATCCTGAAGTTTAAATTGAACAAAGGTGAGTTCGGGGTAGACGTATTTTTTCTTTTGCAATTCTACCCCTCCTAACTCTTCGGGGCTTGTTAAACGCTGAATATCATATTTGCATGGATCTTTACGATATAATCATGCTTAACTCTTATATGTATATTTTACATAAAATCTGCAAAAAATTCAAGCAATAGTGCACAAAAACTAAATCTTTGTGACATCCAACGTATATACCACAAGCCCATTAGCTTAACTTGTTATAATGCACAAAATAACTGGCAAAAACTGTTGATATTAACAAGATGAAGCACAAAAAAGAGAACAATTAATTGCTAAAAGTTGATTTTTGACCATAAATGCAAGCAATATATATTGTGTTAAAATAACGATGATATGGCATTATTTGTCAATATAATGTTATTCTCCAGATGTTTGGCTACGCGGATAAGAAAGGCCGTTAAGAACAACAAATAAAGGATCGGCCTGTCGAGCCGATCCTGTCTAAGAGTTAGTTAATTAGATTGTATCAGAACTGCATATATACGAACTCTATCGCGTTGAATCCGGAGCCGTAAACGCCGAAGATCAGAACAGTCATTATACCTATGAACAGAACTGCCCATCGCAGCATGAACGGTTTCCTGTCGAGCATCTGACGGATATTCTCGCCTTTTTTCTCGTGCTTTTCTTGGATTACACTCACTACGAACAGCACTATGGTGAATATGCCTATCATGGTGTATTCTATGCCGTTGAGCCCCAGGGTAGATATCTCGTTGATACCGGCTGAGAAGTTCTGAGCTGTGAAGAACGCTCCGAATGTACGCATAGCCTCGGAGAAGCTGGGAGCCACATCAAATACATAGCCAACCAGAACAACGATAAAGGTGCGCAGTATCTGGAACAGTCGGAAGAAGAAATTCTCGCGGTCGATGTGCAGTTTGTCGGTGATTGCGTCAAAGATAGGCTGCATCAGTATGCTCAGCATGATGATACCGCCGTTCCATATACCGAACGCAACATAGTTCCACGAGGCTCCGTGCCATATACCTACCAGTAAGAATACTATCAGCGATGCTATGCTGGTGGGAAGCACCTTAGCGATATGCGCGCCTGCGGAGGTCTTGCCAAATCGAGTCTTCTTGATCCTTTTGCTGGCGTTCAAAAATAGGTTGGACATCGCGATGGGATAGAAGATGTAGTTCTTCATCCACGCGCCCAGCGAGATATGCCAGCGGCGCCAGTATTCGTTGATAGAACGCGAGAAGTACGGCCGCCTAAAGTTGTCGATCATATCTATGCCGAAGATCTGAGCCACACCTCTGGTGATATCAATACCGCCGGAGAAGTCCGCGTACAGCTGCAGAGAGTACAATAGCACAGTAAAGGTGAGGGTGGTGCCGTTATATGTGCTGTAGCCTTTAACCGCCGCGTCTATTGCGATATAGGCTCTGTCGGCTATGACGAGCTTTTTGAAGAAGCCCCACAGTATCAGCTCACAGCCGTACTTGAATCGTGTGAAGTCAAAGTCGTGCGGCTCATACAGCTGATGCGCAAGCTGATCATATATGCTGATGGGTCCCTGTACGATCTGAGGAAAGAATGATACAAAGAGCAGCAGCTTCAGCGGATTGCGCTGAGCCTCGGTCTTTTCGCGGTACACATCCACTATGTAGCCCATACTCTGGAAGGTGTAGAAGGATATTCCCAGCACCTTGATGACCGGCATGAGCGGCATCGAGAAGTCTATCCTCAGAGCGCCGAGCAGGTCGTTTATCGAGCCTGCAAAGAAGTTGAAGTACTTGAGCGCCGCAAGGATACCGAAGTTGAGCACCAGCGCCAAAGTCATTATCAGGCGTTTGTTGACCTTTACTCGATTTTTGAACTTCTTTTTTTCGTCGGACGACATATCGGACTTTTTAGCTTTGAACAGAGCTTTTGAGTCCTTGCCATACTTCTCCAGCCAAAGTCCGATTAGATACGTGCTCAGCGATGTGAACAGTATGAAATACGCGTAACGGTAGCCCGCTACGGCGTAGAAGAACACGTTAGCCGCCAGCATTACCGTCCAGCGGTACTTTTTGAATGGCAGAACGAAGTATATTATCGCTGTCACCAGTACGAAGATAAAGAAATTGAGTGATGTATATGTCATAGTGTGTCAAATAATATGGGTGTATTGAATCTGTCGGTCAGATATGGCTTGCGCACGAGCTCAAGCCCTCTCGCTTCGCTGTACAGAGCCACACTGGGCAGATCACGGCTGAGGAATATCGACATACCCTCCATGCATGAGTACGCTCCCGTGCGGCAGAAAGCCAGCGTGTCGCCGATCTTTAGATCGCTGAAATCATATGAGCTTACCAGAACGTCCGCTGTGGTGCACAGACTTCCGCATATCTTCCACGGCTGAGGTTCAGCATTGCTCTCGCCTGCGCCTAAGTGGATTATCACGGGCTTTTGCATCCCTTGGAACTGACCGTAGTACTTGACCTGATGCAGTCCGCCATCGATAACCGCATAGTTGATGTCCATGTTGGTCTTTGCGTCCACGACCTTGGTCAGATAGTATCCGCAGTCAGCGGCGAAGAATCGTCCCATCTCGACCGTCAGCTCACAGACCTGCGATAGCTCATGCAGCTTAGGCATTATTGAAGCCAGACGTTCTTCTTCAGCAATATCAGCCTCAGCATTAAAGTAGTCCACAGCCAGTCCTGTGCCGTATTCTACGCGCTGTATATCAAAGCCGATATCATTCCTGATCCTGCCCAGCAGGTCGCTCAGATAGTCGATTTCACGCTCGATGGACTTAGCCTTCTTTTTATCCGTGCCGGTGAAGTAGTGCAGACCTACTATATCGACGCCGGGATATTCGTCGCGGCGTTGTATGATATCCAGCACAGCGGATTCTTCCATACCGAACTGGCTGCCGCCCTTGCTGTCGGTGACACGCAGCAGCAGGGGACAGGCCGATCCTCGCTCGATACCTGCCGAGTTGATCATATCCAGATGCATCATGCTCTCAGCAGTGAAGGTGCCGACATTATCATCAGATGCGCGTTTTACATCCTCAGCAGACTTGTTGAGACCTGAGAATATCACCTTGTCCATATCGGCGTTCAGCCTCTCGCATATGCTCAGCTCGCCGGGAGAGCACACCTCGATCTTATCGAACTGTTCCGGCAGATATTTGAGCAGGAACGGGTTCGCCTTTATCGAAAAGCACATACCGATACGCTCGCCGAAGTAACGCCGTACCATAGCGGCGCGGCGCTCAAATTCGTCCAGATCAAAGATGTATGTCGGCGTGCCGGTCGACTTGATCAGCTCTTTTAATAAGGACGGATTCATATTACTCGTCCTGGAGCTGTTCTACCAGAGCCATGATAGCCTTGGCTGAATTGAAGTTCTCTGGGATGAGGTTGTTGGGCTTGATCTCGATATCGAAAGCGTCGTTGAGCTCGCCTACGAGAGCAACGATATCAAACGAGTCGAGTACGCCGTTGTCGATCAGAGCGGTCTCTGTCTCAAAGTCTACGTCGGGTCTGAGTTCTTCCAGTATCTCCATAAGTTCTTCCATGATTATTCTCCTTTTGCTTATTTAAAATAACTTTTTAGTGTTTGCATATCTGTTTTGCCGTTAGGCAGTGTGGGGAGCTGTTCAAGGCTGATTACCTTGCGCGGTACCATGAACGCCGGCATATTGGCGCGGAAATATAGCGATATATCTTTCAGCGTCGCGTCACCGGTGTAGAAGAGGTATAACAGCTCTTTTGATTTATCATACAGCGAACAGCAGTCTTCTACTCCGCTGATGTTACGCGCGGTCTCTTCGATCTCGCCCAGTTCTATGCGGTGGCCGAGATGCTTTATCTGACGATCCATGCGTCCGTGAAATGCCAGGTTGCCGTCGGGCATGATACGTCCCAGATCACCTGTCTTGTAGATGATCTCGCGATAATACGGGTTGAGCGGATTCTGTACGAATGATAGGTCGCTCAGCTCCTTGTTGCCGTAATATCCCAGAGTTACACCGGGACCGAATACGCATATCTGACCGATCTCGCCGTCAGGTGTGGCTGTGTCGTCATCGTTGAGCAGTATTATCTTATAGTTATCATACGGTCTTCCGATAGGCAACACGGTATCGTCATCAACTTTATCCTTTATCACATAATATGTGCAAGAGGCGGTAGCCTCAGTGGGACCGTACTGGTTGACATACTTCACGTCCGGCAGAGCCTCCTGCCACATCCTCAGATACTTTGAGGATATGACTGATCCTGAGAAGCACAGCTTTTTCAGATACTCCGGCTTGCCAGCCTCAAAGGCGCCGAGCTTAGCCGGGAGCTCTACTCCTGCCACACTCCAGCACAGGGCTGTTATCTTCTCTCTGTTGAGTGTATCGAACAGGGCTGTAGGTATCGCAAATTCGTTCTTGGGTATGATATATGTGCATGCGCCGAAGCTGATCGGAAGATAGATATCTCTGATAGCCGCGATATAGTCCAGCGGCGACTGGTTGCCCAGTATATCCTCATCGCTGATATCCAGTACACGCGCTACAGAGTCGATATAGGTCATCAGCGACAGGTGAGAGGTTATGACTCCCTTGGGCCTTCCGGTGGAGCCGGAAGTGAAGATGACGTACAGCGGAGAGGTGTTAGTGATACCTTCTGCTCTGGATGTCAGCAGATCTTCATCCGGTTCAGTTACTGTGATATCCTCAGCGACGATTATCTTCCCGTCATACTCCAGAGCCTCTGCGGCCGACAGATGAGCGCGGTCGACAAGCATCACGGGAGCTTTTATGACCGACAGTATCTGGTTGAGCCTGGTTGCCGGCATATCGCCGTCCATGGGAGCGTAGAAGCATCCTGCCCTGACGATACCTAAGAAGCACTCCGGGGTATGGATATGTCTTCCGGACATCACCGCCACCGGAGTGCATGGCTCAACGATACCGGAGAGGTATGTGCCTATAGCTTTAGCGGCTCTGTCAAATTCACTGAAAGTGACTGAACCGTCGGGATCTTTGAATATAATCTTGTCCGGATAGCGCGCAGCTGTCCGATCCAAACGTGTCAATACCGATTTGTCCATAATATCTCCTGTGTGATATGTTGGTTTGCGGCATAATTAGCCAATATACACATCCATTATACTAATTATAACAGAGTGATTTCAAGTCTTTTATACAAAATTGTTGTAAGTAATGAAATTTTAGTCGCTTTTTTCAGACTAGGTATCTATTTTGCTCCTTTTTTATCGTGATAGCAAAGTTTTGCACATCAGTTTTTGAGGTTATGAGCGAAAGTCCTAAATAGACCCACTATATATCTAAAGATATAGTCAAATGCGTATATTGACAATTTTGTAAACATTTATATAATTTAATTAGCGCTCGAAAGATGTCGCTTATGTTATTATCAACACGATTTTTGACGAATCATTTTATGTTACTCAGTTGATATAATTACGGCTTACTTTGTTTAGGAATGTGATGCAATGAATAAATTCGGTATTATTGTTAAGAAGATCGGAATAAAAAGAATTGTTATATGCGCAGCGTTGCTGGTTAGCGTTATAATCCTTCTCGCCCTCGCGTCTTGCTCAGGCGACGGCGGTGAGCCTGTGACCGTTACTGTACAGGAGAACGATAATACGCTCACCATCGACGGTACCGACGGTATGACCGTAAGAAGGATGCTCGAGAAGTCCGGTATCCATGTTGATGACAGAGATATAGTCACGCCCGATCGCAACACGATCTGGAGAGATACCGGAGCGACAGGTATTACTGTACTGCACTACGCTCAGGTCACAGTTACCGACGATCAGAACTCAGTGGATGTCGGACTCACCGGCGGCAAGGTGAATGACGCTATTGCTTATGCTGGATTTGACTCTAAGAGTTACTCCTCCGATGTAGATAAGAACTCTTATCTGACTAACGGCATGATTATACATCTGACTAAGGTGCAGAGTGGATTTACCAAGTCCGGCGACAAGACATATTATTATGACGGCGGAGAGCTTGCGACCAATGCCATCGTAGGCAGCGACAGTGAGGGCTACTTCTATGCCGGAGCCGACGGCGAGATCAACTACGGGTATATTGACGGCGTAGAGATCGACGGTGAGAAGTGGGTCGTTATGAACGGAGCTGCTACTAAAGTCCAGACAGAGTCGGATGAATGTTTGTACTCTGCCGCTAAGGATGTCGCTAAGTGCACAACTCCCGAGATGACAAAGGAAGAGAAGATCAAAAAGGCCTTTGACTATATCCGTGAGCATTATCTTGAGGGCGTTCTGCATGATCCTCCGTATTCTTATCAGGAGGATGACTGGCCTGTAGTACTCGCTAACGATCTCTTTATATACGGTAAAGGCGATTGCTTCAGCTACGGAGCAGCTTTTGCGTATATGCTCAAGGCTATCGGATGCAGCGATGTGTACGCCTGCAACACCGGCGGACATGGCTGGGCAGAGGCTGAGGGTCTTGCGTATGACCCTGAGTGGAGTATGCACAGCAATAACTATCCGTACTTCGCTATGTCTCTTGATGAAGAATGCGACGTTGATTACAGCGCGGCTAACGGCAGCGACCAACAGCGCAGAAAGATATGATAACTATTCGGACCGGCTTGAGCCGGTCCTTTTTTAGATCAAAATGCAAAAAACTAGGAGCATTCGTGTGAATGCTCCTTTGGTATTTACAGATAAGCCTGCAGCGTTTGTATAAGGTCGGTGTCCTCTGATAACTCTTTTATTTCGCCCTTTTTGATCAGACTGTCGCTGTAGCGGTAATATGCGTCATAGTATTCGGCGCAGGTCTGCCATTCTTGCTTAACGCTGTCATCCTTAGCAGCAGGGGAGAGTGAATAGTGAGATTTGAGATAATCGTTGAGATATGCTGTGAACTTCTTTTGACCATACACATTGAGGTGATCGAGGTTATAGAAGTCGGTCGTTTCATCCAGACCTGTTTCTACATAGTCGCGCTCAAAGTTAAGGTAGTCAAAGCCGTATTCCTTAACGATATCGCCGACCGTATTACTGCGCTCAAAGCGAGAGAACGTTCTGGTGACGACAATATGTGGGAAGCGTACGAACACTACATTGGTGAGCTTTTCGTCCTTGCAGAACTGCAGCAGTTCTCTGAGCCCCTTTTCTTCGATCTGTGTCAGAGGCTTTTTACTTGACGCTGACTTTTGCAGCATGCTGTTCATGGATCGTTGAGTACTCTGGAATATGCCGGTCTCATTCAGTATGCCCTTGAGATATGTGTATCCGCGCATCTTATCCTGTAATATGGTCTTTTGATATTTCAGGCCGCCGCCGAACTCTGACCACACGCCGTGATACTTGATGAACGGCAGCAGATACTCTTCCTTATGCTCAGGATTCGTCTCGTTAAGCCAGTCGAGCTTTACGCCGTCCAGTGGTATGTTATCGGCATAGTTATGCAGGTTAGCTTCCTTAGTGGCTTCTTCCTCGTCTCCGTACAAAGCGCCGTTGAGCTCGATCAGGATCAGCGAAGGCTTCTGCTTGCTGAGTATGTTCTTGAGCTGACTCTTATAGTTGAGTATTGAATTGGACTGAGTTGCGAACAGATAGCTTGTCAGACCGTCGCGCTCATAAGAGTAACCGGGAGCATAGTCGGAATATACTTCGCTCGCGCCCATGAACACTACGTCGAGCGATTCGGAGCTTTCTTCAAAAAAGCCCTTGACCCTCTGGCGGTTGTGATCGGCATGGCACAGCACGAACTCCTGCAGAACTCCTACAGTGACAGCGACGGCGAGCAAGAGGCTGAGCAGCTTAATTATTCGTAGCAGATTGCGTTTCATAACAATACCTTATCGCGATAAGAAGACAGGGGCTCCGTACAGAAGCCCCATCATCTGTCATCGCTTATACGTCGTAGTAATAGTCGATTTCTTTAACGGTGCCGTCCTCAATGAAGAACTGCAGAGACTTGCCGTCGCCTGTATCATAGGCGAGATATACGCCGACCTCGCGATAGCCGTCGCCGTAGGTCTCTTTGACCTTATCAGCGCTGTCGCCGATCTGGATGCCCTTGGATGTAGCTATGCCCTCGCCGTTGATGACGATCTCGAGCACGCGATCCTCGTCGTCCTTGGGATATGTGTTGAGGTTGAAGCCGTCATAAGAATATGTCTTATCCTCGCCCTCGCCGTGGCAGCTGAGCTGTGAACGCGCGTCGTTAGGCTCTCCCAGAGCTTCTACAGCGGCTGCGGCGTCGCCGTTGAGCTCTATTGTTACGCCGTTGTATGTAAAGATAACGTCGTCAGCTGTGATCTGACCGCCTGCTGGAGCAGCGTCGGTCTGAGTTTCGGTAGCCGGCGCGTCGGTTGCCGGAGCCGTATCTGCGGACTGTGAACCGCCGCAGGCTGCCATAGAGAATGCTACAGTCAGCGCGAGGATGGCCGCGATTATTATAGAAATATGTTTTTTCATAAGGTTACCTCCTGAAAATATGCGTTTTAACACCAATATATGATACCTCAAAAATAGAGAAATATCAATACTTTAGGCGCAAATCATTTCGATTCGGCACATTATACGATGATTTTTGCTTTATAGATATAAATTTGCTTGTTTTGTCGGGTATTGATGCGAAATTATTATGCGGCCGGAGTATATGTTCCGACCGCTGATCTCATTACTTTTCGACTACAAGGATGTAGAATTCGTAGGGCTGATAGGTTTTATTTTTGAACTCCGATGAGCTTATCTCGTGCTCTGTGACATCAATACCCTTGCCGTCATAGTGCAGTACGCACTGAGCTGTGTCAAATTCTAAATCAAGGCTGAGATCCTTGATCTCTTCATAGTACAAGTTGCTGACATATATTATCTTTTCACTGTCACTTTCACGCGTGAATACAAAGTTGTTTGAGTTCTCTGTGTTAAGTATACCGATATCAGCGTTGGATGATGCCAGAGCCTTCTTCTCGGTCTTGAGCTTTGACAGAGCCTTGATAAGCGGAGCGTACTTAGGTTCGGCGTCCCATTTGATCGTATCTTTCTCAAAGAACTCTATACTCTTTTCATAACCCTCTTCATTCGATGTGTATATCAGCGGAATACCGGGTGTGAGATATGTGAGAGCAAGCAGGGTGGGGTATGCCTCATAGAATATATCCGCGATACTTGCCGAATATGAATTCTTATCGTGATTATCCAGATAATTCATCGGGAAGCTGCCGTTGACATATTTTGAGTCGAGCATCATGCCGTCTTTGATATCTGATGTGCCTATGCCAGAGCGCACCAT
>Ga0310696_10009585_pt1 | contig 11187 bp, 12 predicted proteins | sample AusTroGonzalo_MG_4_FD_203885 | JGI IMG/M metagenome (GOLD analysis project Ga0310696, IMG submission 203885) | Bovine rumen microbial communities from tropical cattle in Woodstock, Queensland, Australia - Gonzalo_02 (v2) (version 2) | ecosystem: Host-associated > Mammals > Digestive system >...
GACGGCGTTAATGATTTCGGTGCGGGCGGCTGCGAGGTCATTGTAGGATTTAGCCGATTCGTTGATGAGAACGAGAGCGGCTTTTTTGTTGACGCGAATACCATGGAGTAGTTTGTCACTGAAGCCGGCTTGTTCGATTAGCCAGCCGGAATTAATTTTGTAGCCGTCATGGCCGTGATAGACTGGGTAGCCTTTTTCTTCGGCGGCCTTAGCTTCTTCTTCGGTAAGGTAAATGTTTTTAAAGAATGAACCAGCGGATGGGATTTTGGCGGGGTCGGGAAGTTTGTCGGCGCGGATATTTGACACAATTTCACGGATCGATTGTGGTGAAAAGTCAGTGATGTTGTTTGCTTCGATGTGTTTTTCGATGGTATTGTAGAATGGGCGTTTCATTTCGCCTTTTTGGAGTTCTAATGTGATGGAAATTACGAAATAGCGATTTTTTTCGGTAGAATTGAGGATGGATTTGCGGTATGAAAAGCCAAAGTCGGATTTATTTAGGGTTTTAAATTCGTTGGCTTCAGTGTCGTAAACTTCAGCAGAAACAAAAGTGTCGGCAAGCTCTTGGCCGTAGGCGCCGATGTTTTGGACGGGCGCGGCACCGGCGAGACCAGGGATTTTGGATAGGGCCTCGATACCGGTAAGACCACGTTCGCAAGCGAAGGCGACGACGTTGTCCCAAAGCTCACCCCCCATGGCAGTAATAATATAGCGGGGGTCCTGCCGGATACCAGTTTTTGTGTACTTAATGATGACGCCGTTGAAGCCTTCGTCGTGGGCGATGGTGTTGGCGCCGCCGCCAAGGATAAAGACGGGGAGATTTTTGGATTTGGCGAATTCATAAGCTTCGGGTATTTCGGATTCGTTTTCTACTTCTATAACATAGTGGGCGGGGCCACCAATTCGCATGGTAGTAAGCTCTTTGATGGGGACATTCTCAGATATTTTCATATATATTATTATAACACGTTCAAGAGCTTATTTGAATGTGTGGGCCTGGGGGTGGGGGTATTGTAGCATAAGTGTAAAAATTCTTCAACCACCCACTTTTTTGATTTCGCTTACGCTGTTTGACAGATGCAAAATCATTTGATACAACGGAAAATAGGTTGGGTGCATAGGCGGAATAGCCAAGAGCTGTGACCTATGGTATAATAAATTTAACTAAAACGAGGTAACATATGACGAAAAAAGATGTGGTGGAAAAAGAAGCAAAAAAGACAGAAAAGAACGACGGCAGAAGCGAAGCGTTAAAACTTGCGATGGCGCAAATCACCAAACAGTTTGGTGACGGTTCAATTATGAAGCTTGGCGATACGCCAAAAATGAATGTGGAGTTATTGCCATCTGGCTCTTTGGCGCTAGATTTGGCATTAGGCGGTGGTTACCCAAAGGGAAGAATTATTGAGATTTATGGGCCAGAATCTTCTGGCAAGACGACCTTGGCGTTGCATGCGATTGCGGAAATCCAAAAGCAAGGCGGGCAGGCAGCATTTATTGATGCGGAGCACGCTCTCGACCCGGCTTATGCGAAGAAAATCGGCGTAGATACGGCAAATTTGCTCATTTCGCAGCCAGATAATGGTGAGCAAGCACTTGAGATTTGTGAGACATTGGTGCGCTCAAATGCGGTGGATTTGATTGTAGTGGACTCGGTGGCGGCGCTTGTGCCACAGGCAGAAATTGATGGCGATATGGGTGATTCGCAGATGGGCTTGCAGGCTAGGTTAATGTCTCAGGCGATGCGCAAACTTACTGGTATCATTTCAAAATCTCGTGCGACGGTGATATTTATTAACCAAATTCGTATGAAGATTGGCGTGATGTTTGGAAATCCAGAAACTACAACCGGCGGTAATGCTTTGAAGTTTTATGCTTCGGTAAGAATTGATATTCGACGAATTGGTCAAATCAAAGATGGTGATAATATTTCTGGTAATCGTACCAAGATTAAGGTGGTGAAGAACAAAATTGCTGCACCGTTCCGCACGGCAGAATTTGATATTATGTACAATGAGGGTATTTCGAAGTCTGGTGACGTGTTGGATCTTGGTGTACAATATGGTGTGCTAGAAAAGTCTGGCGCATTTATTAAATATAAGGGTGAAACTCTTGGACAAGGGCGTGAAGCGGTGAAGAAACTATTCCGTGAGAAACCAGCGCTGATGGCGGAAATTGAAAAGCAAGTGCGCGAGAAAGCTGCTGAAGAATAATTATGCATCACGATGAAATGTGGCAGGTTTATCGGCCGAATGGTGAACCGATTGTTGGCGAGGGGTGGGATTCGGCTTTGGGAAACCCAGAAGTTACTGGGGCAGATGCAATTGTGGGTGTGGCTGTAGTTTTTGTATACCGCGTTAATGATGATGGTATGCTAGAACTGTTGTGGCAGAGACGATCGGAGAAAGTCGATAGATTTCCTGGTGATTATGATATTTCGGCGGGTGGGCACATTAATATGGGTGAATCTTTGGTGGAAGGCGCGGTAAGAGAATGCCATGAAGAGATTGGTGCGGAAATATCGGCGGATGAATTAAGATTTGTGACGATGCGGCCGTTTAATAAAAATCGTTTTGCGTGGGTTTTTATGGTGGATTGGACTGGCAAGAGAGAGAATTTCTGTTTTAATGACGAGGAAGTTTCGGAGGTGAAATGGGTGCCGTTTAGTGAAACGATAGATTTTAAGAATAAATATGCCAAGGCGCCATTAAAAAAGGAAAAGCTGACTTTTGAATTGTTGAAAGAATGGTTTTTGCAGAATGGAAATTTATAAAATTAAAGATTTTGTAGAGGACGGTAAACCTACTCTCAAAATTACCGATTTAAAACAAGGGGTAAAAAATCCTGATCGAGTTAATATTTTTGTTAATGGAAAGTTTTCTTTTTCGCTAGATGTAGCGCAGGTGGTGGATTATAAATTAAAGGTTGGCAAGATAGTTTCGGATGAAGAACTTGTGGAATTGAAGCATGCTAGCGAGTTCGGCAAGTTATATCAGAGGACGCTCGAATGGGTACTTTTAAGGCCACGAAGTGAGAAAGAGACAAGGGATTATATATATAAAAAAGTTTTTGAAAAACAATTGGAAAAAGAATATATAGATAATATTATTGATGAACTAAAGTCGAAAAAATACCTGGATGATAATAGATTTGCGGAGTGGTGGGTGGAGAATCGATTTGTGAAGAAGGGGGTTTCGCAAAAGAGACTAAGAATGGAATTATTAAAAAAAGGAATTTCAAAAAGTATTATTGATGAGGTGCTGGATGCGCGTGATGATGAAGCGGAGATTGAAAAAATAATTGCAAAAAAACGTATGCGATACGCAGATGATGAGAAACTTATTCAATATCTGTGTCGGCAGGGTTTTTCGTTTGAGCTGGCGCGCGAGAAAGTTCGGTCTTACGGAACGGATTCACAAAGTTTGGAATAAAATCTTCTTTTTCGGCGCGAGCCTTGATAGTTTTTTCTTCGTCTTTAACGATAATTTTATCATCGGTAACTTCAACGATTTCGCTTCGTGGAATGGTGAGCTCAGTATCGAGGAGAGCCTTTAGCTTGGGGCGTCTGACAATGAGTTGTTGAACGGTAAAATTATCATCCGTCATAGTGAAATTAACGATTTGGCCAAGCTTAGTGCCTTTTTTAGTTTCGACTTTTAGTTCATTAAGTGAGAAATTTAAGTCTAGAACTTTATCGATGCGGACAACATCGCCACGCGCGGTTAAATCGTCTTCAGAATCAATAACGCATCCGTAGCTCGAATATTCGCGGATGGATTTAGCATCTAAAATATCTGTTTCTGGATTGATGCCTGGGCCGGAGACGAAAAAGGCAATGGCTTTGAGTGATTCTGGTTCAATAATAAAATCAGTTATTTCACCAATCTTACCGCTAGCTTGCATGCTAAGAATTGGTGTGCCAATAAAATTACTTGCAGTGATTAACATAACTTAATTATAGCACAAAATGTAGAATGATGATGCTTCTACCCTTGTGAAAAGGATACAAAAATAAGGGGAAATATGGTATATTATATATATGAAACTATCAGAGGAATTAATATATCGGGGGTTTGTTGCGGAAACAACAATTGAAAAGCCAGAAGACTTAGATACTCGGGCGGTGAAGAAGTTTTATTGGGGGGCAGATCCTTCGGCCGATTCACTGACGATTGGGAATTTGGCAGCACTAATGATGTGCGCATGTTTTGTGCGACATGGATATGAGCCATATCTTTTGGTTGGTGGGGCGACCGGCCAAATTGGTGATCCAAAAGAAAATGGCGAGAGAGATTTGAAGTCGCTTGATGAAGTTGAACACAATAAGAAATGTATTCGTGAGCAAATCGAGCGAGTAATTAATGTTGGTGATGGAAATGTCAAAGATTTTAAGACACCTGGTCTCACGATGGTGGATAACTACGATTGGTTCCGTGATATGAATTATCTTGCATTTTTGCGTGAGGTTGGCAAAGCTTTTTCAATGACACAACTTCTTGATAGGCAATTTGTGCAGAATCGAATTGGTGAGGGCGGTAGTGGTATTTCTTACGCGGAGTTTTCATATACGTTAATTCAAGGTTATGATTTTTTGCACTTGTATCGTGAATATGGAGTGAATTTACAGCTTTGTGGTGCAGACCAATACGGTAACTGTACGTCTGGAATTCATTTGATTAAAAGATTGGAAGATGCTGAGGCTGACGTATGGAGCACGCCACTCGTAATTGATCCGGTGACTGGGCGAAAATTCGGTAAGTCTGAAGGAAACGCAATTTGGCTGGCTGGCTCTGATAATGGTTCGGGTAATTACACCTCCATTTTTGATTTTTATCAATTCTGGATGAATCAACCCGATGAAGCGGTGGAATATTTGATAAAGATTTACACTTTGCTTTCTAAGGAAGAGATTGAAGAGATTTTGAAGCGACACAAAGAGGCGCCAGAAAAAAGGATTGCGCAAAAAGCACTAGCGCGTGGTGCGACTGTCGTGGTTCATGGCGCAGCGGCGGCGGAAGCGGTTGAGACTTTGACCGAGACTTTGTTTAATCGTGATACGGATTTCTCGGAGTTTTCTGAGGATGAGCTGACAGAATTTGCGGCGTATTTGCCGGTTGTTGCCAAAGGTACGGCTCTAGTTGATGTTTTAACGTCTACTGGTTTGGCGGAATCAAAGAAAAAGGCACGTGAGTTTATTACGCAAGGTGCCATTTCTATCAACGGTACAAAGGTGACTTCGGAACTTGATGTTAATCAGACTGCCATTATCAAAAAAGGCAAGAATAAATTCGTGATAGTAAAATGAGATAATAGTATAGTTCCGGTGGCTGTCGTCGCATCGCGCCAGGAAACTTTTTGCAATTTTTTTAACGAAAAATACTCGTGTCTCACGGCTGTCTTCACGGTTCGCACGAGATATTTTTCTAAAAATTGTAAAAAGTTTCTTGGGCTTGCTTAAGTCCACCGGAACTATACTATTATCTTACTTCAACGCGAATTCTTGGTAAGCTTTTACCGGAGAAGTGGGTCTTTTTGGTTTTGACAAAAGTGACTACGCCATCTTTGGCGGCGTGGATGGTGAAATTGCGAGACATGTATGTGCCTTCGCCTGCGAGTTTGGTGGCACCAGTTTGACGAACTAGCACTTCACCTTGTTTGACCTTTTGGCCACCGAAGCGCTTGACGCCTAGGCGCTGGCCAGCATTGTTATGGACGTTTTTGGCGGTACCGCCAGCTTTTACGTGTGACATTTAATTTTTCCTCAATATTATTATATCTCTTGCGACGATCTGATTTTCACGATGGTAAATAAGACCATCACGAGATGTCTTATTAACATTATACCCCATATCTTCGATATCGTCAAGTATATTTAGGCGTTCATAGGTGGCGTTTTGACGGAGCCAAGCAGGGGCGGCGATGACGACTGGGGTGCCGGGTTTGATCTGGGCGCCAAGGTTTTTTAGGAAGCCCAAAATGATGTTGCCGCATTCTTGCTTTTGCTCTTTTAGCTTTAATTCAGAAGGAATTTGTGACATGGGCTGGCCGAGATAGCCTTCGCAGGCGACGGCATCGATAGGTGGTTGCCACTGGAAACTCGTAGCATCACCAATACTGATTTCAAAAAGTGCTTTTTCGGAACCGGGAGTCCTCGCGCCTGTCTTTACAGGGCTCGGCTCCCTACGTTCTCGGCAGCGGCCTGCGAAAGTTTCCTCTAAAGCACTTTTTGAAATCCACTCTATGTTACGAGTGCTGTAGTCGACCATTTTTTCGCTGAGGTCGGTGCCGTAGGCGCGGTAACCCATGAGGAGAGCTTCCTGCAGGACGACGCCGGTGCCGCAGAATGGGTCGAGAATGCGGGAATCTTTTGGTAATGGGCCGCAGAGGTTGATGAGGATTTGAGCGAGTTTGGGCGGGAGCATGCCGACGCGTGCGTCGCGAGCGGGGCGGGCTTGGTCGCGTTTGGCATAGGCATCAATATCTTGCACACCGACAACCTTGTACCAATCAGAATTAAACTTGATTAATTCGATTTTACGGTCGTTTTTGCCAGATAATCCATTATGAAGTGATGTGGCAGAAGAAAGGGAGGAGTCTTTGTTTTCGACGACGCGAACCGAGCGGCCGTGGCGGACAAGGATTTTTTTGAGTTTCAGAGCTTCGGTGGTGGCTGACCTTTTACTGGCGCCTTTGGAATAGTCTGATACGCCGATTGTGATTTTGCCGTCTGGTAGATTACGCAAGTAATCTAATGGTGCGACTTCTAATTTTTCGGCAATTTTAAGTGAACCGCCGAGACGATTGATGTCGACTTCTTTTGCTGTAAAGGTTGCGAGGGTTGGTGATATTTGTTTGACATCAGAATAGAGTGCCGAAAGTTCGGCAAGGGAAATTTGCGGTTCGCGACCGAGGACGGAAAGATATTTCATAAGGTTATTATATCATAAACGTGGTATAATGAATTATATGGCGAAAAAAAAGCGTAAGCTGATTTCTGTGCGGGCGATTTTGTCGCTTTTAACTGCGATTTTGGTTGTTTATGTGGTATATCAGAACTGGCCTGATATTGTGGATACTTTCCATCATTTAGGTGAAACAAATGTGTTGGTATTATTGTTGTTGGTGCCGGAGCAGCTATTCATGTATTATGCGTGCGGGCAAATATTCTTTTCATATCTGAAGAATCGGAAAAATGTGAAAGAATTTTCGGGGAGCGAGATTCTGACGATCTCGACAGAATTAAACTTTGTAAATCATGCGGTTCCGGCAGGTGGGCTTGGGGGATTGGCATATTTAACTTATCGTTTGAAACCATTTAATGTGACGGCTGGGCAGGCGAGTTTTTTGTATATTTTTCGTTATGCTGTAACAACGGTGGTAAATTATGCGCAGGCTTTGGTGGCAATATTCGTGTTATTTGCGTTGAATTTGATTCCGGATGAAGCAATGTGGGTGATACCAGTGTCGCTTTTGATGAATTTTGGTGTGGCATTGGGGCTTGGTTTGATAATTTACGTTGCGAGTAGCATAAAACGGATTGGGTTTTTCTCGCGTTGCGTTGCAAAACTTGCAAATGGCACTGTTAGAATCGTAACATTTGGACACAAGAAACATGTCATTAGGGACGAAAAAATCAGTGATTATTTTGCGGATATTCATGAGAGTGTGAAGATTGCGAAAGAAAATAAAAGGTATTTAAGAAAACCATTGTTTTGGGGTTTTGTTTATTCGTTCTTTGAGATTGCGACATATTGGATTGTGGCAATTTCGCTTGGGCGGCCGGAACTTTTGCCGTTTATTTTGGTTGGGGAGGCGATTGGCTCAGTGTTTGATGGAATTGTGCCTTATGGGCTTTATGAATTGGGGATGGCGGGTGTGATGATTGCACTCGGAGTGGATTTTCCAACGGCAACGATTGTGACTGTGATGACACGCGTGTTCACGTTACTGTTTACTATTATTACTGGTACAATACCGTATTATAAAGTTATTCGAGGAAAAGATGGAAAATAGCTTTACTCCTACTGAATTTATTGCGGTAGTAAATCAGACGCTGGAGTATGCGTACGCGGGGGTGACGATTGTGGGGGAGGTGGCGAGTTTTAAGGTGAATCAGGGTAAGTGGGTGTTTTTTGATATTAAGGATGAAGAGTCGAGTATTTCGTGTTTTATGACTTTGTGGGCGATGCGGCAGCCAATTGAGGACGGAATGAAAGTAGTGGTGAAGGGGGTACCAAAACTGACAAAGTGGGGGAAGTTTTCTTTGACTGTGTCTCAGGTCGCTCCGGTAGGGGAGGGCTCTTTAAAGAAGGCTTATGAAATGTTGAAAAAGAAGCTTTCTCTTGAGGGCCTATTCGATGAATCAAAGAAGCGTGAGATTCCAAAATACTTGGACAAAATTGGCGTGATCTCTTCGACGCAGGCGGCTGGTTATGCGGATTTTATTAAAATAATTAATGCGCGGTGGGGCGGAATGAAAGTAGTGGTGGCGCATACACAAGTACAGGGAATGGATGCGCCGGACCAGATTATTCGTGCTTTGAATTATTTTAATGAACGTGGTGATGTGCAGGCGATTGCGATTTTGCGTGGCGGTGGGAGCAAGGATGATTTGTCGTGTTTTAACGATGAGCAGTTGACGCGGGCGGTGGCGGCAAGTAAGATTCCGGTAATTACTGGTATTGGACATGAAGTGGACGAATCCTTAGTGGATCTCGCGGCAGATGTGCGCGCTTCGACGCCATCCAATGCGGCAGAAATGTTGACGCCGGATAGGAAAGAAGAAACTCGGAAAGTGCAACAAAAAATGTCACGAGTGAGTGAGGAACTAATGAATGGGGTACGACAGGCCACAAATGATAATCGTGAAAAAATTGAAAAAGTATCGCGTGGATTATTGACGAGGTATATTGAGCCAAAACTAAATGATGTGCGGAAAACCATGTCTGATATTCTTTTAAATATTAAGCGTGAATTTGAATTAAAAGAAAATGATTTGAAACAGAAGGTGAAACTGCTATCGGCGTTGAACCCAGAAGTGGTTTTAAAGCAAGGCTATGCAATATTGTCTGGTAAAATATCGCCAGGAAGTGTTGTAAAAATTACAACATTTGATTCGGAGATTACAACATTGATTCAAGAAATCACAAAAAGGAGAAAAGATGGAAAAGAAGGATAAAAATTTAAACGAGAAAATAGCTGAACTCGATAAAAAAGTTGAATGGTTTTATTCGGATGATTTTGAGCTTGAGAAAGCAGTCGATAAATACAAAGAAGCGGCAAGTCTTGCCAAAGAGATTGAAAAAGATTTGACGGAACTAAAAAACGAAATCGAAGTATTGTCGGAAGATTTTACAAAATAGTGATATAATATACTTATGGATAACAATCAAGTCCCACAAATGCCTCAGGCTCAGCCAATTCAACCGGCATCTCCGGCTTCTCCTACAGTGCCAACACCACAAGCGGATCAAGCTACAATGATGTCGCAAGTTGGTCAGCCTACCGCGATGCCGCAAGCACAGCCCGTAGTTTCGTCCGATCCGAATGTAAGACGAGCAGAAGCTAAAGCGATGTTGCTTGAAGAGAAGAGTAAAAAGACAAGCATAATCATGACAATTGCTATTATAATACTGTTTCTTACTACCGCTACTTTTGTGGGTTTGTTTATTTGGATGAATAATCAATATACTGAAGTGAGTACGGATGTTGAAGGACAAATTGCAACTGCGGTGGCGGAGGCGAAATATGAGCAAGAAACGAAGGATTTAGCTCAATTTGCAGAAGAAGAAAAATATCCACTTCGGACTTTTGCAGGGCCCGCGGATTATGGTGAATTGACCTTTGAATATCCAAAGACTTGGAGTGTATATGTATCTGCAGATGCATCAAATGGTGGTAACTTTAGGGCCTACTTTAATCCTTTGGTTGTAGAGACGGTTTCAAGTTCGACGGTCAATGCTTTAAGGGTATTCATTCTTGATCAGTCTTATGACAGTGTAATAGGTGAGTACCAAGCTGCAATGGAAAAGAAGGATTCAAATTTGAGGGCTGAGGCAGTTACGGTGGCTGGTACGGCGGCAATGCGTTATACTGGTACAATCCCAAATACAAGTCTTAGAGGTGTGATTGTGATATTTAAGATACGTGACAAAACTGTGATAATGCGAACGGACGCAAATTTGTTTATTAGCGATTTCGACGCTTTGCTTACAACAGTTCAGTTCAATGCGTAATATGCTATAATGGGGGCATGGATGAGGAGGTGAATAATATTTTGTTGGCGGCAGCGGAACTAAAAAATCCGCTGGTGACGCTTCGACAAATGGCACTTTCTTTTGATGGGCTCGATAACAGAAATGAGGCACTGCGCGATAATATGGTGGTGGTGTCGGACAGAGCGATCCGGCAGGTGAATGATTTGATGAAAATTGGAAAACTGGGCGATAGACTTTTTGAGATGGAACCGGTAGCGGTGAGGGGGGTTTGCGATGAAGTGACGAGAGAGTTGCAATATCTTTTTCATTTCAATAAGAGAGATTTGTTTATTAGATATTCTAATCGTGCACGGCTCGTGACGGCGAATTATGAATTACTAAAAAGTATTATTTATAATTATCTTTTGAATGCGGTTTATTATACCGGTGATGGGGTGAAGTCTGAGTTAGTGGTAAAAGATATTTATGATAAAGTACGGGTATCGGTGCGGGATTATGGGCCGTCACTACCGGTAGATGTTTGGAAAGAGATGAAGCGGGGTTTTGTAGAGAAGCCAACTTCGATTGCGATGCGGCCGGGGACTGGTGGATTAGGACTTTATATTGCGTCGAGATTTTCGCGGTATATGGGGGCGGAAATTGGGGCGGTGAGGCATCGTGACGGGACAAGTTTTTATGTGGACCTTGCAGTTTCTAAACAAGTGAGATTATTTCAATGATTTTTATAATTGATAGTAATATAGAAATGGCCAATTGTGTGGCGAAAGCGTGTGGCGATCGCGATGTTAAAATTTTTCATAATGCTATTGAGGCGATGCAAGGGCTTAATGACGAACTGCCGGAACTAATTTTTATGGATATAGTTTTGACGGGTCCGGATGGTTTTTCGTTTTTAAATGAATTGATTAGTTATAAAGATACAGCTGAAGTGCCAGTAGTGGTAGTAAGTGCGTTAAATTTAGAAAAGTAC
>Ga0310696_10009586_pt1 | contig 11186 bp, 4 predicted proteins | sample AusTroGonzalo_MG_4_FD_203885 | JGI IMG/M metagenome (GOLD analysis project Ga0310696, IMG submission 203885) | Bovine rumen microbial communities from tropical cattle in Woodstock, Queensland, Australia - Gonzalo_02 (v2) (version 2) | ecosystem: Host-associated > Mammals > Digestive system >...
ACTCATAGGAAGCCTGGTTCTGACGGCGGTATTTACATCGTCAGAACGGGGCGTCGCCTGTGTCAGGATCAGCACTCAACGGACCATAAGGATAGGCTTGGCTGTCGTTTATCCTGGAGCCCTTGATACCGCCTACGGAGGCAGCCGCAGAAGGTTCGCCTGTGCCGATGTTATCAAACAAGGCCAGATCGCTGCGGAATGACAGTCTCACGTCACCCACTCCTCCGTTACGGTGCTTGGCGATGATGATCTCGGCTACGCCGTGCAGGTCGTTGTGGTTGTTATCCTCATAAATCTTGTAATACTCAGGACGGTGGATGAAGCATACTATATCGGCATCCTGCTCAATGGCACCCGACTCACGCAGGTCACTCAGCTGCGGGCGCTTACCCTCATAGCCTTCACGGCCCTCAACGCCACGGTTAAGCTGTGACAGGGCGATGATAGGGATATCCAGCTCCTTGGCTATACCCTTGAGGTTACGTGATATGGTGCTTATCTCCTCCTGGCGGTTGCCGAACCGGATTCCGTTGGCATTCATGAGCTGCAGGTAGTCAATGATTATAAGCTCCACCTGATGCTCCTGCTTAAGGCGTATGGCCTTGGTGCGGAACTCTGTGATGGAGAGTGACGGTGTGTCATCCAGGTAGATGGGAGCGTTCTGCAGGGCGTTTATCTTGCTGTCCAGGATGTTCCACTCGTATGGCGCCAACCGGCCGTCACGCAGCTTGTTACCCGGAATCTCACATACGCCGGATATCAGGCGGTTTACCAGTTGGATATTACTCATCTCAAGCGAGAAGAGAGCCACAGGGTGCTCGTTGTTTACGGCGATATTCTTGGCCATAGAGAGCGCGAAGGCGGTCTTACCCATAGCCGGACGGGCGGCCAGGATGATAAGGTCTGACTTCTGCCAACCAGACGTGATGTTATCCAACTCGCGGAATCCGCTGGCCAGCCCGCTCATGCCCTCGGCGCGGGACGCAGCGGTACGGATTCGGTTGACCGACTCCTGAAGCACCGCATCAATCGACGCGAAGTCTTTCTTCACGTTGCGGTGCGCTATCTGGAACAGTTTGTTCTCGGCCTCACCCAGCAGCTCGGAGATATCGGTAGTATCATCAAACGCCTGGGTCTGGATCTCACTGGTAAAGGTTATCAGCTCACGTGCCATAGCCTTCTGGGCGATGATACGTGCGTGATACTCTATGTGAGCCGATGATGTAACCTTACCAGCCAGCTGAGTCACATACAGCACACCTCCAGCCTCCTCTAGGGTTCCGTTACTCCTGAGTTGCTCGGTCACGGTGAGGATGTCTACAGGACGTTGGTTGAGTGACAGGTTGGCGACCGCCTCATATATCACCTGATGACGGTGGTCATAGAATGACTCCTTCTTGAGTAAATCACTTACCTTGGGATATGCATCCTGCTCTATCATCAAGGCGCCGATCACAGCCTCTTCGAGCTCAAGGGCCTGAGGCTGCAGATGGTTAAGAACTATGCCATCCGTGTTACTGTGTGAACGCTGCCTGTTTCTGGGAACTGCCATAATCTGTAATATTATAGCACAAAGATAGTGTAAGTTTAGAGGAGAAAAAATATTGTCGTTGTCTATCTGAGCCTGTCACCTGCCCTTGCAATTCCTTTCACGTTACAGTATTATGCAAGTGAACATAAGGATATGATAACTATGGAGTTCAGAAAACTATTTCACCGCCGCCGCAAGACACAAGATCCGGGATCCAGGCCGCAGCCGCTACGCATTGAGGGTATCGCACCTGCACCGCTCACGCCGGAACCCGACGACGCGGAACAGGCCGCAGCCGCTCTGTTGGAGCTTATGGCTTCAAGCGTCAATGTCCAGGTTCCAAACAACGATGACGACCAGCACAGGCATAAAGACAAACCCCGCGACGCGGTCTACTACCGCCAGCTCGCAGGACGTATCCGTGAGGCGCACCGCAGCGCGATGCTGCGCACCATGCGGTTCCTGTCTTTCGCCGAACAGGAACTTCTTAAACCCGACCTGCCCGCCCATGGTCCCGGCTCGCTCGCTCTGCTTGAAGCGGAGCTATACAAACGCATAGATATCATAGACCGTTACGGAGGTGAGCTGAAACGCCGCTGGCAGCACTGCCTGGCGGAAGTTACCGTCCGTCTGATGCAGGCGGCGGACGAAACAGATAAGAACTGAAGCCTGCGGCGCCGGCTATTCCCCTTGCTCTCTTGCATAAACCAAACCTGTTCGGCCATACTCTTTCCGGCCTTATCCTGCCCTTGATTTCGGGTGTTCTCTGAGAGTATTTTGCAGACAACTTGATGATGCGATTTCCGAAAATCGCAAGACCATCCCGACCCGGAGAGGAACGGCACCGCTCCGGTCTGGTTCAGTGAGGCTGCAAAGAAACAAAACAGAGAGATATGGCAAGAGCAGGAGCAGACATGTACGGCGACAAGATGCTTTCTTTCAAGTGGGACTGGAGGGATGAGCGCATCGTGGAGTGGATCAATAACTTCGAGAAAATATCGAAGCGCAACGTCTATGCCAACATCGACCGTCAGAAAATCAAGAACACCGGTGCACTGAAACGCTCGCTGGCATGGAAGACATTCGCCACCAGCGGCGGTGATGCACAGGTGTTTTCCGCCCGTTATCTCTACTATGAGAAGTATATCGAGCTGGCTGTCGGCCGCCGATACAAGTACACATCACCCGTGCCGCCTATCCCCGGCGCACAGTGGCAGCCCATTCCGGTTGGTGACCGTCCGCTGAAGGGCCGCCCGTTCGTGGTCACCGAGATGCGACGCCAGGCCGCCCGCTTTGAGTCTATGGCCCGCGGACAGTTCTCGTTCGTAGGTACCGTGTTCATGGTCTATGCCATGGGATATAACAACTCGGCGGCAGCAGCCATCAACCGCGCTCTCTTCTGGTCTCAGCGTCTGGAGCACACCAAACAATAACGACACAAATACACCATAACAGATATGGCAACAAGACATGATATTATCCATATAGACTTTCAGGCTAATGCCGGAAAAGCCAATGTAGCCCTGCAAGCTCTGCAGAGCGAGGCCGAGAGGGCCAGGTTGAAAGTTGAGGGCTTGCGCATGCAGTTACAGACAGCCCGCAACACCAACATGCCTATAGCTGACATCCAAAAACTGGAGAAGGAACTGGCGGCAGCCACCAAGGAGGCGAAGCAGTGGCAATCGGCACTCAACAACAATATCAAGGGTGTCCGCGCTCTGGATGAGGCTATCAAGATGTTCAACAAAGGCAGAGGTTCGGTGGAGGATATGAACGCCGCACTTTCGAAGACGGCACTCAACGCCGCCCAGCTGCAGAAGAGCCGCAGCGCCGAAGGCAGCAAGACATGGAAAGAGATGGATGCGCTGATAGTGGCACTGAACCAGAATATCATGCGTTGCAACACCGCCACCAGCAGTCTGGTAGACACCATCAAACAAGGGGGTGCGGCCAGCAAGGATACGCTAACCAAGGCCAAGAGTGACCTGCAGCAGATGATAGCGCTGGAGGAGCAGGGTAGCAACACCTGGAGGAAATACACCTCACAGCTGAGCATCGTGGAAGGCGCATTGAATAAGATAGTGTCGGAAGAGCAACGTATGGCCGGACAGGACGCCATGAAACAGGTGTTTGGCGGAACCTATGTCACGAAGACACGCGGCGAGCTGGAGAAGATGATACAGACACTGCGTCAGTATCAGAACACCATCGCCGACCCCGAAGGTAAGGGCGCCCGCCATTTCAAGGCCACTGAGCGGGCTATCAAGAGCCTCACCGACCAACTGGGTAAGGCTAAGGCGGCCAGCGCGACACAGGTGCTCGGTAACATGGGTAACTTCGGTGTCGAACAGATACGTCAGGCCGTGCAGCAGATGACACAGCTGCGCGATGCTTTCCATGAAGGAACGACGGAATGGAACAAGTATAACGCCCTGGTAAGACAGGGTGACGCATACCTGCAGCAGTATGCCGAGCGTGAGAAGATAGCGCGCGGCGAGGCTGTAAGCCTGGCTGAAGCACTGAAACTGTCATCGACAGCAGGTGGCAGTGGCTTCACGGGTACCACTCAGCAGCTACGGTTGGCGCAGCAAGCCATAGAACAGGCTCTTGCCACTACCGACAAGGGAACGGCCAAATACCAGAAGCTGCAGCAGGCGTTGGCTCGTGTGAAGGCCGAGATGTCAGGGACTGGCATCACAAGCCAGCGTATGCAAGAGGTGCTGGCCAACCCGAAAGCCGTGAAGAGCGTCGACACGCTGAAACAGGCGGTCGGCCGTGCCCGTGCCGAGATGGATATCATGGGGCAGCGTGTGGCACGTATGCAGGGGCTGTTGCAAGAAGCCGAAGCAAGCGGTAGAACCGCATGGGCCAACCGCCTGCGTGAGGCTATCAGGATGACATCGGACCAGATGACGGCGATGGCCGCCTCGACAAAGAACGCCGACAGGGCGCTGAAAGAGCTGGAAAAGGATGCTAAGGGCAGTGCCGGATCATTCGAGAAGGCATGGTCAAGACTGAAAACCTATGTGACATTGTATGTCGGTGCGGCTGCCGCCTTGCAGAAGATAGGGGCTGCATTCTCTGATCTGATGACCCTCTCGGATAAGATGGGTGAGGTGCGTAAGACCACAGGCTTCACCGCCGACGAGGTGGGAAGGCTGAGTGACAACCTGACGAAACTTGACACCAGGACGGCCCTGACCGACCTGATGGGAATGGCTTCGATAGCCGGTTCTATCGGCCTGAAGACACAGGAGCAAGTACAGGGGTTCGCCGAGGCCGCCAACCAGTTGACCGTGGCGCTGCCGGAGATGGGACAGGAGTCGGCACGAACACTGATGAAGATCGCCGACGCCACGGGTGACCTGGAGAAGAACGGCGGTGACGTGCGCGAGACGCTGGAGAAGGTAGGCTCGACCATCATCGCCCTGCGTGCCAACTCGGCTGCCGCCGCCGGACCTATCACCGACTTTGTGAGCCGCATCGGTGCCGTAGGTGCACAGTCGGGCATCTCCATTGACCAGATAGCCGCACTGGGTGCCACAGTGGATGCCCTAGGTGGTCGAGTGGAGATGTCAGCCACAGCTCTAAGCCGTATGATACCAGCCATCAAGAACAATTCATTCGCCGTAGCACAGGCCATCGGCATCACCGAGAAGGAGCTGAAAAGCATGACAGGCATAGAGCAGATGGTGGCCATCTTCCGGGCGCTGCACGACTCCGTGAAAGGCTTCGATATGACGACGGAAGAAGGTATGAATGCCGCCGCCGACGCTGTGGAGAACATGATGGGTCGCAGCTCGTCCATGAAAGAGGTGATGAAGCAACTCAACCAGCAGGGTGCCCGCGCAGGTATAGTGTTCGGACTGCTCTCACAGAATGTCGATACGCTGGAGAAGCAACTCGGGATAGCAGGTAAGGCATACAAGGAAAACACCGCCCTAATGAACGAGTATAACAAGATGAACGACACCACCGCCGCGAAATGGGCGAGACTGAAGAACCAACTGGAGGAGACGTTTGTAAGCGACCAGACGCAAAGGTGGCTCGGCGGCATCATAGATAAATTGCGGGCCGTGGTAGATCTGCTGACGGGTAAAGGCGGATGGTCGGCGGCTATCCGCACACTCATTGCGGCGTGGAGCGTGTTCAAACTGGGAATAGGTGAAGCGTTCTGGAAATACATTATCGTCAATATAGGAGCCGTAGGTAAGAGCCTTCTGCATCTCGGTACCACAATGACTGTCGTCAAGAAAAAGTGGGTAGCCTCATGGAAAGCTATGGATGCCGCGACAAAGGCCAATTGGATCATGGCGATTGCCAGCGCGTTGTTTATGCTGGGTAAATGGGCAATAAATGCCGCCACCAGGGTCAGTGAGCTTGACAAGGCGTTGGCAGAACTTGACAACGAGGAAGCGGAGGCAGAGCGTAGCCTGGACAACCTGATGAACTCGTTCGCCGCCACCACCAAGAAAGCTGACGAGACGGCAAAGAAACACAAAGAGCTGGAGACGCAGACCAAGGAACTGCGTGAGGAGGTGGAGAAGCTGCGTGACAGCAAAGATGAGAGCGCCGAGGCTGCCGACCGTCTGAACAAGAAGGAGGAAGAGCTGAAACAGAAGGAGAAAGACCTGAAGAAAGCCGCCGGTGAGAGCAACACCGCTAACAATGAACGCCTGTCACTCATCAAGGAGATAAGCTCGAAATACAGTACCTATCTGGGATATATGCTCGACGAGAAGACTGCCGCCGAGCAGGTGGCGCTGGCTCACGCGCAGATCGTGGATGCCCTGAAGGAGGAGCTGGAGCAGAAGAGGTTGAATAAGAGGATAGAGGCTGTCGAAGAGGAGACCGGGGAGGGTATCGACAAGGCCGGTGCAAAGAGTAAGGATGCGATCGACACGCTGCCTGCCGACATGCAGCGACGTATCATCAACCAATGGAACACGGTGCGCGGACGTATTAAGTATGACGTTGACGAGCAGGGTAATGCCATTTATATCCTTCCGCAGATAGAAGGACTGAACGCCGAGGAGATAACAAAAGGCAGCTATGAAGAACTGAAGCCATACCTGCGAGATATATATGCCACCATCATTAAGAACGAGGTAGAAGAGGCACAAAAGGAAGGCAAGCAGATAGACCTTGGCACACATCTGGTTGCCAGAACCGTATATGCAGGGCCGATGGGCGATAATACAATGTATACGCCTGTTAGTAATACACTTGACGACCTTGTTAGCGAATCTTTCTCACAATTCGACAACTGGACAAAGAAGACCATCGAACGTGAAGAGAAGATCGAGGAGATACGGCTTGAAAACCGCAGTGTAAGGGAAGGTCTGCATGCCAGCAGTGTGGCTGACGCCGACAAGATGAACGCCGACGCCTACAGCCGCATCACCGCTACGCTCGGCGGGCTCACAGATGGCGAGCAGCTGTCATCCGAAGCCATCGGCACGCTGGCGCAGCAGGTCAACATCATCACGGCCAACCTGTCTAAGTTCAAAGGCGAGCTGAAGGATGCCGACAAGTTTATCGGTGAAGGTAACGAGGCGTCGCTGGAGAACGCCGTCAACACTATGTACTCAAAACTCAGCGAGGCGCAGCGCAAGCAGATCATCACCGCCGCACAGAAGCAGCAGGGTTCTGACAACACCAACAACAATCCCAACCCCTACGGCGACTATGACAAGGTCACCTCACCCTACTCGGAGTGGAACGGCAGCGACCTCGTAGCCCGCCGTAAGGAGATGCTGGAGCGTGTGAAGGCGCTGGCCAACGGCGCCGATGTGCAGGCTGTCCTCTCGGAGGACGCCAAGTTCATCAGCGAGGCCGTGCGCAATAACATCACCACCACCGAGCAGGCCATCGAGTGGTATAACACGGAGCGGCTCAAGATCCAGGACGCTCTCTACAACAAACACCTGACGCCGACGGGTGACTGGCTGAACCCCAAGAAGAGCAGCGGCAACTGGCGGAAGCAGCTGCAGAACGAGTTCGATAACTATCTGCATATACTCGACGCCTACTACACCGAGCGTAAGGCCCGCATAGAGCAGGCGCAGGCTGAGGAGGGTCTGAGTGAGGCTGAGGCACAACGGCTGACGATAGAGAACGAGACCGTGTGGCGCAAGCACCGCATGGAGCTGCAGAAGATATACCAGGGTAAGAGCTCCGAGATAGCGAAGGAGGAGCGCCAGCGCATCTATGACATACTGGCCGAGCAGGATGAGGACTCGGCGGAGTTTGTGGAGCAGACCATTATGAAGTCAATAGAGAAGATGGATATCCTGAAGGACAAGAGCGAAGTGGAGTATCACAAGATAATGTCGAAGATAGTGAAGGATATCGCCACTGACCTCTACAAACAGCAGAACGCTGTATCAAAGCAGATGGAGGCTATCTCAGCTATCATCGCCCGGGAGCGGCCCTTTAACGGACTGACGGAAAACCTGGAGGACAACCTCTCCACTATGGGTATCCTCTTCGCCGACCTAGATCGCATCCGACAGAACGCCATCGAGGCAGGGCTGGAACCCAAGGATGACATGAAGCAGCGTGCCGAGCAGAGCACGAAGCGCATGATGTTGTTATTGGACGCTGCCGAGAACGCCTACTCGACATCATGGGAGCAGCTGAGGGAGAAGATGCAGAAGGAGGGGTTGGGTGACTGGGCCGCCGCGCTGGAGGTGGACGAGCAGAAGAAACAGGCTGTCATAGCCTCACTCCATTCGTTCTACGACCAAGTGCAGGATGCCATCAAGAAGGAGGCCAGTCAGATAAAAAGACAGGTGGAGATAGTATGGAACGACACCATCATCCCCGGTGATGACGGACAAAACCAGAGTGTGAAGGGTATCTTTGACAGGGCCATCAGCGCTTTGGGACTGGAAGAGGGTCGTGTGAGCCGTGCCAACAGTATGATAGGTGCAGGACAGGCATCGGAGCGCGTGGCAGACCGGCTGGCCATCAAGCAGATGGAGGTGCGGCTGGCCATGCAGCGGGCTTATTACGACCTGATAAAGAAAAAGGGTGCCGACCACATAGCCAAGCTAGAGAAAGAGGCTGAGCTGTTGGAGGAACAGGGTAAGATGGAGGACGCGGCCATCAAGAGGCTCGACGTGAAACACGCCAAGACCGCCCTCGCCCTGAGTGACGCCGAGGAGCAGACGAAGATCATGGAACTGCAGAACTCACTTGCCGAGAAAGCCGAGGAGAGCCAGGCACGTCTCTACAAGGAGCTGCGCGAGTGGGGTGACCTGCTGACATCATCGCTCCAGAGCGTCTTCGAGGCCGGCAACACAGGACAGGCCGACTACTACAACGAGCTGGCCAAACTGGAACTGACAGGTAAGGGAGGTCCCGGTGCGGGCACCTACGTGGTCATTGATAACGCCGGTACCAGCGAAGCCAGGGCTCATTATGAGTACCTGGACGAGCGGCAGGCTCTTGACCGCCAGCTGGAGATAGAGCAGGAGAACGCACGTGCCGAGGCATGGAGGAAAGTCTGGGATGATATCAATGCCAAGATGAATGACATGATAACAGACCAGATCAATGCCATGCTGCAGAACCAGAGTGTCGATGCAAATACCGCCACGCTGGAAGAGAACGCCATGAGACTTGCGGAGAACACAAGCAGGGAGAAGGAAAACACCGATGCCACCAACACCGCCACCGCCGCCATCAACGGCAACACGGATGCGCTGAACGTTAACGGTGATGCCCTGAACACGAATACTGATGCCATGAGGTCTCTGACCGAGCAGCTGATGCAAGGAATTGCTATCAAGCATGAGCATGGACCTGCGGTGGAGCCCGAGGCTCCTTTTGCAGATACGGAGGTGGCAGGAGAAACGGCGGGCTTGAAGCCTTTCTGGCAGATGACAGACGAGGAGAAAGCCGGTCATCAGAAAGACATGGCCGATATGTTCGGCTTATACAGAGACCTAAGCGTACAGACCGAGACAGAGAAGGCCGAGATGACAGCCGAGATACCCGGTTACACACCGTCAGTCATCAACGCGACTGACGAGCAGCTGGAGTCGATGGGTGACAAGGTGGATATCGTCGCCCAGAAGGAGATAGACGCCAACACCAGGGTTACCGACGCCAAGATCGCCAACAAACAGAAAGAAGGTCAGGTGTCTATGCAGACAGACAAGCAGATGTCACAGAGCTCGAAGAACATGTACGCTGCCATGATGTCGGCCGCCAACCTCTATGGTGTGGCTTATCAGGCCATGACGAACGACAACCTGTCGGCAGAACAGAAGTTCGAGATGATAGCGCTGCAGACCGCAGGACAGACCGCCATCGCCATGATGTCGGCGGAGATGTTCAAGTCCGAGACAGGTGCCCTCGTGTCACTGCCGCAGATCCTGGCGGAGTGTCTGAAGATCAACCCGATTGCCGGTGCCGCCATCTTTGCGGTGCTGACGGCTCTTATCGGTGCCGGCATAGGCGTTGCCACCAGCAAGCTGGCCAAGGGTAAGTCAGAGGTGGCGCAGGTGACCGGTGCCAGCAGCGCCAGCGCAGGACGTCTCTCTACCGGCATGCTGACTTACGCCGAAGGTAACGTGAACGAGTTTACCGATCCGGACTCGCTGACGCCGGGTCGTCAGTATAACGTGGATGCGGCGGACGGCAGGACATATCGTGCCAAATATACAGGCAGGAACCCACGGACACATATCACCAGCGGCCCTGAGTTCCATCTGGTAGGTGAGGCAGGACGTGAGGCCATCATCGACGCTAAAACCACCCGTAACATACAGATGAACGAGCCCGAGATATGGCGTTCCATTCAGACGCTCTACAACGGCGGCATGCCAGCCCTGCGCCGCAGCATGCGCCGGGGCCGTGGCGTCCGCGCCTATGCCGAGGGTAACCTTGACGACTTCGAGATGGCAGCTGACAACACGATGGACGGTGGCATGAGCATGGAGATGGCCGCCTCGCTGCAGCAGAGCATCGACCGTCAGAGTGACCTGCTGGAACGTGCGATGAAAGACGGTATCAAGGGCGTGTTCAACGTGTACGGCAAGGGCGGGCTGGTTGACAGTTACGATACCGGCAAGAAAACGGTGAAGAGATATGAAGAGAGATATTGACCTTGTCGTTCCGATGGTATTCCCGCAGGATCCGGAGTGGCAGAGGGATTATGCGCGTTATCATAGCGGCGGACAGGTGACAAGCCATGTCCGCTTCCGCTCGTGGGACACAGAGGAGCTGCTGGTGAGGTGTTGTATGAAATATATGCCATGGATACGCTGCATCTACATACTCCTTGCGAGAGAGTCGCAAGTGCAGCCATGGATGAGGGGACTGCAGTCTTCATCCCTGCGTATCGTCTTCCACCGCGAGTTCATCCCCGCCGAACACCTCCCATGCTTTGCGTCACCGTGTATAGAGATGTTCATGCACAGGATATCCGGGTTGTCGGAGTGTTTCATCTATGCCAATGACGACATGTTCCCTCTGTCCCCATTGGAGCCGAGTGACTTCTTCCGTTCGGGACCTGACGGCGCACCGCTGCCGTGTCAGATGATTACCGACAGGACATATCCGGCAAACCCGAACACCTTCCAAAAGAAGTGTATGTGGCAGCAGAATATGATAGGCAAGCCGTTTGGGAAACACTTTACGAGGA
>Ga0310696_10009587_pt1 | contig 11182 bp, 12 predicted proteins | sample AusTroGonzalo_MG_4_FD_203885 | JGI IMG/M metagenome (GOLD analysis project Ga0310696, IMG submission 203885) | Bovine rumen microbial communities from tropical cattle in Woodstock, Queensland, Australia - Gonzalo_02 (v2) (version 2) | ecosystem: Host-associated > Mammals > Digestive system >...
GTCGTCTTCGGCAGCATCACATGGACGTTCGCCGAGCACACGACGAGAGAGATAGCGAAGGCGGCCATGCTCAATGGGGTGCCGGAATTGACCGTCTACGACCAGGACGGGAACATAGTCAAGATCTGTCAGGTGCTGATGCAGAACAGCGTGCTGGTAGGGGTCTACATGGACATCTCCTCGAAGGGGATCCTGGACAAGGTCTCGTCCATCTCGATGGACTACGAGAGCGTCAGCGGCGACGGGAAGGTCGATCTGCTGTGGGATTGCACATCCGGCGTCCAGGACGGCCGCATGCACATAGACATCAGGGTCCCCCTGGTGGCGTACGGCGCGGCATTGGCCTACGGGACCGACACCAAGCTCAGCATGTCGATGGAATACGCCAAGCTGGTGAAGGTCGATGCAGACACCCTGGTGGACGTTGAGGACACCGTCACCTGCAACGTCTCCCGTTCGAGCGGCGTCACCACCCTGATCCTCAACGGGATCGGATCCGACAACGGCACCGGGACCATCGGCAACTGCTCCCTGATCAACACAGGGAACTCGATCGTCATATCCGCCCACGGCAGCGTGGCCGAGGCGCTCCGCGAAGGGATGCACGACGGCATCCTGTCCCTGACCATCGGCGACGACAGCTACGAGATGGACACGGCGATGGCTGAATCCTTCATCAACATCATCGGCCTCCTGGAGGTGACGGCATGAGCGGTTCCGAGGACAGGAAGGCCCAGAGGGCCGAGAGGAAGGAGCAGAAGTACAGGGAGCTCCGCAAGGACAGCGTTTTCAGGGGAGTCCTCACCGTCATAGGGGCGGTGATATTCTACATCGTGATCCCGCTGGCCATCATCCAGCTCGGATTGCCCCGCATCACGGAGTACGTGCCCGACACCAGCGGGATAGAGGCTCTCTTCCGCAGGTGGATAATCGCCGGCATACCGATCATCATCGTCGCATACCCCAGGATGTACTACGGACTCGGATCCACCCGCCGCATGGCCGCGTGGGCCGTGTTCATAGGCCTGACCATATTCTGGGCGCTGTACATCATGAACTTCGGCAACCTTGCGGACCTCGCCTCGATCAACATCGACGGCCAGGTCATCAACATAAGCATGGTCCTGTCCGGAGCCCTGGTCCTGACCGTGATCTACAGGCTCATAGACCTGGTGATAGCCTTCGCGGACTATCAGGACAACAAAGAAGCTTATCTAAGGGATAAGGGTCTACCCGGAGACAGTCCTGCCGAAGAGGCGATCGAGGAGTCGTGAGAACATGGGGATCAGTGTAGGGATCTGTGAGACGGAGGCGCCGAGCGCGCCCTGCCGCGAACTGAAGAAGAAGATTGTCAAAGTGCACATGCTGGACGAGACCGGCATGGAGGATATCCTGATCTACGACCAGATAGTGGATCTCGACACCGCCAAGGGTGCGGTGAAGCACTGGGAGCTGTTCCTCAAGCGCAACAGGATCAACGAGGAGACCGACGCCATCTACATGGACAAGGTCAAGAAGGACGAGGACATCGCGCTCCTCCAACCGCTCTCCAAGAAGGTCAGCACCGGATGGGTGAGCACCGAGGGGCTCTCCGAAGAGCGCATGGCCCAGGTCATGGCCAAGGCCGACAAGGACAACATTGTCACAGGCTGGGACATGGTGTCGTTCGACGACATGAACGAGATGTGCGCCAACTGCCCCCTGTCATGGGACAAGGGCCGCGGATGCATCGGGACCTTCGGACCCGACAAGAGCGCGCTGCCCGAGATCGCCCAGAGGCACGGATGCCCCATCGTCGCTTCCGTCCCCGAGTCGGCCGCCAGCGGGAAGGTGTTCACCTCCGAGGATGCCAAGAAGCTCCTCGAGGAGGTCGAGATCCTGAAGAAGGCCCTGCCCGAGGAAGGGAAGATGGCCGTCCACCGCTACTCCGGCCCCGTCGAGAGGCTGGAGGCCGTCGGGAAGATCTCCGCCGCGGAAGGCTGCGGATTCTACTTCTTCTGATCATGAAACAGGGGTCGAAAGACCCCTTTCCTATTCTTGAAAACGTGTGACTGGAACAGTGCCAGCTCACATGTAGCCGTTGAGGCGCATGAGCGCGTTGGTCATGCCGTCGACCAGGTTCCTGACGCCTTTCATGCCCTGGACGTCGTCAGAGTACTGGGGGGAGTTGAGCGCCCTGATGACCGGCAGGGGATTGGATCCGCATACGAGCATCCCGTTGCGGAGCATGAACCTGCACATCTGGTTGTAGACGAGGTCCCCGCCTTCCCTTGCGCATACGGAGATCGCACCGCCCACCTTCCCGGCTAGACCCAGATCGCTCTTCTCGTAGACCAGGGCGGCCCTCTCCATGAACGTCTGCATGACGCTGGGGCATGCCCCTGCGTAGGTGGGAGAAGCCATCAGAACGGCGTCCGCAGCCCTCAGGGTGTCCAGGATGTCGTTGAGCCCGTCATCCTCGTCTATGCACCTTCCGTCGCCGCGGATCTCGCAGGTCATGCACACGTTGCAGTTCACGAACTGGTACTCGTAAAGGTGGATGATCTCCATCTCCACCCCTCCGATCTCGAACATGTCCTGGACCTCGTTGAGGATGTTGGAGGTGTTACCTATCGGACGGGGGCTGCCGTTCAGCGCGATGACCTTCATGTCCGGTCTATCCGATGACCAGTATAAATACTGGTCACTGCCAGCCCAACGTGCGATTTATATCTTAGAGCGCAGTTGGCTCGGACATCAGGTTGATCCAATGACTGACATGCTGAAAATCGTAGACCTGCACGCCCAGGCCGGCGAGAGGGAGATCCTCAAGGGTGTCAACCTCACCGTGAAGGAAGGTGAGACATGCGTCCTCTTCGGACCCAACGGTTCCGGGAAATCCACTCTCATGGCCACCATCATGGGATACAGCACAATCAAGGTCACCTCCGGCCAGATCCTGTTCAAAGGGCAGGACATAACCGGGATGTCCGTGGACCAGCGCGCAAAGCTCGGGATCGGCATGATGATGCAGAGGCCCCCGAACATCTTCGGGGTCAAGCTGGGAGACCTGATAAGGAGCACCTCGGACATCGGCGACGAGATCCTCAAGGACGCCGACTCGTTCAAGATGGAAAAGTTCCTAGACAGGGAGGTCAACGTCGGATTCTCCGGAGGGGAGATCAAGAGATCGGAGCTCCTCCAGCTCACGGCCCAGAGGCCTGAGTTCATTCTTCTCGACGAGCCCGAGTCCGGAGTGGACCTCGAGATAATCGACCTGATAGGCAACAAGACGCGCGACCTGCTCAACTACAAGATGGGCGAGGACGGCAGGCACGTCTCGTCCCTTGTGATCACCCACACCGGGCAGATCCTCAACTACATCGATGCCGACCTCGCATACATCATGAAGGCCGGCAGGATTACCGCCGAAGGCAAGCCCCTGGAGTTCCTGAAGGAGATCAGGGAGAACGGATACGGGGAGTGAGACCATGGTCGACGAGAAGACGATTAAGGGCGCATTGGACAAGAAGGGCGCTTACGGCGCCGACCTGGACCTCGACAGCTACGAGCAGGGTACGAGGACCCCCGACAAGGTCGACGACATGGAGAGCTCCGACTACCGCAGGTACATGGAGAACGTCGGTGTCGTGGCGGACGAGATCAACCGTGCCGGAACGCTGATGTTCATCGACAACGGGATGAGCCACTGCAGCACATCCGTCCAGGAGGGTCTCGAGATGAGCTCCCTCAGCGATGCGCTCAAGAGGCACCCCGACCTGAAGGACTATTTCTGGAAGGCCATGGACCCCACCAAGGACAAGTACACGGCCAAATCCTACCTGGAGGACGCCGACGGATACTTCATCAGGGTCAAATCCGGATACACCATCAAGAACCCGGTCCAGACATGCATGCTCCTGAACAGGGACAAGAGCATCCAGAACGTCCACAACATCATCATCGTGGAGGACAACGCGTCCCTCGAGATGATAACAGGATGCTCCACGGCGCATCACGCCAACGACTCCCTGCATATCGGAGTCTCCGAGATCTACGTCGGGGACAACTCCAACCTCACGTTCTCTATGATCCACAGCTGGGGCAAGATGACCGGCGTGAGGCCCAGGACCAACTGCGTCGTGGGGAAGAACTCCAACTACACCAACAACTACGTCATCATGAACCCCGTGGGGAGCCTCCAGAGCTTCCCCGTCGCCACGCTGGGCGAGGGTTCCTCCGCCACATACAACACGGTGTGCATCGCCCACGAGGGCTCCGACATCGACACTGGCGGAATGGTCAACCTCAACGGCTACGGCAGCAAGGCCGAGATCATGAGCCGCAGCATCTCCATGGGCGGCAGGATGTGCGCCCGCGGACGCCTTGTGGGCAACTCCCCCGGAGTCAAGGCTCACCTGGAGTGCAGGAGCATCATCCTCAAGGACGGCGGATCCACCCTTGCGGTGCCCGAGCTGGAGGCCCACGTCGCCGATGTGGAGATGACGCACGAGGCCGCCGTCGGCAAGATCGCCAGGGACCAGATCGAGTACCTTATGTCCAGAGGCCTGGACGAGGACCAGGCGGTCAGCATGATCGTCCGCGGATTCCTGTCCGGAAGCATCAACGGTCTGCCCGAGGCCCTCCAGAAGGAGCTGGACTCGGCCATAGAGAAGGCCAACCTCGGGGACTGAGAGTCCCCTCCCAAACCCCATTAATCCATTTTTTATACATACAGTTCCATAGCCTGGCTATGTCTGAGAAATCGACCCCGGTCTTTGTCGCATTGGTCGGTGTCCTCTACCTGTTCGTCGGAGTGATGGTCCTCATCGGAGGAGTGATCATCATCACCGCCCCGACCTTCCTCGAGGACTTCGACATGGACTTGTCGGTAAGCACCACGGTTATCGGCGCCCTCGCGATCGTATTGGGAATCATATCCATCGTGGTAGGGTACGGACTGCTGAAAGGATGGAAGGCCATGTGGTACCTCGGAGTGATATTCTCCGCGATCCAGATCATAGTCTTCGTAGTGTCCATCGTCCAGGGAATGGTGCCCAACATCCTGCCCATGCTCGTGACTCTGATCATCCTGCTGTACCTTTTCAAACCCAACGTGAAAGCGTATTTCCTGGAGTGAGGGGGGCCATCCCCCTCACTCCGGCGGCTTGAAGCCGCCTTTCATCTCTATGAAGTGAAGAACGTTGCCGTCGTCGTCCCTGATGGATGTGGCGGTCCCGAAAGGGGTCCTTTCCGGAGGATCGACGAACACCACGCCCTCGTCCATGAGCCTGCGGCGCGTATCATACGGGTTCGCGACGCCTATGAAAATCCCCGTGTCCCCTCCAGCATCGTTCGATCTCCTGAGGATCAATCTGCATCCCGATCTCTGGAGATATGCGGAATCCGAATCAGAATGGAGCAGGTCCATGCCCAGGATCTCCGTGTAGAATCCTATGGCCCGCGTCACGTCCGAGACCGGGACCACGCATGCATGTATGGCTTCCGGCAGCCCCTCATCGGTGTATTCGAACAGTCCTCCCTGCGGATCTCCCAACGGCATGCACAGGCTATATGATTACATAGTGATAAAGCGGGCGGATACTCCACGATATGGATGCTGGATTGCTCCGACGATACGGCCTGCTGACAATAACCTTTTTATACGATTCCATTATACTCGTGAATGTTGCCCTGGTAGTGTAGCGGCCTATCATGAAGCCCTGTCGAGGCTTCGACTCGGATTCGAATTCCGACCAGGGCGCTCATCTTTCTCTCTCGACTTCGATTCCTGTCCTTCTGTCGTATCGTTCTTTCCGATATGCGATGTTCACCGGGTCATTGCCCTTTGCTCGATCATTATCAACAATTTTTTTAGTAGATAATATCTCTATTTCTGTCGATATTGTAGGAGAACTCTACGATTTAGGCTGAATAAAACCCGATTTAGGCAAAATTAACTTAGGAATCCCGAATCCATTACCATTATAAATGTTGGATACGTTCTACATTCCGAGGAATTCAAATGGTTACAGTAAACGAATCCGAATGCGTCGCATGCGGTGCATGCGTCGACGTCTGCCCCCAGAGCGCCATCACCTGCGACGACGTCGCGGTCATCGATGCTTCCAAATGCGTCGACTGCGGCGCCTGCGTCGACGAGTGCCCCTCGTCCGCCATCAGCGAGTGATCGCTCAGAAACCGTTGCATCGGGCCGTGACCGGACGAACGGGTCGCGGCCCCAACCCCTTTCCTGCTATTCCTGTAAGTTTTATTAACCACCCTTTTATAGCGACCAATCATGCGTTGGATGCTCCGCAGCAAGATACACAGGGCCACCGTCACAGAGACCCGTCTAGATTATGAGGGGAGCATCACCATCGACGAGGACCTTGTGGAAGGCTGCGGGATGTGGAACGGAGAGAAGGTCACCGTCGCAGATGTCGACAACGGCAACCGTTTCGAGACCTACATCCTCCCCGGGAAGCGCGGGTCCGGGATCATCGCCCTGAACGGTGCCGCCGCCCACCTCTGCAAGGAAGGGGACAAGGTCATCATCATGGGGTACGAGCTTGTGGATTCCCCCATCAGGGCCAAGGTGCTGCTGGTCGACGGCGACAACAAGGTCTCTAAGATCCTGGAGTACCGATGTTCACTGTCTATTCCGACGGAGGGTCCAGGGGGAATCCCGGGAAATCGGCCTATGCGATAGTCGTGACCGAGGACGGCGAGATCATACACGAGCACGCGGAGTTCCTCGGCGTCCATACCAACAACTATGCGGAGTACAGAGGGCTCATCGCCGGGATCACCAAGGTCCTGGAGCTCAACGGCACCGAGGCCGAGTTCGTCATGGATTCGGAGCTGGTGATCAAGCAGATGACCGGAGTCTACAAGGTCAAGTCCGAGAGCGTCAAAGACCTCTACGAGGACGCCAAGGCGCTGTCCTCCCTGATACCCGTGGTGAGGTTCAGGAACGTCCGCCGTTCGCAGGAGCTGATCCCCAGGGCGGATGCGCTGCTGAACGCAGAGATGGATCGGAACCGATCACTTCTTGATCTCTGCCACGAGGTCGGCTATTGCCACCAGGCGCTGATCCCCTGTGGACATGTCGCGCAGGGTGACGGAATCCTTCTCGAGCTCGCTGGCCCCCACGATGACCGCGTATCTGGCCCTCACGGACGAGGCGTACTTCAGCGCCTTCGCCATCTTGCGGCCCATGATGTCCATGTCGGAGGAGACGCCGCCTTCACGGAGCATTGCGGTTATCCTGGCGGAGCTGAGACGGGTCTCGTCGGTCACGGGGACAACATACGCGTCGATCCCCTCGGGCTGATACTCCTGACCTTCCTTCTCCATGGCGAGCAGTATCCTGTCGAATCCGACGGCGAAACCGGTGGAGAAGACCTCCTCTCCGCCGAACAGCTGAGACAGGGTGTAGGATCCGCCTCCGCAGATCTGCTTCTCCGCTCCCAGGGCGGGAGCCTCGGCCTCGAAGACCATGCCGGTGTAGTAGTCCAGACCCCTGACGACGCCGAGGTCGATCTCGGGTGCGGGCACGCCCATGGCCTCCAGATAGGCCACGACCTGCCTGAGCCAATCCCCGGCCTCTCCGGGAACCTTGTCCAGGACCTCGATGCCGCCGACGGTCTCCGTGAGATCGAATATGTCCCTCATGGACTCGTCGGACACGCCCATCTCCTTGAGGAGGGGCTCGGCCTCGTCGTACAGCTTCTTGTCGAGCTTCTGGAGGACCTCTGCGGCCCTCTCCTTGGGAACGCCGGCATCGGCGATCTTCTGCCTGAGAACTCCGATGTGCCCGATGCGGACCTTGTAATCCTTCAGTCCGAGGGCGCGTATCATGGAGGATGCCATGGCGATGACCTCGGCATCGGTCTGCGGCGTGGCGCTGCCGATGAGCTCTGCACCGAACTGGAAGAACTCCCTGTACCTTCCGCTCTGGGGGCGCTCGTACCTGAAGCACTGGCCGAAGTAGAACACCTTGATGGGCTTGGGATCGTTGCTCATGCCGTTGACGAACATCCTGATCGCAGGAGCGGTCATCTCGGGACGGAGAGCGATCTCCCTGTCCCCCTTGTCCTTGAACGCGTAGAGCTCCTTCAGGACGTTGGGTCCCGAGCGGAGGATGAAGAGCTCGGCCTCCTCGAAGATCGGGGTCTCGACCTCTCTGAATCCGAAAGTCCTGGCGACATGCCTGAGCCTGTTCTCGTAGAACCTGCGTTTCTCCATCTCGTCAGGGAGGAAGTCCCTCGTGCCGCGCGGACATTGAATCATAACGCTCGCATGCACAGTCCATATTAAAAACATAGTCCGCCGGGAGTACGCCTGCCTTTCGCCAGGGACGTGCTCCCGAGCGATCCGAAACATGGGAGAGGTCCCGCCGACACTGACGTTCCTATGCGTCGATATGGTCCTTGGAAGTTATTAAAAAAACAATTGTTCTAGTAGGACGTTTTTAGATGTGTCCGACTGGCTACATCCGATTTAGACGCTGGAACTAGTAGAGAAATGATATCTTTTTGTTGTTGGATTTGTAACAAGGGATAGTTTTTATTATTCCTTCTCATACGCAGTAACCATGTCCTATTATCCTGACAGTGTACTGTCGGAGAGGCACGTCTTCACGATACTGATGTGCGCCCTCGAACGTGAAAGCATTAGGTCCACTGATGTGCATGAGTACATCAAGAACTGGGGGACCATTGCTGACAGACTCGATTACATGGTCGACGCAGGGCTCCTGGCCGAGAAGGTCATCAGGGAGGGCCGCGTTTCCGTGAACTACAGCCTGACCCCCAAGGGGATGTTCGTGGCCCGCATGATGAAATTGTGCGACAAGACCATCGACGGTGAATTCAACTTCGAGAAGGAGAGCGTTGACGAGTACCTCGTCAACGGTCAGTAACTCTCAAACTCCAGGCCCGAACGGGCCTTTCTTCCTCAACTGTAAGCGGACATGCCGATTATTGCCGCCGAGTAAACATCAATAAAAAAAGGACCCGAAGGCCCTTGTTTCAATTCAGGATCTGTCTGCGGTCTCCTTGCAGACCTGGGCTATGAAGTCCTCGGTACCGACGGTTCCGAGATCCCCCTTGTCCCTGCTCCTGACGGCGACGACCGTGCCGTCGTCGCTCTCCTTCTCTCCGAGGATAAGCATATAAGGGACCTTCTCCAGCTGAGCCTCGCGGATCTTGTATCCGATCTTCTCGTCCCTGTTGTCCAGCTCGACCCTGATGCCTGCGGCCTTCAGCTGGGCCGCGACCTTGGAGGCGTAGTCGAAGGACTTCTCGGAGACGGACAGCACCTTGACCTGCACCGGGGCGAGCCATACCGGGAACCTTCCGGCGTAGTGCTCGATGAGGATACCGATGAACCTCTCGATGGAACCGAAGATGACCCTGTGGGCCATGACCGGCCTGTGCTTCTCGCCGTCCGCGGCGATGTAGCTGATGTCGAACCTCTGGGGCATCTGGAAGTCCAGCTGGATGGTACCGCACTGCCAGGTCCTTCCGATGGAGTCCTCCAGGTGGAAGTCGATCTTGGGGCCGTAGAACGCCCCGTCGCCCTCGTTGACGATGTACTTGAGGTTGCTGGCCTCCAGGGCCTTTATGAGGCCGTTGGTGGCCCTCTCCCAGTCCTCGTCGCTCCCCATGCTGTCCTCGGGACGGGTGGAGAGCTCCACGTGGTATTTGAAGCCGAATTTGGTGTAGACCTCGTCGATCAGCCTCACGACGGCGGTGATCTCGTCGGTGATCTGGTCCTCGGTCATGTAGATGTGGGCATCGTCCTGCGTGAAGCACCTGACCCTCATCAGTCCGTGGAGGGTACCGGACCTCTCGTGCCTGTGGACGATACCGAGCTCGGCCAGCTTGATGGGCAGCTCCTTGTAGGAGTGGGTGTCCACGCCGTACACCAGGATGCTGCCGGGACAGTTCATCGGCTTGATGCAGAACGTCTCGTCGTCGATCTTGGTGGTGTACATGTTGTCCTTGTAGTGATCCCAGTGGCCGGACTGCAGCCAGAGGTCCTGGTTCATGATCAGGGGGGTGGAGATCTCCATGTAGTTCTCCCTCTGGTGGAGCTCCCTCCAGTACTCTATGAGGGTGTTCTTCAGCACCATTCCCTTGGGCAGGAAGAACGGGAATCCGGGGCCCTCCTCCTTGAGGACGAAAAGCCCGAGCTCCTTCCCCAGCCTGCGGTGGTCCCTCTTCTTGGCCTCCTCCAGCATGGTGAGGTGGGCGTCCAGGGCCTCCTTGGATTCGAAGGCGGTTCCGTAGATCCTGCTGAGCATCTTGTTCTTCTCGTCGCCGCGCCAATAGGCTCCGGCGATGGACAGCAGCTTGAACGCCTTGACCGCCTTGGTGTACAGAGCGTGAGGTCCGGCGCAGAGGTCCGTGAACTCTCCCTGCTTGTAGAAGCTGATGACGGAGTCCTCGGGCAGGTCCTTGACCAGCTCGACCTTGTATGTCTCTCCCTTGGACTCGAGGTATGCGATTGCCTCCTCACGCGGCTTGGTGAAGGTCTCCAGCTTGAGGTTCTCCTTCACGATCTTCTTCATCTCCGCCTCGAGCTTCTCGAGGTCCTCGGGGACGAATCCTCCCTCCTTGTCGAAGTCATAGTAGAATCCGTCGTCGATAGCCGGACCGATAGCGAGCTTCGTTCCGGGGTAGAGTCTCTGAACTGCCTGCGCGAGCACATGGGATGCGGTGTGCCTGAGAACCTTCAGGTCATCCTCGCATTCCCTCACGCTTCCATCACTGTACAATGCTTTCATGTGTCTCATCTCTTCCGCGGCCCCTACGAATGGGTCGCGACTTTGTTGGGTGGCCTCCCCATCCCTTATTTACTATAAAAAAAGAGCATCATCTGAAGTCATGACGCAGGACCTGCACCGTCGATGCGGTCAGGCATCCGACGGCCCCTGGTCCCCGCGGCGTCCGAATCCGTTGACCGCGACCAACGAGACCAGTATCATGGCCATCCCCACAGCGGTCCCGGTATCCACGGCCTCCCCGAAGACCGCCAGACCCACAGCGGTGGCGGTCAGGGGCTCGATGAAGGTTACGATCGAGACCTTGCTGGCGTCCGCCTTCTGCAGAGCATAGTTGAACAGCCAGAACGGGAGGAGCGTTATCAGCACGCCGAGGACGAGCATCGTGCCCGCCGCCTCCCAGGATGACGC
>Ga0310696_10009589_pt1 | contig 11182 bp, 10 predicted proteins | sample AusTroGonzalo_MG_4_FD_203885 | JGI IMG/M metagenome (GOLD analysis project Ga0310696, IMG submission 203885) | Bovine rumen microbial communities from tropical cattle in Woodstock, Queensland, Australia - Gonzalo_02 (v2) (version 2) | ecosystem: Host-associated > Mammals > Digestive system >...
AAATATTAGAAGATAAAGATGCAGAATTTCTTCAGTTAGTGAATTATAGAGTTCAGATTAAAACAGCAATAGATAAATTTGAATCAGCATTGTTTGATAAATATCATGATATTTTGGAAAGACCAATGCAAACATATTATTCAGATTTGGAGACTCAATATTATATATTGTTAAACCAAGATGTTTCAGTTAGAAAATCTGATCGTTCTTTGAAGCTTGCTCAATTTGAACAACAAATGTGGAATGTAGACCATATTTTAAATGCAAAAAATCTAGATGATATCATGGATGTGATCTCATCCTATATTTATTTAAAAAAGCAAATAGAATGAAGGTAGGAATAATTAGTTCTGGAATAGATACACTTGCATTATTTCAATTTTTGGCTCGTTATGATAATGAATATTTAGTTTATTGCGATCAAACTAATTTCCCATATTGAGAAAAATCTTTGGATTATGTTTTGGACTGTATAGAGAAAGTAGGAGAGTTTTTGACAAAAAAATGAGCTGAAGTAATTATTGTTGACCCAATTTATGAATTAGCTTTAAAATATTCAGATAAAAAACTTTGATTCAAAATTTTACCATTATTTCAAAAATATTTACATGAGTATGCATTTAAATATTCATTAGTAGGTAAAATCTGAATTTTATCAGATTTTTGATCTTCTTCGAATGTTCAAGAATTACTTGAAAAAGAAGAAATGAGTTACAAGCCAACAGATGAACAGAAATCTATTAAGAAATTTAGTTATCCATTCCATTATCGAGTAAAATCTGCCAGTTCACGAACCATGAATATAAACGATTTATGAGTACATAATCCATATTTGATACGTACGATGAAAAATGATTTACGTTATTTTAAGGATGCATATGTGGATGCGATTTTGCCTATGCATTATCATTATCTTCGTATGCAGAGAACAATAAAATCTTTTTTCAATTTTCATAAAATTAGATTCCATGATATGTCCGTACTTGAAGAATGTCTAAATAATTTGGTAGAAAAATCTGACTGAAAATATTGAGTTAATGTGCGAATAAATCAGCCTTCAGAATTTTTGACCCGTAATAAACAGTTGATGTGGCTGATGCAGAGATGAAAATCTGAAGAAGTGAAGATTGAAGAAATTTAAAACAAGTTGAAATTAAAAAGGAAAAAACTATAAGGTAATCACGAGATATGCCAGGGTGATGGAATTGGTAGACATGCTAGACTCAAAATCTGGTGACTTCACGGTCGTGTGGGTTCGAGTCCCATCCCTGGTAAATGATGGTACTTTTCTGAGACAAATCTCTTAGAACATTGTAGAGAACTGGTTCATCGCTGGTTTGAACTCCTTCAGATTTAGAATAGGTTAAACTATTTCAAAATCGAACTTCTAAAACTTTCGTCCTTAAGTTAGTATCGTGATGGTTTATTCAAAAGATTAAAGGATTTCTTATGAGCTCCTTTATTTTTTTTTATTGAAAAACTATCGAGTCAGCTCACAATCGTCCACTTTTTAATTATCAGCATCTAATTATTTCCCATAGGAATACGAAAAATTACTTATAATTAATATTGTCTAATCTTGAGATACATCTTTAAGTGAATCTTTACCTAAAATATCAAATACTCAATCCATTTCTTTTTCTGATATATTAATATCATCAATTATATTTCATTCTGTATCATAAATATTAAATTTTCAATTTAATATTCAGCTTTCATACAATCATGTCATATAAATACTTCCATTTTCATTATATATGTCAAATTCTCAGTTTAGTAAACCATCCATAAAATTTCATGAAGCTAAAACGTTACCATTCTTATAGTATATAACAATAGGTCAATCTATATCATTATTTTTTAAATTCCATTTTCACATGTTAGTTCAATCTTCATAATAAACAACCATAATTCCATTTCATGTTCAATCATTAAATTTTAATTTTGATGATGCGTTTCCATTCTCATAATAATTTAATAGCATTCAATCTTTTAGATTGCTTGAAAATTGTAACTTTTTAGAAGGTTTACCATTATCATAAAAGGAACTATATGATAATACAACATCTCCAGAAAAATCTATTTCTTCTTTGAGAGCTCAATTTTCATAATACTCTTTAGTATTTATAGATGATCAACTGGAATATGTAATTTCTTTATTAGGAAAATCTTCATAATCTTCATAAAACATCCATGTTCAATCCTCTATACCATTTTTGTAACTTCATTCTTTTTCAATATATCAATTCCAACGGTAATAAATCCAATATCAATCTTCTTTTCAATTGATAAATTTTCATTTAACATTAATTTTTCCATCATCATAGTATGATACATATTCTCAATTTTTTACTCCACCAGAATAATTAGTCATTTCTTTCTTATTTCAGTTATCATAATATAGAGTCCATAATCATTCTTCAATTCATTCATTAAAAAGTCCTTCTGATTCCTTATCTCCAGATTCATAGTAGGTCTTTCGTTGACCATTTTTGACTCCATCCATGAATTCTCATGTTCATTGATAATTTCAATTGTCATAAAAATACTCCCAATATCAATTCTCAGCTCAGTTAACGAATTTTCACTGTTTCTCTACGTTTCCGTTAGTATGATAGTATTTCCAATTTCATTCTTGTATTCATCAACTTAATATTCATTCACTTTCTAATTCTCAGCTCTCATGGTAAAAATACCATATTCAATCTTCTTTTCAATTTTCTATACTTCATTTTTTTTGAATATTTCCGTTTTCATAGTAGTAAGTCCATCATGAATACGCTTGATTGTTTTCTACATATCACTCAGCTTTTAATTCTCAATTTTCAGTATATAACGATACTAAGCCATTAAAAAGTCATTGTTTATCCATACATCATTTTTGTTTTAAACTTCAATTATCATAATAAAGTCTACTCTCCTTTTGTCATAAAGGACAATCATCATTACCAAAAAAATTCAGATAATTACATCCTGATAGGAATATAATAGGTATAGTTAATGCAATAAGCAGTGATAATTTCTTCATAAGTTTGTATATATGTAAAATATACTACACTATATTATATTCTATTTTACAAAAAAAAGCAAATTTTTAATAAGAAAATGGGTTGACTTTTGAGATTTATTCTAAAATAAATTTTCTCATTTCTTTTCTGACTTCTTTGTATTTTGGGTATAAGCTTTCTACTACTTCCCAAAATTTATCTGAATGATTTTTCTGTACCAAATGAGCACACTCATGAGCAGCTACATATTGAATATATTTCTGTGGTAGGTGAACGAGCTGTAAATTTAAAATAATATCCTGTTTAGAAGAGCATTGTCATCGGCGAGCTCTCATCTTTCTAATGGATAAAGATTTGTAAGGAGCTCACAACTGATTTGAAAATTTATCTACTCGTTCTTTGGAATATTCCAAAAGAATTTCTTTCAGTTTTTTTTCTTTGGTTGATTTGGAATAAGATTTATCATTATCAAAAAAATCAGACCGAGAAAGTTTTTCTCAGAATATCAAAAGTTCATCATCAGTAGTTGCTTTTAGCTTTTCTTTCTTGGAATATCTTTGATATAATTTCTCTCATCTCTGTAAAAATCCAATTAAGAATTTTTCGTTATTTTTTAGTCTAGTCGGAATAGTAAAAACCACTACACCATCACGATTAATTCTGGCATAGGCATTACGAGTATTTTTATAAATTATTTCGTGAGGAAAATCCATTTTACACCGGTTTCTTCCAATAAAAATCAACTTCATCAGCTCAATTATACAACTGCTTATGAGAGAAATGCTTAGAATTGAATAATTTTCACATTCATGAATAAGACGAAATTACTCATCCATAAGATTCTTTGAGATAATCAGCTAATTTTTCGTAAAGTGGAGCTAAATCGTTGTTTGCATTTAGTCTTTTTCAATATGGTGGGTTAGTGATTAGCCAAAAATCTCATTCAAAAAGCATTAAGCCTGACTGAAAATCTTGATGTTCAAATGTGATACAATCACTCACTCACGCATTTTGAGAATTAATTTTAGCAAAACCTAAAACTTTTTCATCTATATCACGAACGACTATTTGATAATTATTGGTATATTCAGATTTTTTTGCATCTAAACGAAGCCCATTCCACATATTAAAATCAAAATTTTTGAATTGCTGGAATGCGAAATTTCTGTGTTTTCATGGAGCGATGTTTTTCGCAAGTAGAGCACCTTCGATTGCGATAGTCCCAGAACCACAGAATGGGTCAATTAACGGTTTATTGAATTTCCATCATGAGAGTAGAATGATCGCAGCTGCTAAATTTTCTTTCAATGGCGCTGGTCAGGTCTGTGTTCTCCATCAGCGTTGATGCAGTGATGTTCATGAGGTATTTATGCAAATTTTTAAATCATTTCACGACATGAAAAGGAAGACTTCTTGTGATTTATCGGAATCAGCTTTTGTATCTTCCAAAACATTCAAAGAAGTGAGAATAGCTTTATGAGCTACTGAAACTAGAGATTTTTCCGACATTATTTGAGAATTTTTGCATGATGCATGTAACGAAAATTGAGTAGTTTGAACGAATAAACTATTCCAATTTAACGATAAAACAAAATCAAAAAGTTGATCAAATTTTGTGATTTTATCCTCTCACATTACAGCATAAACTTTATTTGCTATTCTTGACCATAAATTTATGCGATATATATCTTTCCATGTTCATTCACTCAGAACGGCGGTTGGATGGCTTTCTATGAGTGGTAAATTCAGCCTTTTTAGTTCTTTGGTTAGTAATGATGCGCATCAGAAAGGGCAAGTTATTAGTATTTGCATGTTTATTTCGTTTATTATAAAAGTTCTATCTCCCTTTCTTCGTCACCAGTTTTCGTTATCGTAAGTGTCTTAGTTCATCCAAGATTTAATTTTTCAATCCATTTAGGCCATTCTATCAAAATATATTCATACTCATTTATCAAATCCATAATTCATTTTTCTATCAAATCTTCAAAAGTTTCTAGTCTATACATGTCGATATGTAACAACTTTTCATCGTATACATTCACATAAGTATAAGTAGGAGATTGAACTTTTTTAGGATCAATTCAAAGTCACTCAGCAAATCATTTTGTGAATGTAGTTTTTCCACTTCCTAAATTTCAAACTAGAAAAAGAACGCTTTCAGCTTTTGAAAGCTCTATTCAGAATTGATGCATTTCAGCAGGTGAGTGGATCGTCTTTTTCATTCACATAATTTATAATATCAACAAAATTATTATATTGAAGACTTGGGAAATTTCAATAAGTAAAAATTTGAACTGTTATTCTAGACAGCCTTAGTTATCGCTAGTCGTAATGTTATTTTGAGTATTATAAAGCATTGTCATAATTCGTCATCTAGCTTCAACAAGATCGGGATTTGCGTTGCTCAAAATGTTGGCATTTTCTAAAGCCTCAATATGTTTCTCATAATACTTTACTCAACCTTGATTATAAGTGTTTCCAAATAAAACTCTTGAAAGAACTGTAACAAATTCAGCTCTTGTTACAGTTTTATCAGGATTAAATTTCTCTGTTGGTGCTCAATCTGCTTTTATTCCCATGATTTGATATTGATAAGCTAACTGGATGTATCATGCTAAATCTCCTAATTTTTCAGAATCTACGTCCTTATAATTTACTTCTCATGTGAGAAGTGGCTCCTTTTGAAAAGTTCATGACATAAATACTACCATCATTTTTGCAAGCTCAGCTCTAGTTATTTTCTTATTAAATTCAACTTTACTTACATCATCGATAGTCGTAATTCATTTATTTATAGCCCAATTATAAGCAACAAATACATCTTCACCATATTTTTCAATTTCATCTTCTGATAGTGTATAGGCTTCAGTATTTGTATCTCTTTCATGATTCTCAGAACTATCTATAATATCTGAATCTGAATTTCAATTCTCATTCAATGTACAAATCTTTCCTGTAGATCACTCTATATATAAGCAAGCATAAATTTCAAAATTTTTGCTTTCCTCAATAGTTAAATCTGGATTTTTTGAATCAGAATTGTTATTTCACACTTTAAATACACTTCAGGGCTTTCATAAAAATATATTTCCATAATACCATCATCAGAAATTGTATCATGATGATAATTTAACTTCAGGAAGAATAATTTCATTATTTTTAGCTAATATCTTTCATGTATATACAGCATCAATTTCAGTTCACGTGGAAGCTAATACTATGTCTTCATTTTCTACTATAAATCCTCCATAACCAGCATCAAATTTTATTGTTTCAGTACCTTCAGATTCCTCATCAAAGTCTGATACAACAGTTAAAATATACACGGATAAAGTATTAGCATAAATGTTCATGGAGTCAGATTTTGTACTATTTCATCCAGAATCTTTTGTGCTGACTAAATTTGCTACAGAAGTTTCATCATTATCTTCCATATGGTATATAGCTAAGAATCATTCATTTTCAGAATCTTTAAATTCTTTATTGTTTGCGTAGTCAAAAGTTACGGATACAGTCTTTCACTCAGCAGGCTGAAGTTCTTCGATAAATTCTGTATCGTCTGGGGCGTAGAACGAAATATCAAATGATACCATCGGAGCGTCATATTCCACTTTATCAACCTGTGTCATTAAAATAACTTCTTTAAACGTTATATCAAAAGTAGTTGTGGAATCTTCATCTCCAAGAGTCTTTATTCTTAAAACTGTTCATTCAGGGAAGGATTCAGCAGGTGCAGAAACTTTTAAAGTTACATCATTATAAGTAACTTGTCACGTGATTTCTTTGGTATTCATTTTTACTTCTTTCTCTTCTTTACTTACCAATGGTAAAGTATCCCATTCATTCCATCAATGTTTATCTTTATAAATCGCTTGAGCGTTAGCTATCAAATAATTTCTAATTTTTTGATTCTGATCTAATGATCAATTATAAGTTCAATCAATTCAAGCTAATTTAGCATAATCCAGCTTCTCATTTTTCCAATCGATTCATAAGTCTTTTGCAACTACAGCTACTCTTTTTTCTTTTTGAAGATGTAAATCTGATATTATTTTTTCAATATCAAATTTATTTCATTGTATATTATTTTCGTTATATTCACCTTCTTCAGACATTATTAATCTTTCATCAAAGATGTTACCATTTTGTAAAGATTGATTAATATTGTTTGTTGTGTTTCTAATATCAGAAATATTATCTTCTTGCTTATATTTTTGTCTTACGTAAAAGGGCTTTTCTATATTTTCAATATTTCATCAATATCCAAGTATTGTCTTTCATTTACCAATAATTCTATCATCCTTATTTTGCATGAAAATATCATTAATTGTACTATGATTCTCTTTTGGAAAGAAAATCCCAATAGTGGAAAATATTACGTAAATAATAATTGAAAAAGAAGATATACAGGCAAGAAAATATCTGAATAAATCTCTTAAACCTCCTTGATTTAATTTCATTTAAAAAGATAACACATAAAAAACAATATTCTATAACTAGAATAGACTTAAAACAACCAAAATAAGTATTCTTTATTTTTACAAAAAATACCTATAAAAACTATAATCTCTTTGCTAAATTCTTTATTTTATACAAAACCAATGTTTACAAAATAGTCTTGGATTTATATTTTACTTTCTGTTTTTTAAATAACCAATATAAATGATCATCATAAAATGTAATACCAATTAAATTTTGAAAGAAATACATTCAAAGTATAACAATATTCCAGATTATGATTTTCATACAATTGATATAAGAGGCCATAAAACCCATTATAAATTATTCTATTTTTTGTATTTCTGTAAAAATAATAATTTTGTCAACAAAATCAACATATATTTTTTGTTTATGTCTAAAATAGTGTAATCAAAAAGAAAAAAGCTCATTAATATATAATGAGCTTATTCTTTAATAGAAGTGTCATTAAATCTGACAGAAGTTTTTTTTAGTGCTAGTAATTCATCCAATTTTCCTCTAAGAGATAGTAAGAGAGAAGATGCTTTAATCTGAGAATTTTTATCAATGAATCCGTAGAATTCTCTAGTTGTATCTAAATCCTTAAATTCCTTGAGAATCCCAATTAAATCCTGAGTCTTTATGACAATATTATCAATAGTTTCATGTATTCCACAATAATTTTTTTTTACCATATACACGGTAATATTCTCGATGAGGATTATTGTTTCAGAATATAAATCTGATAAATACTTCATAGAAGTTTTGTCGATAGGATGTTTAATACGCGGGAAAGTATTATTCAACTCTGTAATTCTTTTCACTAAAATTAGTACTGATTCCTTCTCTTTGGTTCTCGTAGCTCTTCTTTTTCTTAAGCTTTCTCTCAAAAATTTTTTTTCGTTTTCCATTTTTTTCCCTTTCTTTTTTTTTGTTGTTTGTCTCTTTTAGTGCCTAACATTCTTATTATTTCGATATTTATTGCAAGACAAAATTTTTTACTCAACTTTTCAGTTGAAAAAACTAATCTAATAATTATAATCAAATTTGTCAATGTATAAATTATATACATAATCATGGACGCATTTTATATTAATTATATATAAATTATGGAAAATTACGCACCATCAGAAGAAAAAAGAGAAAACTGACCAGTTATTATTGGCTTTTTATGAGCTCCAGGACTTGGAAAAACTGTGGCTATGAATGTGGTAGAAAATGAAGAAAACTTGAAAGATGTTCAGGATAGTTTATGACGAGATAGACCAGTTAAAATCTGAGTGGCAAGAAAAACAACTTCTAGACCAAATAGATGAGCTGATGATCGTTTAAAGATTTCAGGAGTACCTGAGGAAGTATTCGAAGAAAAGAAAGATGAATTTGTAGGAGAGTATACTCTTACAAACAATAATGCAAAATATGCATATTCAAAAGCTGAATTAGATCAGGATGATAAAGATGTATTGGTTGCAGAACCTAGCATTTGGCATCTATCAGAAATAAAAGAATACCTATGAAATAGATTGGTAGTTTGTTTGATAGCTGCTGATACTGAATACAGAAAAGAAAGAATGAACTGAAGAGGAACTGAAGAAGAATCTCAAATCAACAAGAGATTAGTTGAATGAGACGTTCAGATTTTTATCGCTAGTAAATTATCTGGAGAAGAAGGAAAAGTTCTTCCAAATCTAATCGATCCTAGAGGATTAGAAATCTATGAAAAAATTTATACATCAAATGGAGATGAAAAATATTTAGGAGAATTAAGAGATTATATCTTTGACTTGGTAGGAGAAGATGAATTCGCTGATAAATCAAGTAAAGAATATTTTAATATGATAGTTAAAAATACTCAGAACGGAGGAGATCTTAAATTATTTGATCATATTATCGTTCGTAGTTTGGAAAAAGATGAACCATTTGAAACAATGCTGGTTCATGGATTTTTCAGGGATAGTATTATCGATATCGTAAAAGAACATTTGAAGAAATAATCAAATCAGAATATAAAGAAAAACAGTTCGTAATTGAACTGTTTTTTATAAAAATTTTTTTATTAAGATTGCTTTATAATAACATCACATCATACCAATTCAGTTTTCCGCTTATTTCCTAATGTGTAATCTTGGTATAATCTATCGGTGTTTATTTTATCTTTTACAATATCCATACACATTTTGAGATCGTTTCTTTCGTGAGGTGTAATATAGTGTAATCAATATATATCTTTTATTATTCAAACATTTTCCATAAAATTCTCTATAAAATCTTCTTTATCCAATTCATTACTACTCAATATATATTCTTTATATTTATCATTTAAACCAATTTTTACTCCTTTATCAGTAAAAATGTAATCAAATTTTACTGGAAATACCCTATCATCTATTTTTACGTATAATGAAATTCTCCTATATTCAGGGAATTCCTTTACATGCTCTAAAAATTCATCCATTTTGTCAAAAAATATAATCTGTTTTGTTTCTTTTTGTTTTCACTTTTTGAAATTCTTCAAAATCTTTTTACTATCAGGTTCATCTTCGTATTCATTTATATAACGATTTATTGATTTTACCATCTCTCAATCTTCTTCATGTAATGTTCAATCATAATCAACCATATAATCTCTTCATTGAAAATTTACAATCAATCCAGAATGTCTTAAACTACGTTCTCATATTATCTCATCTTCCAGATTTTTAAATCTATAAAATTTTATATCAATATCTAATCAGGCTTCTTTTAGTTTATTGAAAAAATTATAAAGCAGAATAGTTCGATATGAGCAACTTCCACCTTCACATGATTTTTCTAATCATCGCTCTCTACCATACATATTGTGCATTATTTGTTCTCCTAAAGGTTTATCTTTATATTCTTCAAGGGACATTGGTCATATGCTATTATGAATCTTTGAAAAATAATAACCATTTTGAATGGTTTTTAATAATTCACGAATATCGCAGAAAAAATATTTTTGTTCATTTATTATTTTTGAATTTATTGCATTTTTTTTCTGATTATTTACATCATTCTTCACAAAACTCATAAATCTTTTCAATAGGTTGTCAGTATGTTGTTCGAGTTCGAATTTGATTTTTTGATTCCTATCATTAGAATATTTTAATAATCTCAAAAGTTTCAAGAAAAGCCTATCAAATTCTTTCCCTAAATATTCAGAATTATCGGAAGATACTAGTAAATCTAATATTTCTTCATTAAATTTATAAAAATTTTTTCTTCTCTTTTCTTGGTTAACTTCAGGATTGAAAGTTTCGGACAGCATACAAAATATTGTATAAATAAATATATCCATTTAAGTATAAATATTTTCTAATTTATGTCAATATAAGCTAAGTCCTATTCTTCTAATTTTTTTATTTGATTTTAAAAATCTTTATTATATAGTTTACTCAGATTTAAATTTCTAAAAATTTAGATATGACAGAAGTTCAGAACGTAGTGATAATCTGATGATGACCAGCGTGACATACGGCTGCAATTTATACAGCTAGAGCATGACTCAATCCAATAATGTATGAATGATTTATGGCCTGATGAATGCCTCCAGGAGGACAGTTGACTACGACTACAACCGTAGAAAATTTTCCATGATTTCCAGACGGAATAGGATGACTCGAATTGATGACTCAGATGAAGCAGCAGAGTGAAAATCAATGAGCAAAAATTTTGATGAAGACTATCGATAAAGTAGA
>Ga0310696_10009590_pt1 | contig 11181 bp, 11 predicted proteins | sample AusTroGonzalo_MG_4_FD_203885 | JGI IMG/M metagenome (GOLD analysis project Ga0310696, IMG submission 203885) | Bovine rumen microbial communities from tropical cattle in Woodstock, Queensland, Australia - Gonzalo_02 (v2) (version 2) | ecosystem: Host-associated > Mammals > Digestive system >...
GGCCAGAAAAATGCATAAATATTAACGGTTCTATGGGTAGTACATGTAATACGATTACATATCGTAGTAGTTGGGAATTAAAATTCATGAAATTCTGTGATAAGTATGATTCAATACTTGAATGGGGTTCAGAAGTTTTAAAAGTTCCATATATATCGGAAGTTGATGGTAAGCAACATACTTATATTACCGACTTTTATTTTGTTTGTAAAGAAAAGACTGGTAAAATAGTAAAATATATACTTGAAGTAAAACCGAAATCTCAAATGCCTAGACTTGATGAATGCGGTCAGATTCTTTATCCTGATCCACCGAAAGTCAGAAGTCAAAGAGCATTGAATGCTTGGCAAGAACGTTGTAATGTTCTAAGAGTTAATAACTCTAAGTGGCAAGCAGCTCGTAGATGGTGTAGAGAACACGGTTTTGTTTTCAAGGTATTAACAGAAGAAGAAATCGGAATAAATTATTAATATAAATATATTTAAATAAATTTACTATATTTGAATTTATGGGAGTTTTTGATAATTTAAAAGAAGAATTCAATATTGAAGAAGCAGAATCACAGGTTAAGACTGTGATTTCAACTGCTAATGAAAAGATTGAAGAAGTCAAAGAAGGTATAAAAACACAAAAATATACTATTGAAGATAAAGAATATATTAAAGCCGAACTTCAAGATTTGATTGCATCTGACCGCGAAGTCATGGAATCTTTAAAAGACATGATTGTAAATGGCGGTGGAACTCCAAATTTATATGCCGTTTATGCAACGGTTTCTAAATCTGTCAGAGAGAATGTTCAACAATTAAAAGAACTTTGTAAGGACATTACAAATTATCAGGTTATTGAATCTAATGAAGAATTTAAAGAAAAAGCATTAGCAAGTAAAGAAAGACTTGCCGAAAAAAGACTTGCTGGTAAGAGTAATGGAAACAATACCCCTGGACAGATTACACAAAATAATACATATATATTTAATCCAAAAGAACAATACGAAGTAATGAAAAAATTAGATATACCAGCAGTTCAAGTAGAACATCCAGATTTTGATTTGTCGTAGAGGTAAAATTGTTATTTTCAGTATATTACAAGATAGAACATAGAGAAGAATTTCTTAAAAAACATTTTGATAAGGTTTTCAAAACTTATACTAAAGAGGAAAAGGAAATTTCTATTGATCGTCTTACAGATTTAATGGAATTAATGGTAAATATGCTGTTAACGGGCGATAAATGTGGGCTTTATGATCTTTTAACTAAGAAAAATACAAAATCTGCAAGAGTTTTCTTCAATTATTTGACTTGTTCAAATATTCGTAGTATAAATAAAGAAATGATTAAAGACAGAATTAACGAAGTCTTTAAGATTTAAGGAATGCAATTATGAAAAATATTAAAGAAATGTTAGATGCCGTAACTGAACCGATTAAGCTCGGTAGTAATTTCGGTTTTTCTAATTTTTTAACTGAAGAGTCAGATTTTGAAGAAACTAGAATCATAACCGAAGAAGATGATCCATTTGCAGGCGGTGGTGATGTTGATGGCGGAGATACTAGCGGCGGTGATGCAAATGCTGATCCATTTGGTGGTGGTGATGCTGGTAATGATGCTGGTAGTGACCCGTTTGGAACTAATATGGGAGGCGGTGCTGGTGGTAGTGCTGCTGGTGCTGGCGCTGGTGGTGAAGGTAATGGAGATGCAGGTGGTATCAATGGCGAAGATGATGAAGATAAAGATCCAGATGAAAATCCAGCTTTAACTGATGGTTCTCATGAACCAGACCCGGAATTTAATCAGGGCGAATCTGATCCGAATGATGTTACATTATCTAAAGATGCATCAATTAATAATAAGTTCAATATTACGGATATTATGAAAACTGTTGCAACAGTTATTCAAACATTAAGTGAAGAACAACTTATTGAAATTGAAAAAGTAAAGAATGATGTTGAATTAATTTTTAATGGTTTTTTACTTAATGAAGAAGATTTAGATTTTGATAATGTGGAAAATGCAATATTTATAATCGAAAAGATTGCAAAAAAATTAGAAATTAAGACAAAAAATTATTTAATTAGAAAGTTGAAAGAACCATTAATCAAGAAACGCGATAATATTAAGCAAGACATTGCTACTAAAAAAGGCGAACTTAATACGACACGAGATATTCTTACAAAACTTGATACTAAAGTATAAAAATAAAACCGGTTTAAAAACCGGTTTTTTATTTTATTAAATATTTTTTAGTTTAAGTCAAATTCTGGAAGTTCAGACTTTTCACCTTCAGTTTTTCCATCATCTGGATAAACTGGAGATTCTGTCTCTTCTTCAATTATTGGTTCTTCCTGAACTGTTTCAACCACCTCTTTCTTCTTTCTTGTTTCCGTAGACTTATTTTCAACAATCTGAGTTTTTTCAATTGTTTGTGTTGTTTCAACATCTGTTTCAGGAACATTTGTAACCTCATTTATTTTTTCTTGTTCTTTTTGTGTTTTTAGTTTAGAAATAAATTCTAAATATTCTTTTTCAAAAGTATCTAAAGAAACATTATTATTGATATGTCTTCTTTGATACTTTTTTCTACGTACTGGTATAATCGGTTGAACCGGTTCATTGGTAATAAGTGACTGATGCTGAAGATCTTGTGTACTATAATTATTATTTACTGGTATATAACGTTTTTGTATTATAGTTTTTAAATTCTCTAAAAAATTTTTATGTTTTGTATTGATTTTTTTACTCATTTTATTATTCCTTTATATGTAATAATATTGTTTCAGGAACATTATATACAATATATCCGGGCGGATTAGATTTATTTCCCTTTATTATTTTTATTGTAAATAAATTTATATTATTTATTGGATCGGATTGTCCGATTATTTGATAAATACATTCGTCACCTTCTACGTTACTGACTACTTTATCATTTATTTCAAATGGACGATATGTTTCGTCAATTTCTATAGCATTGGTTCGGCTTGTAATATTTTCAGAATTTATACTTTTTGCATTTTTGACACCAATGGTAAGATCTCGAGCAATCCATTCAGGACAGTTTTTATTACTTACTACTTTTTTGATACAATTTAAAAGAATATTTAATTGTTCTTTACGTATATCTTCCATTAAAGTTTCCTATTGCTCTTCACTAATGAATAAAGATTTTAATATATAAAGTTCTTTTTTAAATTTTATTAAACAATCTTCAATAGTTTTATCGAAATCAGAAAGATGAATGCTTATTTGCCTTGCGATTCGTCCAGCACTTGCAGCTCTAGTTGGCGGATAATCATAAGATTCAAATCCAAGTTTAAAATCGTTATTTGTTTCTTTTAAATTTTTAACACTATTTTTAAAAAATTTTGCATAAAGATTCCAGCATGAGTTTTCAAAATTTTTTATTGTTGCAACAAGTTCGACACCTTCGCGTAATCTGCGTTTTTTTAATTTTTTCTTTTTCTTCTTTTTCGGGATCTGGTTTAACCAGTAACTTGGGTGATGCGCATCAGGAACACCTTTATAAAGAGGATTAATACTATAAGGTGAACGTTGATATAATAATCCCATACGTTGCGGACAGCAACCTTTACAATCACCGCCATGTGGAATTCCTTGGTCCGCGCCAAGTGGTGCACTTATACCAATTCCAAAATCTTCTTCTAAAACTTTATAACCATTATTTTTGAGAATTTCAACTGCTTCATCTAATGTCATAAAAACCTAATTTATATTTAAATTATACTTATTATTTATATCATTTACATAAAAATTCCATTTATTTTCATGTGCATAGTTTTCTAAATATAATATTTTATTGAATAAATCTATATTTTTATTATTATAAGCATTAAATGCAGAATTGATCTCATCGCCCGTAAGCTCTAAAAAAACTTTATAATGTATCATTTCATGAAGTAATGTTTTTTCCAATGCTTCATACGGCCGTTTATGTGTTTTAGAAATTTCAATTCTTGGATTTTTTAAAATTTTATTTTGAAAATCGACATCGAATTTAAAATAACCATTAACTTCATTATTTTCAATAATATTAATAGGTATTTTTATTAATGCATTGTCAAAATAAATATTGTTAAGTGCATCAAAAAGTTTATTTAAGTATTTTTCGGTTAATTCAAAATTTTTACTAAAAAGAGTCATAATCTTGCCATGATGATTTAAGAAATTCTGTTCTATCTTTTGTAAATGTTTTGTTTTTAATAGTTACTGTAACAGTTTTAGCAGTGGATTCTACTACTTGAACTTTAACTGGACAACATGCTTTTACTTCCGGGATTTTTGTCCAATAATAACAACCGATTACTATATTGAAACCATATTTTTCTTTTTCGGTTTGACGTAAGCGTTCGCATTCTGGACAATATGGTTTTGGTGGTGGAAAAAACATATTAATGCTTCCTTAATATAGTGTCTAACTCACTGTTTAGCTGTCTGACAACATATTGTTTAGAAATTATTTCAGAATTTAAAAGATAATTTTGAATTCTTTTATCTTTATATAATCCTCTAATCCAATTGACAGACGATAAACAATACATTTTTGGACGTAACCATTCTCTAAGCTTGAACATTAATAAATCAAGATTAGAAATTGCGTTATGTTCTTCCTGGGTTTTGGGATTTCTTATCAATTTTCCATTACGATCAATAAGTCCTAATTTATAGGCCTTTGTTGTAGTTGGAATAGTTGTAATAGATTTAAGAAAAACAAAAACAAGAACATTATCAATATCCCTATTATGTGTACTTAAATTTATTTTTTTATTATGTGTTTTTAAAGAATAAAGCGTTTCTCGTGCTTCTGTTAATATTCCATTTGCTTCAAAATATGCAGACATAGTTTCGGCATTGTTTACTAAACGTTGTAAACCAGAAACACTATTCTTATCTTCTAAGGCATAAAAAAATCTTTCCCAGAGTTTTTCCATACAATATTTATAATTTTAATGACACCATTCAGTCTCATCGATAGAATTTCCATCATCGATTATTTCATCACAGTGAGTATTATAAGTGCAAGATTCTTGTTTAGGTCTATACATTCTTTGTGTTCCTAAATATGGATCTTGTTGAGTCGAAGATGAAATTTCAGTCTTCAATTCTGTAGGTGTTCCATCAATAGTTGCAATTTGTTTAGTACTTTTTACAGTTTTATGCGTAATTGGGTCAGTTCTAACATCACCAAAACTTTTTTTAGATTCTGATTTTAAGAAATTGTTATATTTCTCAGAAATTGCATCCGCAATTTTCTTCATCATACTTCTAATATTTAACATATTATGAAGTTTTGTATTTGGGTCATCTTTTAAAGTTTTTTGGTGAGCAATCATACATGTAGAATCATTACAGTATTTTTCATAACCTCTAATAATACTTATAAATGTTGTTTCTTTATGACATGTTGGACAATATCCTTCATCTTTTTTTCTGACATAAGTATCATAATAGAGCTTAGGATTATAGATGTTGTGTTCTTTTTTCAAGTGATTATTAAACTTTTTTGACGCCGCATTAGCTGAATCCGCAGAAATCATCATATCGCAGATTTCACATTTTAATTCTGTATATTCTTGTTGTTTTGGTGCTTTATTACTACAAGTTGTAGAACAATATTCTGCATAACCTTTGTTTAAACCATTATAGGTAGTTGGTTTTCCGCAAATTTTACAAATACCTTCACCTTCTTTTTTGATAAACTTGTCATAATACTCCTGCATACCTAATTTATGGTCATTTTTGATATGAAGGGCAAAAGACATAGCGTCTTCATAGTGTCTTCCACATATTTTACAATCGTAACTCATCGTTAAATATTTATAAATAATATAAAATCAATAATAAGGTTTAAAAAATATGGCTGGTATTGAAAATAAGTTTATTTTTACAAATGAAGGTAGATGTTCCTTAATATCTCAACTTAATGGTATTAGATTTGCAATTTTAGGTGCAATTTTAGTACAGGGATTAGAACCAGTAATCGCTCAATCTGATGAATTATATAGCGAATTATATGATAAATATGGAAATTTAACACTTGATGATCTTTCTATTAATAATGGTATTATTCTTGCAATGAATAATGTTTCATATATTTCTTTGGATAATCAAAAATTATATATAGATGATTTGGATGAATATACTACACAATTTGAAAATATTGCAAAAAATACTCTTCCTGTCCATTATATTCCATCACAAGAAATAATGGATAATGCAAACCGTGTTTATGGAACATATGAATTAGATTTAGATAAAACTGCAATTTCATGGGATATGAAACATGATATTGCTTTTAGCCATATTATATTGTTAGGTAAACAATATGCGGAAACAAATGATGCTACATTTAATGTAGCAAATACACAAAAACCGGTTATTGTTGGTATCGCACAATTAGAAGGTGCATATGATGAAACGAGTAAAGTTTTTACTGGCGGTTTACAATTACTTGCAGAACAAAATAAATTTACTGCTACAAAACTTAAAATAAGATTTACATTGGATGATTTAGATAACGATGTAAGTTTTATTGTAAATGATGAAATTAAAGAAATTTCTGATAAAATTAATTTAGTCAATAATGGACTTAAAACTATGCCTAATGTCGGTGTAAGTATGTCCATTGCCGGTGATAAAACTATAATAGATGATTTAAATCTTAGTACCGAGGGTGCTATCGCGACAACAAAAACTTTAATGGTCGCAGATCCATTTGCAGCCGATGAATTGGAAAATCAATTAAATCCGGCAGCATTGCTTCATATTGTTAATAAAGAAGAAGATGATAAAAAGTATAGGGATCAATTAGTATTTACAACTATACAAAAACCATTAAATTTAGAAAATCAGCCACTTACAGCATATAGTACAAAATTTGTTTTACAAGGAAAAGGTAAAGAAAAAACAGCATATATTAATAATCCGTATTTTGAAGATATTATTTTAAGTGGTAATGGCGATGAATCTCCATTATTTAGAATAGATACTTGCTCAGTTGATAATTATGCAGTAGATATTTTTGGATTAGAAAATAATATTTTAAATGAAAATAATATTGATAAAATGTTATTTTCACAAAATAATATTTCTACAAATAAAGATGAAATGGTTACTTATACAGAAAATGTATTAATTAAATCATCAAATAATAAAGTAGATGCAAATTTAAATAATTTATTGATTAATAGTGATTATAATATAATTAATGATTATGCAAATTCAAACGTATTAATTCATGGGCAAGGAAATAATATTACAACCAGTGCAGTTAAAAACACATTAATCGGAACTGATTTTAATGAAATTGATGCTCATAGTTCTGGTAATTTGGTTCTTGGCGGAACTAAACATGTTATTACTACACATTCTCATAATAATATATTGCTAGGTCATGAAGGATTAAAAGCTGCAGGTACTAATGAACAATTAATTTTGGGTAAATATAACATTCCAGTTGAAGGACCAAAGGTTATTTATGGTATTGGAACTGATGATAATAATAGACAAAATGCCTTAGAATTCTATCCAGAATCTGGTGTAATAAAATTATTTAAGGATGGACGGGAAACTATCGCACTCGGCGGTGATGCCGGTATTAATGTTACGAATTTATCAGTATCTTCTATAACGTCAAATAATATTAAAAGTGATAAAATTAGCGCTACTCAAGGTTTTTATTTAAAGCCTGATAGTACAGCTAGTAATCCAGCAACTGCGTCATTATATTATGCAGATAATAATAGTGCTATTAATTGGTATATTAAAAGTTCTGGACAAAGCTTTAACGAATTAGCCTATAATACGGATAGTAATGCATTAACTATTTTTAATAGTAATTATGGAATAAGTGATGGAAGTACGGCAAAATTACAACCAAGTGCATTATCTATGACGGCTATAGATAATAATACTACCGCATCGGTAACACTAACACCTTCATCAATTAATTTTTATAATAGCAATTTTACGGAACCTATATCATTATCGTATAAAGATATTCCTGAATATCATAAAATAAAAGTTGATGTATTAATCAGTGGTGATAGTATTAGTAGTTGGGGTGTTTCTGATATAAAAATTATAGGAACTGAAAAATCACATCAATATATGAATACTATATTAACTGATTTATTTAAAAATAAACCAGCATTCGTATATACTGATGGTTCTTCGCCATGGTTAACATCAGGAACGGCAATATCAGGAGACGGTTATTATGTAAATTATAATAATCAAACTGTTCATTTATCTGACATTTTTGCAGCTGAACAATATGAAAATATAATTAATAATGAAAATATTAGTAATAGTACAGCTACAGGTTATTCAGATCTACGTTATCAAAATCAGAATCGAATTATTTATGGAACTGATATTACATCGTGGGATTTTTCAGAATTAGAAATAAATATATTTAATACTTTTTGGTGGTACGATCCAATTAGAAGAGCGCGTAATGATATAAAATTATTTTTAACTTGGTTACCATATTTATCAACTAATTATAATGGGTTAAATAAACAAATTCCAAGTATTAGATTTAATGCTTATAATTGTGCGCAATTATGTTTTTATGAAAATGAAGGTGTATATACAACAATTAATGGAAATGCAATTGGAAATAATAGATTTAATAAAATTGCAGATATTGGAACTGAAGAACAAACAACATGTAAAGAAATAGTAATAGAACCATCAAAAGAAAATGCATCATTTATAGCTAATCCGCAAGAGTTTAATGGATGGGTGATTAAAAATTATTAAATAATAAAATCCTGTAGAAAACTACAGGATTTTTTAATTTTTATTATATTTAATTTTGTTTATATTTTACATTAATTTTATTAAATAATATTGGTAATTCTAAGTCAGTGCTAAAGTTAACAATATTATTATTCTCATCTAGTATAGAATCACAAATTCCAACTTTAATCAATGCATAAATGTCCATTATCATTTTAGTAGCAGCTTTCCATTCATTAGCGTCATATTCCGTAGTTTCATCTATAGCAGAACGTCCGTCACCAGTTTTTGAATAGATTGGAGTTAAGATAAAGTTAGGAACAAAATAATTCCAGAAACTTTGTTCTGATAATGTTTTTTCATTAATTGTTATCAGGTTGCCTTTACGAATAATGTTTTCGTTTCGGGTTTCAACAATTTTAGGGTCTTCTGCTTTTTTACCAGAATCATTAATTGGAACAGGAATATCTATTATATAAGGTAGAGGAATAGCTCTGTTTGCATGTTTATCAGCTTGTAAATTTTCAAGCCATTTATATAGTTCATTGAGAACATCCTTAATTTTATTTCGATTAGTCATATAATCTTCAGTGTTATATGTAGATAAATTGGATGTAGAATAATAGTCATCATTTGAACCGACTTCAATTTCAAGAGATATAATACCATCTTGCGTTGCACTTTTTGCATCAGTCTGTTCTGCCTGATTTAATTTGCTCATATTCCATGTACTAGTATCAGGATTATAATCACTACGTGTATTCATATAACGATAACTGACAGTAGTTCCTTGCGGTTGTACTGTTGTCGGATATAGATAAATTTGATTTTCGTCTGAAGATACATCACATTTTAATACATATGATATGGTTTGTATAGTCATAGATGTATTATTTGATGTGGGTTTATTAAGAAATTTGATATTATAAACAATTTGTCTGTTTTTAAATAATTCTTCAGTTAAAGGATTACCATTCTGGTCAATTTTAGAAATTGCGATTTTATTCCACCAACCAAGTCTTTGATTTACTATTCCATCTGGATCCATCGCGCTTTCTTTATAAGAATCTAAATCAGTTTCTTGTAAAATTCTGAAATCACTATTAAAACTTCCACTCCAATTAAATTTCATCGTATTTGATTTTACAATTTCTGAAACTTTAATATCAATATCTACAGCTTTTGTTCTTTCATGTTTATTATATAAATCGATAATTTCAGATTTATAAATTTTTCTTTCAGTTGCGGCCTTTTGATCCAAATATTCATATACAATATTTTTCATTTCATTTGTATATTCTGCTATATCTGTTAGTGGATCGACATAAACTGTACCTACAATATCGAAATATTGTAAGAATGGGGTCATAGGCATCAATATACTATTAATTTCAAGTTTATGCTTGATATTTTCATAAATAAGCCTTGCATTTTTAATCCATTGTTCATCAGCCGGAAGATTAAATATTTTATTATAGTAACCTTCATATGAATAAAGCATTTTAATAAAATCACATAAATGGTCAAGATAATCAGCACCGTAAATTGTAAACGAATTATTACTATCATCAGTTCCGGTTAATAAATTTCTAGGTGTCCAATTACCACCATTTTTAACATATAAATGACCCATAAGACAATAGAAAATATTATTCTGAATAAGTTTATGAACAACTTTACTAGATAAATTATCTTCTATTTCCATTTGTCCACAAACAAGTGCATTTTGAACAGTAATAGGACTAGTCAATCCACGGAAATATGAACAGAAATCGTGTTTTGTTATTAATTTACCACATGATGAAAAATATGCTGGAGCATTAATTTTGATACTGTTTTGCGATTCGAAATATTCACCACCATAAATATCAGAATTAATGATAAATTGTATATTATTTGTAACATCAACTATAGAACCATTAACAGTAACTGTAAACTGGTTACTATGTGACATAATAGAACCTTTGACGCCGGTTATATTACATTCTTTACCTTTTGTGGCGATATATTTAACATAAATATTATCTTTGGTTGATTTTAAACCGATATCACAAATTTTTGGTTCAGTACTAAAACTTAGTCTAACTGTTTTATCAGAATTTGTATCGATAAGACAAACTTTTAATGGCGTTTCAGGAGGTTCATTTCCTTTAATGTTAACGACATCTTCATTTAAATAAATTGATTGTGTTTCTATTTGATAAAGATTGTCCTTTTCGAAAGCATCGTATTCATCAGCACCAATACCGACTTTACACCAGCTTGCTAATTTGTCAAATTTGTTATTTTTAAAACCATATGGGTCTCTATCACCATACCAGTTACTAAAATCAAGATCATTAATATCATAAAATTGATTAGTTTCACCAATTTTATCCATATTTGCAGTACCGAGAAATTCGACTAATCTTCTTTCTCC
>Ga0310696_10009591_pt1 | contig 11181 bp, 2 predicted proteins | sample AusTroGonzalo_MG_4_FD_203885 | JGI IMG/M metagenome (GOLD analysis project Ga0310696, IMG submission 203885) | Bovine rumen microbial communities from tropical cattle in Woodstock, Queensland, Australia - Gonzalo_02 (v2) (version 2) | ecosystem: Host-associated > Mammals > Digestive system >...
CAGCGTGGATACCTTGAAGCTGACCGTTAACTACGGCACGCACAATGTATTCGACACCACTGTCTGTGAGAGCTTCACGTGGCACGATACGACTTACACTACGACGGGCACTTACACCCACGCCTATAACAACGTCTACGGCTGCGCTAGCGTCGATACCTTGAAACTGACCGTCAACTACGGCACCCACAATGTCTTCGACACCACCGCTTGCGAGAACTTCACGTGGCATGATACGACCTACACCACATCGGGCACCTACACCCACACCTACAACAACTCCAACGGTTGCGCCAGCGTGGATACCTTGAAGCTGACCGTTAACTACGGCACGCACAATGTATTCGACACCACTGTCTGTGAGAGCTTCACGTGGCACGATACGACTTACACCTCAACGGGCACCTACACTTACGCCTACAACAACGCCTACGGCTGCGCCAGCGTGGACACCTTGAAGCTGACCGTCAACTACAGCACGCACAATGTATACGACACCACTGCTTGTGAGAGCTTCACGTGGCACGATACGACTTACACCACGACAGGAACGTACACTCACGCCTACAACAATGCCTACGGCTGCGCCAGCGTCGATACCTTGAAGCTGACCGTTAACTACGGTACGCACAATGTGTTCGACACCACCGTCTGCGAAAGCTTCTTCTGGCACGACACAACCTACACCACGACAGGCACCTACACTTACGCCTACAGCAACGCCTACGGCTGCGCCAGCGTCGACACCTTGAAGCTGACCGTCAACTACGGCACGCACAACGTCTATGACACCACCGTCTGTGAAAGTTACGTCTGGCACGATACGACTTACGCCACGTCGGGAACATACACATACGCCTACAGCAACGCCTACGGCTGCGCCAGCATAGACACCTTGAAGCTGACCGTCAACCACGCAGTGGCATCGTCAAGCACCGTCACCGCCTACGACAATTACACATGGGCAGACGGAAACGGTGAAACATATTTGCAATCAGGGACTTATTACTACGAGCACAACGACCTCAACGGTTGTCAACAGGTTGACACGCTGTACCTGACGGTCTACTACTCCTCTGCCAACGAATTTTCCGCCACAGCGTGCGAAAGCTACGAATGGGACGGCGAAACATACACACACTCCGGTACCTACATACGCGAATACCACGACATCCACGGTGCAGACAGCATTATGACCTTGCATCTTATTGTCTATTATGGCACGCACAATGTCGTAACAGAAACTGCCTGCGAAAGCTTCCTCTGGCATGACACCACATACAGCACATCAGGTACTTACACCTATGCCTACAACAACGCCTACGGCTGCGCCAGTGTGGACACCTTGAAGCTGGACATTAACTACGGTACGCACAATGTATTCGACACCACCGTTTGCGAGAGCTTCACGTGGCACGATACGACTTACACTACGACGGGCACCTATACCTACGCCTATAACAACGCCAACGGCTGCGCTAGCGTCGACACTTTGAAGCTGACTGTTAACTACGGCACGCACAATGTCTTCGACACCACCGCTTGCGAGAGCTTCACGTGGCACGATACGACTTACACTACGACGGGCACCTATACCTACGCCTACAACAACGCCAACGGCTGCGCCAGCGTGGATACCTTGAAGCTGACCGTCAACTACGGCACCCACAATGTCTTCGACACTACCGCTTGCGAGAGCTTCACGTGGCACGATACGACTTACACTACGACGGGCACCTACACCCACGCTTACAGCAATGCCTACGGTTGCGCCAGCGTGGATACCTTGAAGCTGACCGTCAACTACGGCACCCACAACGTCTTCGACACCACCGCTTGCGAGAGCTTCACGTGGCACGATACGACTTACACCACGTCGGGCACCTATACCTACGCCTACAACAACGCCTACGGCTGCGCTAACGTCGATACCTTGAAGCTGACTGTTAACTACGGCACCCACAATGTCTTCGACACTACCGCTTGCGAGAGCTTCACGTGGCACGATACGACTTACACCACATCGGGCACTTACACCCACGCCTATAACAACGTCTACGGCTGCGCCAGCGTCGATACCTTGAAGCTGACCGTCAACTACGGCACCCACAACGTCTTCGACACCACCGCTTGCGAAAGCTTCACGTGGCACGATACGACTTACACTACGACGGGCATCTATACCTACGCCTACAACAACGCCTACGGCTGCGCCAGTGTGGACACCTTGAAGCTAGCCGTTAACTACGGTACGCACAATGTATTCGACACCACTGTCTGTGAGAGCTTCACGTGGCACGATACGACTTATACCACGACGGGCACCTATACTTACGCCTACAACAACGCCTACGGCTGCGCCAGCGTGGATACCTTGAAGCTGACCGTCAACTACGGCACGCACAACGTCTTCGACACCACCGTCTGCGAAAGCTTCACATGGCACGATACGACTTATACCACGACGGGCACCTATACTTACGCCTACAACAACGCCCACGGCTGCGCCAGCGTGGACACCTTGAAGTTGACCGTCAACTACGATACGCACAATGTATTCGACACCACCGTTTGCGAGAGCTTCTCCTGGCATGATACGACCTACTACACATCGGGCACCTACACTTACGTCTACAACAATGCCAACGGTTGCGCCAGCGTGGACACCTTGAAGCTGACCGTCAACTACGGTACACACAATGTATTTGACACCATCGCTTGCGAGAGCTTCACGTGGCACGATACAACCTACACTACGACGGGTACCTACACCTATGCTTATACCAACGATGCAGGCTGTCAAAACGTTGACACATTGAAACTGACCGTCAACCACGCAATGGCATCGTCAAGCACCGTCACCGCTTACGACAATTACACATGGACAGACGGAAACGGTGAAACATATTTGCAATCAGGTACTTATTATTACGAGCACAATGACCTCAACGGTTGCTTGCAAGTTGACACACTGTACCTGACGGTCTACTACTCCTCTGCCAACGAGTTTTCCGCCACAGCGTGCGAAAGTTACGAATGGGACGGCGAAACATACTCGCAGTCCGGCACCTACACGCGCGAATACCACGACATCCACGGTGCAGACAGCATTATGACCTTGCATCTTATTGTCTATTACGGTACGCACAATCTTGTAACTGAAAACGCTTGCGAAAGCTTTGTCTGGCATGACACGACTTATACCACATCAGGTACTTACACGTATGCCTACAACAACGCCAACGGGTGTGCCAGCATGGATACGCTGAAGCTTACGATTCTTCCCGCAGATCACGCTGATTTCGCAGTAACTTCCTGCGGCGAGTATGTCTGGAACGACAGCGTCTACACCGTTTCCGGAGACTACATACAGACATTCATGAACCACAACGGCTGTGACAGCATTGTCACCCTGCATCTGACTGTCAACGACCCGGTGTCTGAGCTTGTCGAAGTCACCGCATGCGAGAACTATACGTGGGATGACTCGGTTTACACGGTGACCGGCGACTACACTCGGACGTTCACCGCCGCTAACGGCTGTGACAGCGTGGTCACCCTGAAGCTGACGGTCAACTACGGCACACATAATGTTGAAACAGAGACCGCCTGCGAGAGCTTTACCTGGCACAATACAACATACACCACGTCAGGAACGTACACGTATGCCTACAATAATGTTAATGGTTGTGCCAGTGTGGATACGCTGAAACTGACCGTCAACTACGGTACGCATAACGTCGAAACCGAAACCGCTTGCGAGAATTTCAACTGGCATGACACGACCTTCAACACGTCGGGCATGTACACGTATGCCTACAACAACGCCAACGGGTGTGCCAGCATGGATACGCTGAAGCTTACGATTCTTCCCGCAGATCACGCTGACTTCGCAGAAGCTTCCTGCGGCGAGTATGTATGGAACGATAGCGTCTACACCGTTTCCGGCGACTATGTACAAACATTCGTGAACCACAACGGCTGCGACAGCATAGTTACCCTGCACTTGACCGTCAACCACTCGGTAACTGAGCTTGTCGAAGTCACTGCATGCGAGAACTATACGTGGGATGACTCGGTTTACACGGTGACCGGCGACTACACTCGGACGTTCACCGCCGCTAACGGCTGTGACAGCGTGGTTACCCTGAAGCTGACGGTCAACTACGGCACACATAATGTTGAAACAGAGACCGCCTGCGAGAGCTTTACTTGGCACGATACAACATACACCACGTCAGGAACGTACACGTATGCCTACAATAATGTTAATGGTTGTGCCAGTGTGGATACGCTGAAACTGACCGTCAACTACGGTACACATAACGTCGAAACCGAAACCGCTTGCGAGATTTTCACGTGGCATGATACGACCTACACAGAGTCAGGCACATACTTGTATGCATATACCAACAACACAGGTTGCTTGAGCGTTGATACGCTGAATCTGACTATTCACAAGCCCACGCACCAGTCATTCACAGAAACCGCGTACGACAGCTACACTTGGACTGCTGGAACCGGCGAGACCTATTATCAATCAAGCACTTATTATTACGAGCACTATGACATCAACGGATGTCTACAGGTGGACACGCTATACTTGACAGTCTACTACTCCTCCGCCAACGAGTTTTCCGCCACAGCGTGCGATAGCTACGAATGGGATGGTGAAACATACACGCAGTCAGGCACGTACACGCGTGAATACCACGACATCCACGGTGCAGACAGCATTATGACCTTGCATCTTATTGTCTATTACGGTACGCACAATGTTGTAACTGAAAACGCTTGCGAAAGCTTTGTCTGGCACGACACGACTTATACCATATCAGGTACTTACACTTATGCCTACAACAACGCCAACGGGTGTGCCAGCATGGATACGTTGAAGCTCACGATTCTTCCCGCAGATTACGCTGATTTCGCAGAAACTTCCTGCGGCGAGTATATCTGGAATGACAGCATCTACACCGTTTCTGGCGACTATGTACAGACATTCGTAAACCACAGCGGCTGTGACAGCATTGTCACCCTGCACTTGACTGTCAACCAACCGGTGACTGAGATTGTCGAAGTCACAGCATGCGAGAACTATACGTGGGATGACTCGGTTTACACGGTGACCGGCGACTACACACGTACGTTCACTGCCGCTAACGGCTGTGACAGCGTGGTCACCCTGAAGCTGACGGTCAACTACGGCACACACAACGTGGAAACCGAAACCGCTTGCGAGAGCTTCACCTGGCACGATACGACATACACCACGTCTGGCACGTATACGTACGCTTATACCAACAATACGGGATGCCAGAGTGTTGACACCTTGAAACTCACCATTAACTACGGTACACACAACGTTGAGACCGAAACGGCTTGCGAAAGCTTCACGTGGCACGACACGACTTACACCACGTCGGGCACGTACACGTATGCTTACACCAACAACACAGGCTGCCAAAGCGTTGACACCTTGAAGCTGACCGTCAACTACGGTACACACAATGTTGAAACCGAAACAGCTTGCGAGAGCTTCACCTGGCACGATACGACTTACACCTCGTCGGGCACGTATACGTATGCATACACTAACAACACGGGATGCCAAAGCGTTGACACCTTGAAGCTGACCGTCAACTACGGTACACACAATGTGGAAACAGAGACCGCTTGCGAGAGCTTTACCTGGCACGACACGACCTACACCACGTCGGGTACGTACACGTATGCTTATACCAACAGCACGGGATGCCAGAGTGTTGACACCTTGAAACTGACCGTCAACTACGGTACACACAATGTGGAGACTGAAACAGCATGCGAGAGCTTCACGTGGCACGACACGACCTATACCACGTCGGGTACCTATACGTATGCTTATACCAACAGCACGGGATGCCTGAGCGTTGATACCCTGAAGCTCACCGTCAACTACGGTACACACAACGTTGAGACCGAAACGGCTTGCGAAAGCTTCACGTGGCACGACACGACTTACACCACGTCGGGCACGTACACGTATGCTTACACCAATAACACGGGATGCGCCAGTGTAGACACGTTGAAACTCACCGTCAACTACGGCACGCACAATGTAGAAACAGAAACCGCCTGCGAGAGCTTCACGTGGCATGATACGACCTACAACACGTCGGGCACGTACACGTATGCTTACACCAATAACACGGGATGCGCCAGTGTAGACACGTTGAAACTCACCGTCAACTACGGTACACACAATGTAGAAACAGAAACCGCCTGCGAGAGCTTCACGTGGCATGATACCACCTACAACACGTCGGGCACCTACACATACGCCTACACCAACAACACGGGATGCCCGAGCGTCGATACGCTGAAACTCACGGTCAACTACGGTACACACAACGTTGAGACCGAAACCGCTTGCGAAAGCTTCACGTGGCACGACACGACCTACACCACGTCGGGAACCTATACGTATGCTTATACCAACAGCACGGGATGCCTGAGCGTTGATACCCTGAAACTCACCGTCAACTACGGTACACACAACGTTGAGACCGAAACGGCTTGCGAGAGCTTCACGTGGCACGACACGACTTACACCACGTCGGGCACGTACACGTATGCTTACACCAATAACACGGGATGCGCCAGTGTAGACACGTTGAAACTCACCGTCAACTACGGCACGCACAATGTGGAGACCGAAACAGCTTGCGAGAGCTTCACCTGGCACGATACGACCTACACCACGTCGGGTACGTACACGTATGCATACATTAACAACACAGGATGCCCGAGCGTTGACACATTGAAGCTCACCGTCAACTACGGTACACACAACGTGGAAACCGAAACCGCTTGCGAAAGCTTCACGTGGCACGACACGACCTACACCACGTCGGGTACGTACACGTATGCTTATACCAACAGCACGGGATGCCAGAGTGTTGACACCTTGAAACTGACCGTCAACTACGGTACACACAATGTGGAAACGGAAACCGTTTGCGAGAGCTTCACGTGGCACGACACGACCTACACCACGTCGGGAACCTATACGTATGCTTATACCAACAGCACGGGTTGTCAAAGTGTGGATACCCTGAAGCTCACAGTCAACTACGGTACACACAATGTGGAGACCGAAACAGCTTGCGAGAGCTTCACCTGGCACGATACGACTTATACCACGTCGGGCACGTACACGTATGCTTATACCAACAGCACGGGATGCCAGAGTGTTGACACCTTGAAACTGACCGTCAACTACGGTACACACAATGTGGAAACGGAAACCGTTTGCGAGAGCTTCACGTGGCACGACACGACCTACACCACGTCGGGAACCTATACGTATGCTTATACCAACAGCACGGGTTGTCAAAGTGTGGATACCCTGAAGCTCACAGTCAACTACGGTACACACAATGTGGAAACAGAGACCGCTTGCGAGAGCTTCACCTGGCATGATACGACTTATACCACGTCGGGCACGTATACGTATGCCTACACAAACAACACAGGCTGCCTGAGCGTTGACACCTTGAAACTCACCGTCAACCACGGTACACACAATGTGGAAACAGAGACCGCTTGCGAGAGTTTCACGTGGCACGACACGACTTACACCACGTCGGGCACGTATACGTATGCATACACTAACAACACGGGATGTCAGAGTGTTGACACGTTGAAACTCACAGTCAACTACGGTACACACAATGTCGAAACGGAAACAGCTTGCGAGAGCTTCACGTGGCATGATACGACTTATACCACGTCGGGCACGTATACGTATGCCTACACAAACAACACAGGCTGCCTGAGCGTTGACACATTGAAACTCACCGTCAACTACGGTACACACAACGTGGAAACGGAGACTGCCTGTGAAAGTTTCGTCTGGCATGGCACGGAATACACCACGTCGGGTACTTATACCTACGAGTACAACAACGAAAACGGATGCACCAGTATTGATACGCTGCACCTGACCGTCAATTACTCCGTGTTTGAGAGTGTCGAAGTCACTACCACGGACTCCTGCTACGAATGGAACTCGGAAGTTTACTGTGAATCAGGCGACTATACTCAAACGTTCCAAACCGTGAACGGATGTGACTCCATAGTGACACTGCACCTGACCATCACGGTCGGTATCCCCACCGCCGATCTTCCCAGCATTGACGTGTACCCGATCCCGGCTCATTACATGCTTAACATCAAAGGCGAGAATATGCGACGCATTGACCTCCTCAATGCCGACGGGCGCCTCGTCTACACCATCATGGAACCGACTTCCAATTTGGAGCAGATTGACGTTTCCCGTTTTGCCGCCGGACATTATTTTGTAAAAGTGACGCTTGACAATAAACAAACGGTTACCAAGAAAGTCATAGTAAACCGTAAGTAATTTCCACCATACAATATATTATATTATGGCAACAAAAAAATTTCTCGTATTGGCAACCCTTTGTTTCGGTTGTTTGTTCACCCTACATGCGCAGAAGCAGGTTTCGGCCAAGTTGGATTCTGTCACCGTCTTCCTGCGCGGTGCCACCCTGTACCATTCCGCAAATGCCACACTGAAGAGTGGTTCTCAGGAAATCGTCATCGATGGTCTGAGTCCCGACATTGCCCTCAACAGTTTGAAAGTGCAGGCGAATGGAGTGCTTATATCCGCCATGGAGTTCGAAAAGGACTACATCACCCCGAAGGAGGAGACTGCTAAAATCAAAAAGCTGTCCGACTCTCTCGATTTCTATCAGAAGCAGCTTCAAGAAGCTCGCGATGAGCTTACCGTCCATCAACATCTGCTCAAGATGCTCACCGACGGAACGCTCAACAATATGGAAAAGAAAGATGGTACAGTTACCGTTGCAGAAATAAATGCCAACATGGAGCTTTACACGTCCAAGGCTAAGACACTTCAAAGCAGTATCAATCAGGACAATAAGAAGATTGAAAAGCTGGTGGAAACGGTGAATAGGCTGAAAATGCAAATCAATCAGGACAAACAGGACAGCGACGTGGAAACTGGCGTGGTCTATCTCTCCATCAGTGTGCCGAACAGCGTCACAACGGTGTTCAACATCAGCTATTACACAGAAGATGCGGGATGGCAACCTCACTACGACATCAACATTCCTGGATTGGACAAGCCCATCACCATGCAAGCGAAAGCCGAGGTACAACAAGAGACTGGACTTGACTGGAACAATGTGCGACTCACGCTCTCGAACGCCCGACCCAACCGGACCAATACTGTACCGGTATTCAGAACTTGGTTTCTGCGTTTCGCACGAAATTACTCAGCAGACATGTCTGATGCGCGCAGCAATAGAGCCTCCAATTACGTATCGAGCTCAAATGTAAGCGCTGCCTTGTCCAGTTGCGAAGGTGTCACGGCGACGGACGGAACAAACAAAAAGGTGGTCTCCACCCGAATGGAAGATTACATCAGCATTGACGAGCAAGATGTCCATGTGAACTACAAAATTGCAGTGCCCTACAATATTCCCGGCAATGGCAACGAACAACTCGTTGATTTGGTTAACTATAACCTTGAAGCCGAGTACAATTACTATTGTGCGCCAAAACTCTCCAATGAGACATACTTGATTGCGACGCTCAGCGGTTTGGAAAAATACAATCTGCTTTCGGGATACGCCACCGTCACCTTCAATAACACTTTTGTAGGGGAAACTTACCTAAATCCGAATTCTACGCAAGACAAAGTGACGCTCACCCTCGCCACCGACCCCCGCGTAACCGTTAAACGCGAACTGCAGCGCGATTACAGCAATACAAAGCACGTTGGCAGCACCACCACTGAGACTCGCTCGTACCTAATTACCGTCCGCAACAACCAAAACCGCAGTGCGAAGTTGACATTGAAGGAGCAGTACCCGATTTCCAACGACAAGGACATCGAGGTGAAGTTGGTGGAAGTGAAGCCCACCGCCTCTTACAACAAGGAAGACATCGGCGTACTCACTTGGGAACTGGACCTGAACGCCGGCGAGACCCGCTCCTTCGTGGTGACTTACAGCGTGAAGTACCCGAAGGACCGCACCATCGCCTGGTGATCGGCGAACTTTGTCGGCAAATTAGTCGAATTTTGCGAAACGGCGCTTTAATTTTAACTATTAATTGTTAAGAAGCTTTCACAAAAAGAAACAGAACACCGCAATATCTCATTGTAGACTAAACACTTCCAAGGAAAATCACAAATAAATTAAAATCGTGATTTTTCCTTGGAAGTTTTATTTATCTTTGCCGCAACTCAATTCTAAACAAAATTATTAACAGTATGATGAACAACAAATTATTATTCGGCAAAGAATCCTACAACATTATTGGTGCGGCAATGGCCGTACACTGCGAGTTAGGATGCGGGTTCTCGGAGCCCATCTATCAAGAAGCGCTCGAACAGGAGTTTCTGTGGAGACAAATACCCTTTGAGCGGGAGCGGACCTTCAAAGTCCACTACAGAGGAATCGAGCTTTCCAAACGTTTCCAGCCCGACTTCGTCTGCTACGGGAAAATCATTGTGGAGCTGAAGGCGGTGTCGGAACTCGTCAGGGAACACGACGCGCAGGTCTACAACTACCTCAAGGCGAGCGGCCTGACCCTGGGCTTGCTAATCAATTTCGGCACAGACGCATTGACACACCGGCGCATCCCCTGCACGCGCAAATTCGGCGTGAAGTCTGTCGGCGAATTAAGCGAATGAGGCAAAGTTGTTGTCGGCGAATTGAGCGAATGAGGCGAAGTTGTTGACGACATATTGGACGAAGAATAGTTGAAACACTTCGCTAAATTCGCCCAATTCGCCGACACACATTCGCCGACCGACAGGGGTGTGTTGATAACTTCGCGGAAGTGTTGAAAAAAAAATGCGTAAGGTGTTGATTGTATGCAAAAAAAGTCTATTTTTGCCGCCAATTTGAAAAGTTACGCCAAAGAGGTGCTTTTCAAAGCGTTAAGTGTTTGAATATTAGACAAATATATAGTTAAAATAGACAGAAAAAACAATGAGTGTAAAACAGAAAAACGCGGCAAACGCGCGTAAAGAAGCAATGAAAACGGTGTACCTGGCCCGATTAGTGGATAATCCGACCTCACCGCGCAAGACCAGAATTATGGCCAACGTGATTCGTGGCAAGAACGTAGATTACGCCATGA
>Ga0310696_10009592_pt1 | contig 11181 bp, 9 predicted proteins | sample AusTroGonzalo_MG_4_FD_203885 | JGI IMG/M metagenome (GOLD analysis project Ga0310696, IMG submission 203885) | Bovine rumen microbial communities from tropical cattle in Woodstock, Queensland, Australia - Gonzalo_02 (v2) (version 2) | ecosystem: Host-associated > Mammals > Digestive system >...
CTGTCAGGCAAACCAGCACTGAGCAACCACGGATCAGCACAAATAACACCCAAGGGTCTCAGCAAGGTCAGCCAGTTGTGACGCAGTAGAACTGCGCGGGGCGGGGGACGAAGAGGGTCAAAAAAGACCCGAAGAAAACCCTTTCGCGACCCACGCGGAATTTGTAGATTTGCGACAATGTTCCCGCCTTGGAAAACAAGGCGAAAGGAAAAGGGAACATGGTTGCAAGATGCTATTCGGGTGCGATAAACGGCGTAGACGCGTCTGCTGTCGAGATCGAGGTCAGCTCTTCCAAGGGGACGAGCTCGTTCGCGATCGTCGGCCTTCCCGACACGGCGGTAAAGGAGGCGAAGGATCGCGTCTCGACCGCGCTTAGGAACTCCGGCTTCAGGTCTAAGGACGAATACGCCGTCACAGTGAACCTCGCGCCCGCAGACGTGAGGAAGGAAGGGCCGATCTACGACCTCCCGATTGCCGTCGCGCTTCTCAAGGCGACGCAGCGACTTCGCACCGAGGAGCTTTCTGAGTATGCGCTCGTGGGGGAGCTGTCGCTCTCGGGCGGCGTAAGACGCGTCAGGGGCATCATCCCCATCGTCGTCGAGATGCGGCGCATCGGTCGCCGTGCGGTGCTTGTTCCAGAGGAAAACGCCGAGGAAGCGAGCGTCGTCCCAGGCATTGACGTCATTCCGGTGAGGACTCTCGGTGAGGCGGTTAAGTTCCTCAGTGGCGAACTGGAGATAGAGCCGCACTCGACCGACCTCGCCTCGCTCGTCGAGGCGGACGAAGGGCATGGCGACGACTTCGCAGACGTGAAGGGCCAGGAGAGTCTTCGCAAGGCGGTTGAGGTTGCAGTTGCCGGCGGGCACAACCTGCTCATGATTGGCTCGCCGGGGTCTGGCAAGACGATGATCGCGCGACGGATACCGTCAATTCTCCCGCCGATGAGTGTGGAGGAAGCGCTTGAAGTCTCGAAGATTCATTCCGTAGCTGGGCGCGAGAAGGGCGGTGGGATGTTCGTCACCTCCCGGCCTTTCCGCGCGCCGCACCATACCGTGAGCTCAATTGGGCTCCTCGGCGGCGGAACAAAGCCGGTTCCCGGTGAAGTCTCGCTCGCGCATCGTGGCGTCCTCTTTCTCGACGAGTTTGCAGAGTTCCCTCGTCCCGCCCTCGAAGTACTCCGCCAGCCGCTTGAGGACGGCCATGTTTCCGTCTCGCGCGCGGCGGCGGCGCTCGACTTCCCGTCGCGCTTTATGCTCGTCGCGGCGATGAATCCCTGCCCCTGCGGCTATTACAACGACCCGACGCACGAGTGCCGCTGCAACCAGCGGCAGATACTCAAGTACCAGCATCGCGTGTCTGGGCCTCTCCTCGATCGCATCGACATCCAGTGCGGCGTAGCTGCCGTAAAGCCCGACGACCTCGATTCCCTCAAGCCGGGAGAATCGAGCGCGGCGATTCGCGCACGTGTAGTCGCGGCGAGGGCTTTGCAGCGCGAGCGCTATCGCGGCATGCCTGGAATATCCACGAATGCCGACGCCAAGAGCCGCGACCTAAAGGACATCTGCCGTTTGGACGAGAAGGCGGCGCGGAAGTTCCGCGAGCAGCTTGAGAGGCTTCAGTTCTCGGCGCGCGCCTACGACCGCGTTCTCAGGGTCGCGCGCACATGCGCAGACTTGGAGGGGCGAGCAGACGTGGCGGAAGGGGATATTTTCCGTGCCGCACAATATCGCCAGCTCGACAACGGATCTGATTCTTTCTGGGCCTGATGGTCCGGCGAGGTAAAAACAAACGAAAGGAGAAAACCATGAACGAGAATAAAAATCAAGACGCTGTTCCTGCAAAGGTCGGCCAATACCGCCCGAACCTGGCGTTCTACCATGCGAACGCCAAGGGCACGGGTTGTGCGCTGAAGCTTTCGCTTCATCCTGCGCACGACGACACGGACGGATGCATAATGATGACGATGGCGAACCAGTTGACCATCGGCGACCGCATGGCTCCGAATCCCGTGTTCCCGAAATTCGACTGGGACGGCAGGCTCACGGTGAAGCTCGACTTTTCCGACCTGACGCGCATCGTACAGGTGTTCAGGGGCGAGTGCGAGTCGATAGAGGACGGCAAGGGCCTGTACCACAGGACGGCTCGCTTTTATACGCGCATATCCCTTAGGCACATGGTCGAGCCGATGGCCGGCTATTCGCTCGAGCTCTACCGCACATCGAACGACGGTAAGGACGAGTCGAACGCGAGGATAATTCTCTCCGACGCCGAGGCACTTGGGCTTGGGCTCGCAATCGAAAATTCGTTCGGCGTCATAAGCTTCGGCATACCGATGCTTGTCGAGCATGACACGACGGCCTATCGCCGCGAGGCGCGGGAGGCGCGCAATGCCGCTGCGGCCTAAAGCGTCGAATGTCGGCGTCGAACACGGCGTCTGGGGCGAGGATATTGCGGTTGAGTACCTGCGGGTTCACGGCTACGAGATAGTCGACCGCAACGTCCGCCCCTGCCGCCGCGATCAGCGGCTTGAGATTGACGTAATCGCCTACGACCGCATGTACGACGTTATGGCGTTCGTCGAGGTGAAGCAGCATGCGCGGCGAAGCCCGTATGCGCGACGCCTCCAGAGCATAACGCGGCGCAAGAAAGATCTTTTGCGCCGCGCCTGCCGCACCTGGCTTGCCAAGGAGCATTGGAAGGGCGGCTATCGATTCGACGTGATCGAGGTCTATGGCGAGCCAAACTCGCGCATGCGGGCCGAGATCGACCATGTCCCCGGCGTTCAGCTGTTTGAAAAGGGCGAGCGGTATGTGCGCTGGGGATAACCATGTAGAACAGGTAGAACATGCAGAAACTCTACACGCTCTACATGTTTCTCGGCCGCCGTAGCCTTGGCGAAGGTGGCTACACGGCTAAAAAGAAGTTTAACTAAAAAGGAAAACAACCATGACACTTGAAAACGTGATGAAGGAAATCAGGAAGCAGTTCGGGGAGATGTCGATTCTAAAACTTGGCGACGAGGCTAAGCGAGATGTCGAGGCCGTCTCGACCGGTGCGCTCGGGCTTGATCTCGCGCTTGGGGTCGGTGGACTCCCGAAGGGGCGCATAATCGAGCTTTACGGCCACGAGTCTTCGGGCAAGACTACGCTTGCGCTACATGCCGTCGCAAACATCCAGAAGGCGGGCGGAACAGCGGCGTTCATTGACGCAGAGCATGCGCTCGATCCCGGCTACGCGAAGAAGATCGGTGTCGATCTTGCAGGTCTCGTCGTCTCTCAGCCGTCGAGCGGCGAGGAGGCGCTCACGATATGCGAAGAGCTCGTTAAGTCGGGAGCCGTCGATATCGTGGTCGTCGATTCAGTAGCGGCGCTGACGCCACAGGCCGAGATTGACGGCGCCATGGGCGACAGCCATGTGGGGCTTCAGGCGCGGCTTATGTCGCAGGCGATGAGAAAGCTCACGGCTGCTATCGCGCAGACTAAGACGCTTTGCATCTTCACAAACCAGGTGCGCGAAAAGATCGGCGTGATGTTCGGGAATCCCGAGACGACGCCCGGCGGCAAGGCGCTCAAGTTCTACGCGAGCTGCCGACTTCAGGTGCAGCGCATCGGCGCGATAAAGTCAGTCGCGGGAGAGGTCATAGGGAATCGCACGCGCGTAAAGGTCGTGAAGAACAAGGTCGCCTCGCCGTTTACGGAGGCCGAGTTCGATATCCTCTATTCGTGCGGCATTTCGTGGGAGGGCTCCGTCCTTGACGCGGCGCTCGCGCGTGGCGTCGTGGAGAGGCGGGGCAGCTGGCTCAGCTTCAGCGGCGAGCAGATTGCCCAAGGGTCGCTCGCGGCGATTGCATACTTGCGCGAGAATCCCGACATGACCGCAAAGATCGTCGAGCTCGTCAAGACGACGCCCCCTGATCCCGCCAAGGCCAAGGCAGCGAGGAAAGCAGCATGAAGACTGTTCAAGGTGCCAAATTGGCACCTTGTACGAAAGAGGTGAGAAATCGCTGAATTGGTCTACTTATCGGCCCTATGCCTTATTCTGATGAGGTCACGCTGGATGTTCTCTCGAAGAAGCGGCTTGGCGTCAAGGTGCGGCTTGTCTGCAAGAATCGAGGCAAGCCGACTCCGACTGAGATCGCAAAGTTCAACCGCCAGTACAAGGGTCTCGCCGTCACCTACTCCGACGACTTCCACGACAGGTTCCTCATCATCGACAACGCCGAGCTGCATGGCCTTGGCTCGTCCATCAACTGCCTCGGCCGTCGCGTTACTTCCTACACCACCCGTGACGCGAAGGAGATCGCGAAGCTGCTGGCAATGCTGTCATGAGCGCTGCCGACGGGGAGAAACGCAAAACCCTTGAAAAATGGGCCTTTCGTGGGGTCTGTCCCTCAAGTTTCGGGCAATTTCCGCTTATCGAAAGAAACTCTTGCGAATAAAGCATTGTGATCGGCTTGACCGGCGAAGAAGCCCTGTGGTATAATCGCGGCACATACCATCATTCAGGAAGGATGTGCAGGTTAAAACATGAAGAACTTGAGTCGTTTGCTGGCCGCCGCGCTGACTGTCTTTGCGGCGGAGACTGCGAACGCGGAGCCGCAGCCGCTCACGCTGGCGGATCCGTTCGTGCTGTCGCACGGCGGAAAATACTACGCCTACGGGACATGGAGCGGAAACGGAATCGCCGTCGCCGTTTCGGGCGATCTGCACACGTGGAAGCTCGGCGGGGGACGCGCGGCGGAAGGCCTTGCCCTGCACAAGGGCGATTCGTACGGCGAACATTCGTTCTGGGCTCCCGAGGTCTACGAGCGCGACGGAAAGTTCATCATGTTCTATTCCGCGCAGGAACACGTCTGCGCGGCGGTCGCTGACTCGCCGCTCGGTCCGTTTCGCCAGGCGGAGAAGAAACCGCTTCTCGAGCGGAAGGGGATAGACAATTCACTGTTCGTGGACGCCGACGGGAAGGCGTGGATGGTCTATGTGCATTTTGACAGAGGCAACACGATCTGGCTCGCCGGGCTTGAAAACGACTGGCTTCACGTGAAGCCGGGATCGGAGCGGATGCTTTTCCGCGCCGATCGGCCGTGGGAAAAGAATTCCGTCGTGGAAGGTCCGTTCGTCGTGAAGTTCGGCGCGAAGTACGCGATGACATATTCCGCGTGCGACTTCCGCAATCCGGACTACGCCGTCGGCGTGGCATTCGCAGACAGGCCGGAGGGTCCGTGGACGAAAAGCGCGGCGAACCCGATTCTGCGGCGGTTTCGCGGACTCGAAGGCGCGGGTCACCATTCGCTGTTCAAGGACAGGGACGGAAAATGGCGCATCGTCTTCCACGCTCACCGGGCGCCGGGAAAGGTCGGCCCGAGACGCACCTACATCGCCGACCTCGCCGTGCGCGGCACATCCGCCGCGCCGGAGCTCTTCGTCGGCGGAGAACTCATCGCGTGCATGATCGGCGAGTGAAGGCGAAGGCAATGAGATTTTCAATTTCTGATTCCCTGAGGATTGGATGGGAGTCGGCGAAGACGAACAGGCTGCCGATGGCGGTGCTGTGGACCATTGCTGCGATCCTTGCCGTTTCGTACTACTGCGTCCCGCCCGTCGCGCGCGCGCTGGTTCCGCTGGCTGACTGGCAGACGAAATGGGGGTCTTGGGCTGGTGCGGCGAACCAGATGTTCTTCTGCGGCGTCGTTCCGGGACTGTTCATGCTGCTTGTGAAGGCGGTCCGTCCTGATCGCGCTCTGCCGAAAATCGCGCTTCAGACGCTGTGGAGCGGAATGTGGGGCGCGGTGTACTTCTGGTTCTACGCGCTTCAGTCGCGGATGTTCGGCGCGGGACACGGGTGGCAGACGCTTCTCGCGAAGACGGTATTCGACCAGTTCGCGTGGACGCCGTTGGTGGCCGTTCCGCTGAACGGCGCGTTCTATCTGTGGATGGGGAGCGGATTCTCCTTCGCGGCGCTTGCATCCCGTCTCCGCGCCGGATTCGTGCGGACGGTCGTGCTGCCGAATCTCGTCTCGTCGTGGTGCGTGTGGATCCCGACCGTTGTCGCGGTATATGCGTTTCCGGGAGAGCTGCAGGTTCAGGTTCTCGGACTCGTATGCGCGTTCTGGAGCCTCATGTGTCTCGAGATCGGGCGTCGCTGCGCCACTGCCGCATCGACTTCCCGAAGCGCGAGCTGAAGAGGTGCGCAAGAACGATCTGGGACCTGAAGCCGCATCTTTCGGCGATGCGCTTCATGGGCCATTCGGTGCCCGAAAGCAGCCGTTTCGCCTCCTTGAGCCTTCGCACGACGAGCTCCTCCTGTATGGAATGTCCGCGCGTCTGCGAAAAGCGAAGGTTCGCGAGTCTCGGCGAGACTCCCGCATGCTCCACGACGTCGGACACCCTGATCGGCCCCAGTGCGTGCTCGTCAAGGTACGCGATGATGTTCCTGACAAGCTGCGCGGCCGGAGGAACGGTCGCCGTCGAGTCGCGTTCGACGATGCGCAGGTGCGGGCAGACGATCGTGCGTCTGCGGCTTTTCGACACGCCGCCGTGGATTGTCCGGCTGAGCGCCTGCGCGGCGGCGAAGCCCTGTCCGGTGGCGTCGGGCTTGACACTCGAGAGCTTCGGACGCGTATGCTCGCAGATGAGCGCGTCGTCGTCAACGCCAAGCACCACGACGTCCTTCGGGACCTTGAGCTTCGCGCTGCGGCATGCCACCAGCACGTCGACGGCGCATTGGTCGAACGCGGCGAAGACGGCGGCCGGCTTCGGAAGGGCGGTGAGCCATTCGGCGAGGTCTCCGTTTGCGGTTGATGTCTTTGCAGTCCGGTGCTTCGCGGCACATGCGCCGAGAAACGCCTTTCCGCGTGTGCGCGACCATTCGCAGTTGTTTGGATCCGGGACGAATCCGTACGAGGCGAAGTGTCCGAGAGAGTCGAAGAACTGCGCGGCAGAGCGCCCGACGAGCTCGTTGTCGTTGCAGACGTATATGTCCGCGACATCTTCCTCCTGGGAATGCGGACGGTCGATGGCCACGACTGGAATTCCGGCCCTGCGTATCGCACCCGCGAGAGGACGCACGCATTCGCCCTTGATGATCGCGCCGTCGACTCCCTCCGAAAGGAACCGCTCCACCATCGGGAGGTATGAAGGCTCCGTGCTGGGCACGAGCCGTATCTCCCAGTTGCTCTTCTTGTCGGCGAAGCTGTAGAATCCGGCAAGATGCTCCCGTCCCGACTGATGCGTAAGGTCGAGCGCGACAAGAATGCGTTTGGTGTCTTCTGCCTTGTTGGTCATGGTGGCCATTATACCGCACGGCCGGCCGCAGTGTCAACCATGCCGGAGGCAGGTTTCTGTTTTAGGCAAAAAACTGTTGCGAATAAAGTATTGTGTTGTGCTTGACAGCATTGCGCGGGATGTGGTATTATCGCGTCACAAAGATATGAGAAGGACTATTTGATGGCGATGGTGAAACACATCTTTTTGATGTCTGCAACGGCGCGGGGATTCCTCGCGGCGGCGTGCGGCCTTTCAGGTCGCCGCGCCGCGTTCGTTTTTTCAATACAACCCGAAAGGAACAGAAAAAAAATGAAAAGACTGCTCGTGATGATAGGCGCGGCGGCGGACTTGACCGCCAAAGCCTTGGCGGCGGCGGTTGCCGTCGGCGCGATGTTGCCGACAGAGGCATGGGCTGACATCGCATGGACGGGTGCGGCGAACGACGGCGGTAACGTGCTGACGCCCGAGAACTGGGACGGCGGCGCCGTGCCTGGTTCAAGCGACAACGCCGTGATCGGCGATGCGCCGGTTGCCGTGCTGGGCGGCTCCGCCGCATGGACGGCACTTACGATCGGCACGACGACGGACAAGACTGGGACTCTTACAGTGAACAGCGGCGGTGCGCTCACTTTGTCCTCCACACTGACCTTCGCCAACGCGGCCGCATCGTCCGGCATCCTGAATGTCGAGGGCGGGTCTGTCACGATACAAAACCTCAATACGCCAAACTACGCGGCGACATCGACCGTGAACGTCGCGAGCGGTTCGTTCACGATAAACAACTGGGCGGACTGGGGCAGGAACGCCAGCGGCAGGGCGGTGTTCAACCAGTTGGGTGGCACCGTCACCATGAAGAAGGGCTTCCAGATGGGCCGCGAAAACAACGGCACGGGCATCTACAACATGAGCGGCGGCGTCCTGAACGCCTCGTCGGGAGACGCTTTCATAGTGGGCAGACTGGGCACGAGCACGGGCATATTCAACCTGACGGACGGCACGATCAACTTCGGGGCGAAGGATGTTCGTGTAGGCGGTAACGACAACAATGATGGCGGTCCATCATCCAAGGGATACTTCAACCAGTCGGGCGGCACGGTGACGTCGGGCGGAAACATCCAAATCGGACGCTGTGGCACCGGCACGTGGACGCAGACCGCCGGCGATTTGACGTGCAACGGCTATTTCTCCATCGGCCGCTACTCCGGCGCTTCAGGAACGTATTCTCTCACGGGCGGGACATTTTCGTCTCCCAAAGTGGTCTTCATTGGCGAGGAGGGAACTGGAACCATGACCGTCGGCGGAACGGGCGTTGCAACGGCAAGCGATTCGATTAAGATTGGGGATAAAAGCACTGCGACGGGGGCGCTGTATCTGAACGTCGGCGGCAAGATTGCCGCGAAATCCATATATCGCGGGAGCGGCTCTGTCGGCACCGTTCAGTTCAACGGTGGAACGCTCGAGGCTGTGTCCGACAACGCCACGTTCCTCAACAACCTCGGCTCCGTTGTGCTTGGCGCGGGCGGGGTGGAGATAGACAGTGCGGGGCATGACATCGGCGTCAGCGGCTGCGATTTCGACGAGACCGCCGGATGCTCGCTTGTCAAGAAGGGCACGGGGACGCTCACCCTCGCCGCCCTGCCCTCCGCCGCATCGGTGTCGGTGGACGCCGGAACGCTCGCGCTTTCCGCAAGCTGCGACAACTCGTCCGCGAGCATCGCGCACCGCTGGAGTTTCACGGGCGACCTGCTCGACTCAGTGACGGGCAAGTACGGCGAGAAAGTCGGCAGTAGCAGCGTGTCGTATGTCGATGAAGGCACTGGCAAGTCCCTGCGGCTTCCGGGCGGGAAAAGGGGAACATGCCACATAAACCTTGGCTCGAACAGGCTTCCGTCTGACAGTGCGACAATCGAGGCCTGGGTGACGCTGCGCGAACTCCGCGACTGGACGCGCATATTCCGCATCGGCGGACAGGACGACGGCACGGGCAATCCCACCACCTTCATTTCAAGAAACGCAAGCGGCCAGCTCAGCTTCGATTCCATCGCCGGCACTCAGACGTCCGACAAGACTCTTGAACAGAACGTTCAGTATTACGTCGCCTTCACGTATGCGCCGGATGGGAACGGCGGCGTGGTGACGAAGAGGTACGTCAAGAAGGTCGGGGACGACGATTATCTCTGGACCCAGACCGCCACGAAGGCGAACTGGTCGGTTTCCGGCAATTCCGCTCGCGGCACGTTCTGGCTCGGATACAGCGACTACAACAATTATGACGCAAAGGCGGACTACGACGAAGTGCGCGTGTGGAACGGCGCGTTGTCCGACGAGGCGATTGCGCTCAGCGCGGCGAAGGGGCCGGACGCGACGGCGGCGGACATCGCGGAGATTGCCGCGTCCGGCACGACGGTGTCGAGGACGCTCACTGTCGCATCCGGCGCGACGCTCGATGTCGGCGCAGGCAACACGCTCCGTCAGCCTGTTGTCAATGCGAACGGAACGCTCGCGTCAGGAAATCTCGTTGTGACGGAGCGCGTCAATGCGACGGTCGGCGAGACGATGACGGTCGCAAGCGGCGCGACGCTCGACCTCTCGGACGCGGAAATCGTTGTCACAAATCCAGAAGCCTTGACGCGGGACGGTTTCACGCTGGCCGTGTCGCCTTCCGGCGGCATTGTCCCTGCCGCGCCGCGCAAACTCAGCGGGCCGCTCGACGGCTATTCGCTCTTCCTCTCCTCGACTTCGGCTCGCATCGGCAAGTCGGGGTTGATAATCATTTGTTACTGATACGCGTTGCGGGAGAGCCGGGCGGTTTCGACTGTGGCAAGAATTGAGAATGGAGATCGCAAAGATGCATAGAGGGATGTTGAAGCGCCTTGCCGCGTTTGCAGCGGCGATTATGCCGCTCTGCGCGGCGCTCGCGGTGGGCGCGGCCGCCGACTACGACGTGATCGTGGCGGGCGGCGGTCCCGCCGGAATCGGCGCGGGCTACATGGCGGCGAAGCGCGGCGCGAGGACGCTTGTCCTTGAAAAGAGCGGGCGGCTCGGCGGCATGGCGGTCAACGCGCTGGTGAGTCCGTTCTCGGTCTTCACGTCCAGCCCCTTCGTAAACGACCTTGCCAAGCGCATCGGCTTCGGCGGAAGCGTCGATTTCCACATGGCCGATGTGCGCGCGTTCGACGTCCTGACGGAGGCAGGCGCGGACGTGATGCTGCATGCCGATGTGCTGGGGCCGGTGATGGATGGCGAGCGCGTGACGGGGCTGCGCGTCAACTGCGTCGAGGGCGAAAAGTTCTTCAAGGCCAAGGTCGTAATCGACGCGACCGGCAACGGAATCGTCGCGGCGGCGGCCGGCGTCCCTTACGAGGAGGGACGCCGGGGGGATGGGCTCGTCCAGCCCATGAGCATCATGTTCACGGTGGACGGGTTCGACCCGAAGAGGCGTTTCATCTGCGTCTCCGAGGAGGCTGCGCGTTCCAAGAGGTGCATTGTCGGCGGAAGGACGTGGGAGGACATTGTGCAGGATGAAATCAAGGTCGGCAATCTCCCGCCCGAGGTCGGCATCATCCGCCTTTATCCCGGAAGCGACAAGGGCGTAACCGTCGTCAACGCCACGCAGGTGAACGGCCTCTACGGCTCGCGCTCCGCAGACCTCACGAAGGCGGAGATTGCGACGAGGAAGCAGGCCGCGCAGATCGTCGATGTGATGCGCCGCCACCTGCCGGGCTACGAGAACGCCCGCATTGCGGAAATGCCCGCTGTCGTCGGTGTGCGCGAGACGCGGCGTTTCGAGGGCATTGACAGGCTCACCGTGGACGATGTCCTCTCCGGGCGCAAGCGCGAGGACGCCGTAGCCCGCAAGTGTTCATTTGTGATTGACATACACAACCCCGCCGGCGCGGGGCAGGCCGACGGGCAC
>Ga0310696_10009593_pt1 | contig 11181 bp, 3 predicted proteins | sample AusTroGonzalo_MG_4_FD_203885 | JGI IMG/M metagenome (GOLD analysis project Ga0310696, IMG submission 203885) | Bovine rumen microbial communities from tropical cattle in Woodstock, Queensland, Australia - Gonzalo_02 (v2) (version 2) | ecosystem: Host-associated > Mammals > Digestive system >...
GCCGTTTATCAAGGAGTCGGTTATGTACCTATAATCATAGGAGGCACTTGCATAGTCGTTGTAAGAAGATACTATCATACATCCGGGGGCGGCGATGTCGGGTTTTATCTTGCCTGCTGTGAGGCTGGGGCCGATGCTCGAGAAATTTGAGCGGGCGCCTACTCCGGAGAAACTGGTAAGATACCACCCTCTACCCCAATTTTTACGAGTGTTATGCGAGGCCACCATTATCTGCTTGTTGCCTTGTCCCCAAGCGTTGATGGTGTAGTTGGTGTTGCCTGCCACAACGCCGTTTCTTCCACATGACGATAAATAAGCATTATATGCCCATTCGTGCACCGTGCCGCTTGTGGCATTGATTTCTATAAGCACCTTGCGTGTGGCAACACTTTCAGAAGAATTGTTTATAGCCAAAGTTATATTTGGTTTATTATTAAGGCTGGAAGATGGATAAATGTAATAAGTAATAGAGCAGTTTGCAATGGTTGTGCTGCCGTATGTGGAATTGGACATACCAAAACGAGTCGATGCTATGACCGATCCCGAGACCGTATCCACAACCGACACTTTTACGGCGAAGGTGTGTCCTACCTGTCCCCAAATGTCCAAATAGTTGCTTACTCTGTTGCCGTATGAGGTGGTTACCATAAAAGATTTCAGAGATGTGTCGTTGGCACTGAATGTCTTGCTCTGGTGCAGTGGCTTAGCTCCGTCATTGCCAGCGGATATGACTATCAGCGAACCCTCGGTATAGAAGGAGTCGAGAAGATAGTCGCAGTTTTGGTCGATGGCGGCGTAGCCGTCGTGTGGTCCAACCTGGCTGCCCCAGCTTAGGTTTATCACACAGGGTTTCCCAACAGACTCGGCATAGTCGAGCACGTATGTAATGCCGTCGAACAAACGACTGGAGTTGCCGCTTGTGGCGACAAAAACAAGGTCGCTTTCGGGTGCCATGCCTTTGTATTTCTTGGTAGAAGCGCTGTTGCTGCCACCGCCGCCGGCAATGCCCGCCACGTGCGAGCCGTGGGTTTCGTTGTTATGGCTGTACAACGCAGCAAGTATGGCCGATTGGGTTGTTAGTTCGTTGCCGTAACCATATCCCGAAGGCGCCGTGCCACTATTGTTCTGGTCCCAAACACGCTTTACACGGTACACCGTTTCGGTGCTGTCCCAGAAATTGCGGTGGGTGTAGTCGAATCCGACGTCAACAATGCCCACCACCACGTCTTTGCCGCAATAGCCTTTGGGCAGAGTGTAGCCGCGGCCACCACCTTTCTGGACTATGTCGGCATTGGAATAGTAGCGCGCCGAGTCCATTTGTATGTCGCATTTAACTCCTATCTCGACATAATCGGCGACTTTGTCCTCCACAAAGGCTACAAAATTGGTCACCGGAATTGTTACGCTTTTGTATTTTACCGTCTTGTTGCCGTTAAGGATAACGCCGTAGTTTTTTAGCAACGACATTTTCGAGTCAGGAATCACGGCAAACGCGGTTACGTTCCACTCGCCGTCAACTTTCACAAAATCGTATTTCTCGGCAAGGTCTTTCTCCCCTTGTTTCAGGTCGAGGTACAGAAATGCCGACATCGCCGACAGTCCTTTTGCCGAATACTCTTCGCCTTGATTTACCTGTCCTACATTGCTGTTGTCGAGGACTTTGTTTTGTGCGAAGACAACAGAAGTTGCTATTACACAAGCAAATAATAAAATATATTTTTTCATCTTGAACTTTGGTTTAATGTATATATTTTCGTCTGCAAAGATACAAAAAAAATTACTTTTGGCAAAATAATTGAATGTTAAAACAAAAAAAGGCTTCCGGTACGTCTTGCCGGAAGCCTTGTATTAATTGTGCTTAATGGCTATCTAACAATGAATGTCTTGCGGCCGGTAAGTCCCTTGCTGTTCTCCACAACTATCACGTAAACGCCTTGTGCATAGTCTTTTACGTCGATGTTGATAGAGGTCTCGCCTTTGGTATCGATATTATCCATCTTCTTGCCGAGGAGGTTGTAAATGGTTACCGACATCAAATCGTCGGCCTCGACGGTGAGTTTGGTCTGTGTCGGGATGGGATATACTTTGAAATCGATATCCGAGGCATCGGCAATGGAGGCGCCTGTGTTGACTACTACACGTATTTCGGCATTCTTGCTGCATCCGTTGGCGTCGGTACCCGTTACGGAGTAGTTTGTGGTGATGTACGGCGAAACGCTGATGGCGCTCGTTGTGGCACCAGTTGACCAAAGATAACTCTGTGCTCCGGTGGCTGTCAGAGTGGTGGTCTCGCCGGCATTTATCAAAGTGTCGCCCGTTATCACTACATTAGGCAGAGGATTCACATTTACGGTCATAGTGTCGGTCTTAGAACAACGATTTACGCTGTCGGTGGTAACGAAGTAGGATGTAGTTCTGTTGGGAGACACAGAAATTGTCGGGGAGGTTGCGCCGTTGCTCCAATGCCACGAGTCGCCGCCGGTTACCGACAGGTTTGCGGATGTGCCTTGACATATTGTTACATTACCCGAAACGCGAGTGGTTACATACGGCAGTACCGACACGGTGATGAGGTCGTATTTGGAGCATAAGCCCGATTGTTCGCTTACGACGGTGTATGTAGCGGTGGAAGTTGGTGTCAGGGTGATGGTGGTGGTGGTGTCGCCTGTATTCCAATATCTTGAAGTACCACCAGTTACCGAAAGGGTGATGGACGAACCGAGACAGATACTTGTGTCGCGAGAGGCGATGGTGGCAACGGTCGGCATCAGGGATACCCTTACGCTGTCCGTGGTTGGGCAGTAGCCTGTTTCAGAACTTGTTACGGTATAAATCATTGCGGAGTAGGGAATAACAGTGATGTTTGCCGCGGTGTCGCCGGTGCTCCAAGTGCGCGATGTGCCACCGCTTACCGACAAACTTATGGGTGAACCCGGACAAATTGTAGTGTCGTTGGAGATAGATGTGGCTACGTATGTTTGTACGGTAACTGTTATGCTGTCGGTCTTCGAGCATTTGCCGCTCTCGCTGCTTGTAACGGTGTATCTTGTAGTGGCGTTAGGCGTAACCGTGATAGAAACGGTGGTGTCGCCGGTGCTCCAAGAGTGAGATGTTCCGCCGTTCACATTGAGCGTAGCCGACTGGCCTTGACAGATGGTCGGGTTGTTGGTAACTGTTGTGGTAACGTAAGGTTGTACGGTAACCACGACGGTGTCGGTTGTAGAACATTTACCCGTCTGACTGCTGACAACAGTGTATGAAGTAGTCTGCGAAGGTGTAACGGTGATTGATTGCGTTGTTTGACTGGTACTCCAAGTGTGCGAAGTGCCGCCGCTAACCGTGAGGGTGGCCGAGCTGCCTTGGCAGATGGTCGGGTTGCTGCTTACAGTGGTTGTTACGTAAGGTTGAACCGTAACGGTAATGGTGTCAATCTTGTCGCATTTGCCGCTCTCGCTGCTTATAACAATGTATCTGGTAGTGGCATTTGGCGTTACGGTGATTGTCCTTGTGGTGTCGCCTGTATCCCAAGAATGATAAGTGCCGCCGCTAACTGTTAGCGTAGCCGATTGTCCTTGACAGATGGTTGTGTTGGGTGATTTGGTGGTGGTTACGTAAGGTCTGACGGTAACGGTAAAGGTGTCGGTCTTTGAACATTTGCCATTTTCATTGCTTGTTACTGTGTAGGTAGTGGTTTGCGAAGGAGAAACGGTGATTGATGTCGTTGTTTGACCGGTGCTCCAAGTGCGCGAAGTGCCACCGCTGATTGCGATTGTGGCCGAACCGCCTTGGCAGATAGTCTGGTTGGGGGTTCTGGCAGTGTTAACGTATGGTTGTACGGTAACGGTAAAGGTGTCAATCTTGTCGCATTTGCCACTTTCGCTGCTGGTTACGTAGTATGATGTTGTGGAATTCGGCGATACCGTAACCGAGTTGGCTGTTGAGTTGTTGTGCCTCCAAACCCTTGAAGTGCCTCCGCTAACATTGAGCGTGGCCGAACTGCCTTGACAGATGGTCGGGTTGGAGGATTTGGTAGTCGTTACGTAAGGTCTTACAGTAACGGTAACAGTGTCGGTGGTTGAACAATACCCACTTTGGCTGCTGGTAACAGTGTAAGAGGTGGTGAAATCCGGTGCCACATCTATAGATCTCGCTGTTGAACCGATGCTCCATTGTCGCGATGTTCCACCATTTACAGTTAATGTTATCAATGTGCCTTTACAGATGGTGGTGTCGGGAGTAATGGTTGTGGTAACGTAAGGTTGTACCGTAACGGTAAAGGTATCAATTTTGTCGCATTTGCCGCTCTCGCTACTGGTTACGTAGTAAGATGTAGTGGAATTCGGCGATACCGTAACAGAGTTAGCCGTAGAGTTGTTGTGGCTCCAAACCCTTGAAGTACCGCCATTAACTGTGAGCGTGGCCGAGCTGCCTTGACAGATTGTCGGATTGGTTGATTTGGTAGTAGTTACGATTGGTCTGATGGTAACGGTAATATTGTCGGTCTTCGAGCATTTGCCGTTCTCGCTGCTCGTTACAGTGTAGGTGGTGGTGGAGCTCGGTGATACGGTGATGGAACTTGTAGAAGCTCCGGTACTCCAAGAGTGGGAGGTGCCGCCGCTAACAGTGAGGGTTGCCGATTGGCCTTTACATATTGACTGGTTGCCGCTAACCGTGGTGGTTACGTAGGGTTGAACCGTAACGGTGATATTGTCGGTTTTTGAGCATTTGCCGCTTTCGCTGCTTGTTACAGTGTAGGTGGTAGTGGAGCTCGGTGATACAGTAACCGAGTTGGCTGTTGAGTTGTTGTGGCTCCAAACTCTTGAGGTACCGCCACTAACTGTAAGGGTTGCCGATTGTCCTTGACAGATGGTCGGGTTGCTGCTAACTGTGGTGGTTACGTATGGTTGTACCGTAACGGTGATATTGTCGGTCTTTGAGCATTTGCCGCTCTCGCTACTTGTTACAGTGTAGGTGGTGGTGGAACTCGGCGTTACAGTAACCGAGTTGGCTGTTGAGTTGTTATGACTCCAAACTCTCGAAGTGCCGCCGCTAACTGTGAGGGTAGCCGATTGTCCCTGACAGATAGTCTGGTTGCCGCTAACCGAGGTGGTTACGTAGGGTTGAACCGTAACGGTGATATTGTCGGTCTTGGAACATTTGCCGCTCTCGCTGCTTGTTACAGTGTAGGTGGTGGTGGAACTCGGTGATACAGTAACCGAGTTGGCTGTTGAGTTGTTGTGACTCCAAACTCTTGAGGTGCCGCCGCTAACAGTGAGGGTTGCCGATTGTCCTTGACAGATGGTCGGGTTGCTGCTAACTGTGGTGGTTACGTATGGTTGTACTGTAACAGTGATATTATCTGTCTTTGAACAGTACCCGTTTTGGCTGCTTGTTACAGTGTAGGTGGTGGTGGAACTCGGTGATACTGTTATAGATGAGGTAGTTGCACCAGTACTCCATGTGTGCGAAGTGCCGCCGCTAACAGTAAGGGTGGTTGAGTTGCCCTGACAGATGGTCGGATTGTTGGTAACTGTAGTAGTTAGATAAGGTTGAACAGTAACAGTAATAGTGTCGGTTTTGGGGCAGTAGCCTAGTTTGTTGGTAGTTACCCAATATCGTGTTGTTGTATTCGGTGCTACTGTGATGTTCTGACTTGTTGCGCCAGTACTCCATCTGTACGTTGTGCCCATGCCTGCAGTGCCAACTACCAAACTTGCCGATTGGCCTTGGCAGATGGTTTGATTGCCTTGTGCAATGCTGGTGCTAAGAGTAGTTCCATAGGTTATACGTACAGTATCGGAGTTTGGAGTTTTGAAACCCTCGGCAGATACGGCTCTAACATAATATGAACCGGCTTGCGACACCGTGATGGTACGAGTAGTTTCGCCTGTGTTCCATATATATTGTGCATAGCCTGTAGGAGCGGATAATGTAACTGAGTTGCCTGGACATATCTGATTTGCACCTGAGTTGGTGATAGTAGGTTTGGCAGTCTTTTGGAGTATTGCCTGCAGTCCGGCCAAGGCATTTATTTTGCCACGTCCGTAGTAAACGCTGCCTGTAGAGGGAATGGAACCAGTTATATTATCAACGATGGAATAATTCTGGAAGAGCCATTTTACTTGACTTGTCGTAAGTTGTGGATAGGCTTCGAGCCACAGAGCCAAAATTCCAGCGCAAGCTGGAGCTGCCATAGAGGTGCCCTGCATAACTCCGAAAAGGCTGCTATGATTGCCGTTTGTTATGGAGTTGGTTATTAAGGCATTTGACGTTGTATAGTTTCCGCCACCGTAGTTGTACGAAGAAATGATAGCACTGCCGGGGGCAGAAATATCGGGTTTTATTTTACCCGATGTCAAACTTGGACCTATACTCGAAAACGGCGAATGACCACCGATTACTGTAGGTTGATTGTAAGCACGTTGATAGCCGTCCCCAGCACTGCGCCAATATTTTCGTGTTGTGTACGAAGCTACCATTATCTGATTATCGCCCTGTCCAAAAGCATTAATTGTGTAGTTTGTGTTGCCGGCCACAGCACTAGGATAATTGCACGACGAGAAATAACCGTCGTTTATCCATTCATGCACGGTGCCAGTTGTGGCAATCACCTCTACCATCACCTTGCGCTTAGCATTGGATTCATTAGCGTTGCTGACTACCAAGGTTATATTTGGCTTGTTGTTGTAAGGATGTGTGGGATAAATATAATATTGTATGGTGCAGTTGGTGTTGTTAATAACGAGGGCTCCTGTTGATGTTGAGGACGACATGCCAAATCTGGTTGAGCCAATGATGCTTCGTGATTGTGTATCAACAACCGAAACTTTTACTGCAAACGTATTCCCTACTTGTCCCCAAAAGTCGATGGGGCTTGACACGTTCTGCCCATAGCTTGTTGTAACGGCGAAAGTCCTTAAAATTGAATCGTTATTAGAAAAAGTTTTGCTTTGGTGCAATTTGTCGGAACCTTCGTTGCCTGCCGAAATCACTATCAAAGAACCTTCAGGATAATTTCTAAGTATGTAACCGTCACAGTTCTGGTCAACAGCATCAGTTCCGTCGTGTGGACCTACATGACCACCCCAGCTGAGATTCACAACGCAAGGTTTCCCTACAGAAGCGGCATAGGCGAAAACATATTTTATCCCATCATATAATCTTGACGAATTACCATTTGTCGATACAAATACGAGATCGCTTTCGGGTGCCATACCTCTGTATTTGCGAGTATTGTTGTCGTTGGCACCGCCACCGCCTGCAATACCGGCCACATGGCAGCCGTGGGTTTGGTTGTTGTGGCTATACAATGCAGCAAGAATGGCAGATTGCGTTGTTAGTTCGTTGCCATAGTTGAAACCACTGGGTGCTGTGCCACTGGCATTCTGGTCCCACACACGTTTTACACGGTACCTTGTCTCCGTTGTGTCGTAGAAATTGCGGTGGGTGTAGTCGAAACCAACGTCAATAATGCCTACCACCACGTCTTTGCCGCAATAACCTTTGGACAGGCTGTAGCCGCGACCGCCGCCGTTCTGCACTATGTCGGCATTGGAATAATAGCGTGCCGAGTCCATTTTTATATCGTATTTAAACCCTATATCGACAAAATCGGCAACTTGATCTTCCACAAAAGCCACAAAATTTGCCACTGGAATAGTCGCACTCTTGAACTTAACGTCTTTTTCATCGTTCAAAATCACTCCGTAATTTTTTAGTAAAGGAATTTTCTCGCCGGCGACCACAACAAACGCAGTTACGTTCCACTCGCCGTTAACCTTCACAAAATCGTATTTTTCCTCAAGGTTCTTCTCGCCCTGTTTGAGGTCGAGGTAAAGGAATGCCGATGATGCGGACATGCCTTTTGCGGAATATTCCACGCCTTGTTTTGTGGTCTCCGACTCGTTGTTGTCGAGGACTTGGTTCTGTGCAAAAATAGCGGAAGTCGCTATTACACAAGCAAATAATAATAGGTATTTTTTCATAATAATAAATTTTAATCAATTATTAATTACGACCTGCAAATTTACGTTTTTTTTTTTAATACTGAAATATTTTAACATTTCAGCACTTTTTATTTTTGACCGTATTGCTGAAAAATATTATGAAAACAAGGTTTCGGGCAGTGGGTTCAAATTCTTTTTTTGTATCAAAAATGCAATAATGTTTGTCGGTTTGCGAAAAAAAACGTAGTTTTGCAGAACCAAAAAACGACTTATGGACAAAGTAGAACTTGCCAACAAGGCTCTTGAATACAAGCACAATGGAAATAACTGCTGTCAGGCTGTAACGGCGGCTTTGGCCGATTTCACCGACCTTGACCGCGAACAGCTCACCGAGATTTCGGCCGGTTTCGGTGCCGGAATGGGTAATATGGAAGGCTCTTGCGGGGCTCTGGTGGGAGCGGTGCTCATAGCAAGTGCTGCAAGCAAAGGCAATGGCAGTATGCGCTTGGCACGACAAATCTCCGAACTTTTCGCCAAACAGTGCGGCTCCACTATCTGCAAAACCATTAAAGGCGTAGAAACGGGACGCCCGCTATGCTCCTGCGACGAATGCGTGCGAAATGCCGTGCTCGCCTTCGGCCAAGTGATGGACTTGTGATAAGTTGAAAGTTGAGAGTTGAAAGTTGAAATATGTGCGGGGCTTCGGCAGGCTCAGCCACCGCAAAAGAGTTAAGAGATAAGAGTTAAGAGTTAACCCCTTCACTTCTTAGTTCCTTCACTTCTTAACAAACCAAATCGACAATTAAACAATCTACAACTCAACATCCTCATCACTGTTCACAGATCACCAACCAACAATTAAACAGTTAAACATTCAACAAATCAACCCATTCATCTTTTCCCGCACTTAGGGCAGAGTCCCTTGATCATGTAGTTGCCGCAATGGGCTTCGAAACCTTCGGGCAAATCCACAACGGGCACGGGGGTGTCGATGCAGAAAGTGTTTTTGCAGTTTTCGCAATAGAAATGCAGGTGCTGGTCGTTGTCCGACTCATCGGTGTGGTCGTGGCAGAGCTCGTAGCGCACGCCGTTTTCGGCCCCTTCTATCACGTGTATCAGATGATGCTCGCGGAACACCGACAAGGTGCGGAACACCCCCGACTTGTCGATGGATTCCACCCTGTCCTCTATCTCTTTCAGCGACAGCGGATTGTCGGCATCGCACAAAACGCCAAGCACCAACAACCGGTTGGCTGTGGGCTTAACGCCGTGCTGCTCAAGTATTTCCACGTATTTTTGCTGTTCCATATCCTTTGCAAATGATGTGCAAAGTTACGAAATAAAAATCGAAAAAACACTCATCATTTATGGTTATTTTTTCAGCAGACGCAACGAGTTGAGCACCGCCAGCACCGTAACCCCCACGTCGGCCACCACTGCCATCCACAGCAGTGCCACGCCTGCCACGGCAAGCAGCAGCACAAGCATTTTTACCGCGATGGCGAACCACACATTTTCCGTGGCTATGCGCACCGTTTCGCGGGCTATGCGCACCGCCGTAGGCAGTTTCGACAATTTGTCGTCCATCACCACCACATCGGCGGCTTCGATAGCCGCGTCGGAGCCGAGGGCACCCATGGCTATGCCCACGTCGGCCAAAGCCAGCACAGGAGCGTCGTTGATGCCGTCGCCGACAAAGGCCACCTTGCCGTTGCCGCTGTTTTCCTTGATTTGTCGTATATGCTCCACCTTGTCGGCGGGGAGCAGTTCGGCGTGGTATTCGTCGATGCCGAGTTGTTCGGCCACGGCGCGTCCCACAGCCTCGTGGTCGCCGGTGAGCATCACCGCACGGCCGACGCCATTTTTAGCCAAATCGGCGATACACTGGGCGGCATCGCTTTTCACTTTGTCCGAAACCACGATATGTCCCGCATAGCGGTTGTTGATGCTTACGTGCACCACGGTGCCGTGATTGTGGCTGCGGTCGTAGTCGATGCCGAGGGATTCCATCATTCTGGCGTTGCCCACGCACACCGTGTCGCCGTTCACAGAGGCGCGTATGCCCTGTCCGGCAATCTCCTCGGTGTCCTTCACTTCGCAGTCGTTGCACTCGTTGTGGTAGGCGTTTTTCAGCGAAACGGCAATGGGGTGGGTGCTGTAGTGCTCCACATGCGAGGCGAGGTGCAGCAGCTCCGTTTCCGAAATTTCGTTGGGATGCACGCTCACCACTTCGAACTCGCCGTGGGTAAGGGTGCCCGTTTTGTCGAAAACCACGGTGTCGAGCTTGGCAAGCACATCCATATAGCTGGAGCCTTTTACAAGGATGCCATGACGCGATGCCTTGCCTATGCCTCCGAAAAACGCCAGCGGCACGGAGATAACCAAGGCGCAGGGACACGACACTATTAGGAACATCAGTGCTCGGTAGAGCCATGTGGCGAATTTTTGGACAAAATCACCGCTCACCAGCGGAGGGACAAGAGCCAAAAGTACGGCGGCGGCCACCACCACGGGGGTGTAGATGCGTGCAAAACGGGTGATGAAGGTCTCGCTGCGCGACTTGTTCTCCTGCGCGTTTTCCACAAGGTCGAGGATTTTGGCCACGGTGGATTCAGCATAGACTTTGGTAACGCGTACTTTTAGTGTCCCCGACAGGTTGATACTTCCCGAGAGTATGGCATCGCCCAGGGACGCGTCGCGGGGGAGACTCTCGCCGGTGAGGGCTGCAGTGTTGAGCGACGAGCTGCCTTCCTCCACAATGCCGTCGAGGGGCACTTTTTCGCCAGCTTTTATTACGATGATATCGCCGACAGCCACTTCTTCGGGCGAAACGGCGGTTTCGACGCTATCGCGCAGCACCGTGGCGTGGTCGGGACGTATGTCCATAAGATGTGAGATGGACTGGCGGTTTTTGTCCTCGGCGTAGTCCTCGAACATCTCGCCAATCTGGAACAGCAGCATAATGAAAACCGCTTCGGGAAACTGAGTCTCGGCACCGGGCAGGAATCCGATAAGCAAAGCGCCGACGGTGGCTATGGTCATAAGCAAATCCTCGTTGAACGGCTCGCCTTCCATAATGCCTTCCGCCGACTCGGCGATGATGTCGTAGCTGATAAGGAGATAGGGCACCAGATACACAAGCAACAACTGCCACACGGACAGACTGGTGTTTTTTTCTATTACAATGGCACCGATAAGAAACAGTGTCGTAGCGATGATTCGAATTAGTTTTTTG
>Ga0310696_10009594_pt1 | contig 11181 bp, 6 predicted proteins | sample AusTroGonzalo_MG_4_FD_203885 | JGI IMG/M metagenome (GOLD analysis project Ga0310696, IMG submission 203885) | Bovine rumen microbial communities from tropical cattle in Woodstock, Queensland, Australia - Gonzalo_02 (v2) (version 2) | ecosystem: Host-associated > Mammals > Digestive system >...
ATATCCACGCCGGCGGAATAATCCGCCTTGTAGTATTCCCCGGTGGCGATGGGGAAGGTGGAAACCGCCCGTTTCCCGTGGTCCATCACCGCGTTCACATCCGGCGGAAAAACGGAGAAGGTATGCTCGTTCACATGGACGGCCGGGTTGGCCCACCAGAGGAAGGTCTGTGGATAGTCCGTGGGATTGAACAGCTGGCCCCGGATTTCGATATAGGCCTTGTCCGGATACAGGGTAATCTCCGCGTTTCCCCGGGTTCCGTTGATGCGGTCGGTTTCGCCGAGAATCACCGTAGCGGAGCCGTCCGCGTTTTCCCTCCGGATGCAGTCCACGGGCATGAAGGTGGAAGGACGGTGGTGCTGCGGCCAGTTGAACTCGATCCCGCCGCTGATCCAGGGGCCGGTCAGACCGACCAGCGCCGGCTTAATGACATGGTTATAGTAGATGAAGTCATAGCCGTTGGTTTTGTCCAGAGCCCGCTGAATCCGGCCGCCCAGTTCCGGAAGAATCATCACATACAGATAATCGTTCTCCAGGATCACCGCCCGGTATTCCACGTCCTCCTTTTCCTCGTGAATGTATTCACAGATCGGCAGGGGATAGACCTTGCCCGTGGATCCCTGGTAAGCCCTCTTTTCGATAAACAGCGGATTCTTTTCCATTTCTCCGATGCGATAGGTCGGAAGGATGATTTGCTGTTCATATACCTTCGTTTTCTTCATGCTTTTCTCCCCTCTGCTCGTTTCATTTTGCAGCAGCAGTCGCTGTATTGATTGATTCGGTCGTTCAGTCCGTGACGCGTATTTTCAGCCCCGATCCCAACCGGCCCAAGCTCTCAAACCAGAAAACCGCGCAACCGGACAGTTCCCCGGTCTGTTCAGCAGCCGGATCTCAGTCCGTAGAAGACGGGCGTATGCCCGTACCGGTTGGCCAGGCTCCCGGTCACCACAAGGCGGATCCTGGATGCCCCCTGCAGTAATCTTTCAGATATGCGGATCTCCTGCGGCGGCCAGAAGGCAACCCCGACGCAGGTTTCCCCGATATAGACTTCCGTCATTTCCTCAGCGTCCAGCGAAACCATCAGATCCCCTTCCCCTTCAGGGATTTCCGCTTCATAGGTTTTCTGAAAACGATCCGGTTTCTCGCCGGCCGGAAGAAAATCCCCGTTTGTCAGTCTGCGGGCGGGAGCGGATGCGACCGGGAAAGACAGCCAGGCTTCCGTCGAAGCACATGCGAAAAGCAGAAGGCTTTCCCGCTGGCGGATCCTCAGCGAAAAGCGGCGTCCTTCCGGCGTATTCTCCGTTTCCAGACGGGTTTTTTCATCGTTCCACAGGTCGTATCTGCCGATTTCTTCGTGAATCGGCAGGGTCACGGTGGTTTCCAGGGTGCCGCTGCCTTCATGAACCAGGAACCAGGCAGGCTCTCCGTTTCGGGACAGGCGGGCCACCCGCAGGTCCGGTGCCGGAGGATCGCAGTGCAAATCCGGCGGAACGGAAAAAACATCGTGGTTCACATGGGGAAAGGCATCCCCCCATACAGTCCTGTACCGTTTCCCCCGGCAGCACAGGAAACCGTTTTCTTCCGTACAGTCCTTCCGGAAACTCTCCGGAATGTATTGAAAGCTCCGCTGCGTCCGGAACAGCCGCAAAGTTTCCTCCGGCATCAGATTCCGGTTGCGGCAGAGAACGGCGATATCGGCGGAAACCTCGGCCTCCGTCATCAGGCAGGACAGCCGGGACATATAATCCGCCCATTTCCGGTAATGAGGCCACCAGATATTTCCCGGTCCCACATCCGGCGGACGTTCCCCGCTGCGCTTTCCGCACAGGCTGTAGTAAAAAGCGTGGGGAATGAACATGTTGACGCCACGCACGGCCAGCCAGTCCAGATACCATTTCATGTCTGAGCCGGTGAAATACCAGGGATTGTCATCCCGGTTGCATGCGCCGAAGCATTCGTTGGAATTGCGCCTGCGATCCATCAGGCGCGCCATATCGGCGCTGCATTTCCCCATGACGCTGTCCATTCCCGGCTCTTTCTCCGGGGCTACCCAGCGAAGCACCATATCCTGTCCGGGAATGTGAAAATACCGTTCTACCTCAATATCATCACTCTGGTGGGGATGCCCCATCAGGGCGATCCCGTGCGCTTCGCACCATTGTGACAGGCTTTTGTAATACACCTTGCTCTCCCGCTCCAGGATCAGCCGATGATACAGATCCGTGTCAGGATTCTGTTCTCCCGTAAACAGACCGGTCAGTCCCTCCAGCCGGCCGCCGGCCGCCGTAAAGAGAACATCAAACCCTTTGGTCCAGGGCATCATGTCGCGCACATTCCTTCCGAGAATGCTCGGCTCATCCGTGAAAAAGCCGATAACGGTGTTACCGAAGTATGCTCCGAATTCCCGGTAATAGGCTTCGTGCGTCAGCGAAAGAAAGCGGGCGACGGCCTCCGGATTCAGGATGTCCGCGGTCAGCGGAGCCCCCGGTTCCCCGTCATCCTCGCCAAAGTGAATGCCGCGAAGGGTTCCCCGGCTGAACCGTTCCGCCAGGAATCCCGCGCCTGTCCCGCACAGCACATGATCCCCCGGCTGCGGATGGTCTGTCAGCGCCAGCCCCCGGCTGGCCAGATCCGGATGTTCCGCCGCCACCTGTCCGCCGGCGGAACCGGAAGGATACATGCCTTCGTCATACAGGACGATTTTCATGCCCAGCTCAGCCGCCGTCTCTATGGCGGTGCGAAGATAGCGGAAAAACAGGGGAGACAGATAACCGATCCGCCTGCTCAGGCCAATCCGCGGATGAAGCACCACCCCATAAACGCCGTGCGCGAAAAAGTCCTGAAGCTGACGTCGGATTTCTCTGTGGGTCAGATCGCCGTTCAGAAACCAGAACGGGATCGGAGTATATTGTTTCGGTGGATGGGAGAGAAAATCAGGCCAGGTATTCCGGGAATCAGGCGGGGAGACTTCTGTCCTGCCGGAAGACTTTCGCATCGGAAGGTCGGCTCCTTTCATTCTCTGGTTAGTTGCTACATGATCTCCATGGACTGGATCGGATGCTGATCTGGATCCGTCCGGATATCCAGGTTCAGGCATTGAGATTCGGGAAAGAATCCTGTCAGCTGCTCCGGCGGAAAACCTTTTTCCCGGGCGCGGATCCGCAGATTCTCCAGCAGGAAGCATTTGCCCTGGACGCAGGATTTCTCCGGAGCCACGTCCAGGGGAACGTCGCATGTGCATGCGCAGTCCCGCAGAGTGATTCTTTCTGCGATGGAAGGCGGCGCCGGCGGAGCCCCCGGGTCTGCAAACTGGGTCCAGGGCCGCAGATGCAGCAGATGAGCCGCCTGCCCGGAGACTTCTTCGATGTTAATGTACTCATATTTCTGGGGCGTATCCGGACGCATTTTCAGCCGCAGCAGGTTTGTCGCGCCGCGGATGCGGCAGTGACGCATCAGAATATTGCGGCAGTGAAAGGCTTCGGATCCGCAGGTCAGGCAGGAATGGCAAAAACCAAACTCACAGTTTTCGATCAGAACCCGCTGCACCGGACCGTTATCCGGATTCCGGTCAGCTGTCAGGCCCTTTCCGCCTTTCAGCGCGATGGCGTCATCATTCACGGAGAGAAAGCATCCCCGGATCGCGATGTCTTCACAGGCATCCAGATCCACCGCGTCCGTGCTGGGGGCCGGAACCGGCGCGGCAGGAGAAAGGATCCGGCAGTTCAGAATCCTTGCGAAATGGCACCGATACAGATGCATTGTCCAGAAATGGGAATCCCGAAGGGTAACGCCGTGAATCGTCACATGAGAGGAATGGGAGATGTAGAGAAGCCGGGGGCGCTGTTCATCCTTGTTTGTGCAGGCAGGATTCCATTTCCTGCGAAGCCAGAAAGCTTCCCAGGAATGAAGGCCGTTGCCGTCGATGGTTCCGGAACCGAAGATCGTAAACCCGTCCGCGTGATCCGCGTTGATCAGTGCCGGGAAGTAGAAACAGGTTTCCCCTTCAATCCGGGTTTCCCGCAGAGGATAATCGGAAATCTGCTGACTGCCCTTCAGCACAGCCCCTTCGGCAAGAAACAGATGGACGCCCTTTGGAAAAAACAGCGAACCGGAAACCACCGTCCCGCGGGGGAAAACAATGATACCCCCGCCGATTTCAGCGGCTCTGTTGATGATCCGCTGAATAGCCTGTGTCTGAACGGTTTCTCCGGTTTTGATCCCGTGTTCGTTCAGATACCAGAGCAAGCCCAGTTCTTTCAGATCAGGCAACTCGTCTGAAAGCAAATCATCGGGAATACAGGTTCCATCCGGAAAACATTCCCTGCTTTTGCTGGATTCTTCCATTTTTCGGAATCAACCTCCTTTTCAGGATGCCTCACGATGGATCCGAAACTTTCTCTTTCCAGGCTTCCGCCATCACAAACGCCGCCTGTGCCTCCGCGGATGTCCCCTCCGAAACAAAGTCCGGGCATCCGCACACCCCGTGAATCATCCCCATCTCATCCATGCATCCCGCCACGGTCCGCAGGGCCTGATCCGCGCAGGGAGCATATACCGGATCCAGATATCCGTGACGGATCCCCCGGTAAATCGTCGCCGCCGTCATCATGGCGGATGTTCCGTCCGGAAAGCTCTCCGGTTCATCCAGAAGATCATGGAACCGTCCGTCCGGAAGCTGGTAACGGAGCATGACTTCCAGAAGCTTTCTCAGCTGCTCCGTCATGCTTTCCGCTTCCGGATGTCCCCGCCGCCGTGCTTCTTCGATCACCCGGGCCAGTCCCATCAGGGCCCATCCGTTTCCCGTGGCCCAGCGTTTCTTCCGGACATACCGTCCGCTGTCCGTATCCCGGATATGGAAAAACAGGCCTGTCTCCGGATCCTGCAGATGGCGGATATATCCGCGGATCTGTTCCGCCGCCTCATCCACCTTCCCCATCACCGCCAGGAACGGCGGAACCATGTACAGTCCGTCGATCCACAGCTGGCGGGGAGAATACCCTTCCTCAAAGGAAACCAGGTTATGGCAGATGATGCCGTCTTTTGTTCTCGGGGCCCGGTTCTCCAGATAGTCCAGCATGCCCTGCGCGCCCTTCAGAAAGGTCTCGTCCCGTGTACGTTCATAGGCCCGCAGACAGACCTCGCCGTTGGCCGCCGGATCCGACACCGCCCTGGATCCGCCGATCAGGGCAAGACGCCCGTCCGGATTCTGCCGCTTCACGGCGTCATAAGCCATCGGGATCCACAGATCCTCCCTGCCGGCTTCATACAAGGCCTGGGCGCACACTCCCTGTTCCCAGGAGTGCCGCTGCATGGCCAGCATGCACTTCGCTGCTTTCTCTGCCTTCGGTGTCAAGCACAGCCCTCCCCGGAAAATCTTTTCTTCCTCTCAGCATGAAAAGCCGTATGTATCATAGATTCTGTTCCGCTTTTGCCGCTCTTCCGGGGACAATTCCTCAATCTCCCGGATTTCGTATGCCCCGAAGGTATCATAGAAACGGGAGGAAGGATCCACTTCCACAAAAGTGCACCAGGGCAGCCAGTGATAGCGGCTCCGGTATTCCTGTTCGCCGAAATGCGCTCCCTCATTCACCAGTCCGATGTATCGGTAGCCGCAGCTGCCGTCCGTATCGTTCGCCTGCTTGCAGTTCCGGTTCAGAAACTCGGCGAAATCACAATAGTGTTTGTCTCCCGTAAGCAGGTACAGGCGGTAATAGGTATAGCTGCACGCCGCCATATAGATATCGCCCCCCGCCATCCCCGCGGACACGTTGCTCTGTCCGCTGATATGACGCTGATTGAAGGGATGCGCCGGATATCGGTTGTATACCGGAAAGTCCCAGACGAAGGTATAGGTTTCGGTATAGTCCGCGGCTCCGCAGGCCGCCTCCAGCCACTTCGGTTCCTCCGTGATGTCATACAGGGCGAGAAACGCGAACATGGCATAGATCCCGGACTCCTTGTCCAGGACATCGGATGTGTCGCATGGCCCGCCGCGGTATTCAAATCCCCTGTACTGATGCATATAGGCCCATTCGCCGGCTCTGACGGCCGCCTGCAGATACGCGTCCTTTTTTGTCACCAGGAACAGCTGGATCAGGAAGCGGACAGCACAGGGGGTGCTGGCCTTTGAATCCATCCGGCAGGAGCCGTCGTCATGATAGGAGCGGTACCAGCTCCCGTCGCTGTTCTGGGCCTTCACCAGCCAGTCTGCGGTCGTCACACAGTATGCCAGCCAGTCTTCGTGAGAAAACCCCCGCTTTTTTTCCGAAACGTAGGCATCGAGGATCGCTTCCATCCCGTCCCCGATCTGCCGGATCCACAGCGGCTGAGGCTCATCCTGATGGGTCGACAGATGCACCCACAGCCTTGGGAATCCTGCCTCTGTCATCGTATGGTTTGTCCAGTAATTCAGGATACCCAGTCCTTTGGTCACCGCTTCCTGATCCTGGTTCATTCTTCCCCAGCGCAGAAGCTGATATCCGATTCCCGCCTGCTGTCCCACAAAACCGATCTCCGCCGAGAAGGAATTGGGATCAAAGTCCGGCAGCTGCGCCACAAAGGGCGTCCCCCAGGCTTCACCGAACCGGCGGGTCACTTCCCGAAGAAAGCGCATCATATTGTCAAAAAGCAGCCTGTTGTCTACCTCAAAGAGCCGGTCTTTCAGCCGGGGATACACCTTCCGCCACGTTTCGCGCATCATCTCGCCGAATCCGTTGTATCTGCCGAACGTCACCGCCAGGGCATAGTGCTGGGAGAAACCTTCCCGCAGGGGGTGAACCCAGGTAATATTCGTCAGGGGCTGTTCCGTCCGGACCGGACCGATCCCCGCGGAAGGCTGCTGACCGTTGACTGCCGGATAGATATAGTCAATGGACACGCCGTCGCATTCCGCGTCCGGCAGAGGAGTGGCGATCATATGCCCGTAGTAGGTATAGGTCAGCGCTTCAGGCCGGGCCTTGCTGACGCCGAAGGAGCCCACGGTCATTTTCGGATCCACGTAGGCGTAATTCTCCGTCGCGGTTCGGTCCAGGGAGGGGAGGGTGGCGTCTGCCGCCCAGCGGGACAGGACGATGGTTTCTCCGCTGGTTTTGCTCTGCATGGCGAACATGGGCAGTCCGGAATAGGTTTCCTTGCGCCAGTGGTACTGCAGATCCAGGTTCTTTCCCGGGGCAAAATCCGCCGCGTATTCATTGTTGCGGTACCACTGTCCTGGGCTGAAATAATCGAAATCGCGCAATTCGTCCGATGCTGTCTGATAGAACGAGATCTTCGTCTGGAAACCCAGATCGTCCTCGTGCCGTTTTCGCACCTCCGCGAAGCGGTCAATCTTCAGGTCGCCGTCGCGGATACAATAAGAATCCCGGACAAAAATCTCCGATCCGTTCCCTGTCACAAACAGGCCTTCCCCTGTCACTGTACCGTTGTTTTCGAAAACCCGGTCATAGGCAATATCCCGGAATTCATTGATCGCCGCGTAGGTCTTCACAGAGACGTAGACAGGGCGTGCGTTGAAATACAGTTCCTTTCCGTCCCGGCTCACCCGGATCCCGCCGTTTTCAAACCGTACCTCGTATGCACCCGCCGAAAGTATCAATGCGTTTTTCATATCCTTCATCTCCTGTTCGAAACTTGTGGATATTCACAGCTGTCCTTCGCAGGTTCTGGAAAGGGATTCTTCTCAGAGGGATAAACCTTGTTTCTTTTGCTTTTGCCCGGATCGTTTAAATGTTCCCGAAGGTCAGGCTGTTACCCTGTTTTTGTTTGCTTCTGTACATGGCCTTGTCGGCGCGGGCATACAGGTCCGCAAAGGAGGTTCCCTCCTTTTCCGTGTGGATCACGGCCCCGGCGCTGATGCTGATCCAGCCTGCGGGAATTCCCTCGATCTGGAGCTCCCGGATCCGGTCAAACAGCCGGTGGATGATGGCCTGTCCCATTTCCCGGTCAATGATGCCGATGGCGTATACGCCGAATTCATCGCCGCCAAGCCGCATCATAATATCGTTGGATCGGAACGTGGTGCGCAGGCCGTCCGCCACGGCCTGGATCACCAGATCTCCCGTCTGATGGCCGTAGGTATCGTTGATCGCCTTAAACTGATCGATGTCCACTTCGAGAAGCAATCCCGAACTGCCGGACTCCAGCAGCTCGTTCACCATTCGTTCTCCGCTGACCCGGTCAAACAGTCCCGTCATCCGGTCCGTTTCGGAAAGCGCCTTCCATTTTTTCCCGCGGCTTTCTTCCAGATGAACCCGCATATGAAGCCGCTGCAGCGCCAGATTCTTCGCGCTCATCCGCAGGAAGACAAACGCCAGGAAGAACACCACCAGGCCCAGAATCACATAGAAGGCGATCATCGCCCGGGTCAGCGGCCGGTACCAGGCATCTGCGTTGATCATGCTGATGCTGAACCAGTTTCCTTCCAGCCTGTCCGCGTATACGGAATAATTGCCCTCTGTCGTCTGAATGTCAAACTGCATCTGCCCGTCCAGGAGAACCTTCCTGGCCGCCGCCCCGCCGGGGCTGTCCGTTTCCGCCAGATAGTTTTTACCCAGTTCCTTTTCATCCGAATGGGCCACAACGACTCCTTTGCCATCCAGCACAAAAGCGTGGCTGCCTTCTGTCGTGGAGGAGACCTCCTGAACGATCTTCTGGATGGGTTCCAGGCTCACGTCCATGGCCAGAACGCTCTCGCCGTCCTTCAGGAGATCGGACACGGTCATCATAATCATATGGGTCTGCAGATCCAGGTAGGGCTCAACAAACGTAATCTCCTGGTCCGATGCCATCGTCTCGGTATACCAGGGGCGTTCGGTAGCGACATAGTCTTCCTCCGGCACCCACCCGGCCCCGTCCAGATATTCCCGGTTGATCCACCCGTAAAGGCCGGTGGTGCTGGGGTCCAGCGTCGCGCCAATATTGTCTGTCTGTGCGGTCAGATAGGCCTTGATCTTTTCATTGCTGGAGCCGGAAGCCAGCATGCTTTCCACGGTCCGGCCGACCATGGTAACGATATTCACCCGGGTAATCAAACACCGGTCATACTCCATGGCGGCTTCCTTGGCATTGAGTTCACCGCGCTGCTGCAGCACTTCTTTTTCGGTGGTCATGACATGTCTTCCGGCATAAATGGCAGTACCGGCCGTAAGTAGAAGAACGATCAGAGCGATCACAATCGTTCTTGCGCCGATATACCTCAGGGTGGTTCGAAGCTTTCTGAACAGGTCCTTCACGGTTTAAGACCCTCCGCGTGCCGTATCTGTGATTCTCGCAGACGCATAGGCCGGCGGGCCGGCCCATCGCCTCCTGTATTTCGCGTCATTCCCGCTGCGGATCCGGTTTCCGGATCCGTTACCGGGTAAACTGCGAAATGAACTTCCATGCCGTCTCAATGCTGTGATGCCGGCATTCGTGCACCTGTCCGCTGACGCATCCCAGCGCCGTGCGGCAGACGCCGTCCTCGCTGTCGTAATACTGTACGGTCAGCGTCGCGCCCCGGGTCTCGTCGCGATAGGCCTCCGTCCGGTCGCCGGCCACGCCCCACAGCGGATCTTCCCAGGTATCTTTCTTTTGAAAGTTCACCCCGTCAAACTTCTTCTTCAGCCGGTTGACCTCCGCCAGATATTTGATCCGCTCCAGCGCGCTGTCCGCCTGTCGCGGCAACTCCGGCACATGGGAACACTCGCCGCCGGAATAGAACACCGGCACGGGCACGGTTTTGTTCAGCCGGTCCGGATTCACCGGCTCACCCATGAAGGAGGTATAGACCGGGAACAGCGCGCTCACCGGCATCATCCCGGCGAACACTTCCGGATATTCCTGGAAACAGTCCCAGGTCTTGCCGCTGCCCATGGAGAAGCCCGTGGCATAGATCCGGTGCTCATCGATGCTGTAGCGCTCCTTCAGCGCCGCGATCACTTCCACCGCTTCCGTCGCCGTCACAAACTGATGGTTTTCCAGTGATACAAACAGGAAGTTGTACCGGTGGGCAATCTCCCACCATCCCGCCACAAACGTCAGGTACATGGAGGAGTCCCCGCCCCCGTGGAATCCCAGCACCAGCGGCACGAGGCCCTTGTCGAACAGGCCGTTATTGTAATAGGCAAAATACCCGACCTTGTGCGTCGCCTCCTCCCGGAAAGGGCTCCGGTTGTCCGGGGAGGTCTTCACAATCGCGCAGCCCGCCTCTTCCGTCATGTTCATCGCCGGGAAGTCCGGCTCGATCTCGATCCGGCCGCACCACATCTTGAACTTCTTCACAAAGGCACGGTAGTCCGCTTCATATTCGGCCTTTTCCCGGATCAGCAGATGCTCGCAGCCCTCAAACGCCTGGTTGATCTCCGCGCTGTTCCCGACGCTGATCACGGCGATATCCTTCCGCTGCACGTCCGGCACGGCGCTCAGCCGCTCCATCGACACCGTCGCGGGCGTGATCTCCCCCGGGCCCCACAGGTATTCGCCCTGGATTGTTTTCAGCAGATGTGTCGCCGCAAAGTCCGCGGAAACGCCGAAGCTGTAGATGTCCGCGCGGAAGATGGCGCCCCGCGCAAAATAGCCCCGAAACTCCCGGGCAAAGAAATCGTAGCTCTCCACGATGCCGTCCCGGTACACCTGGATCATCTTGATCTCGGCGATCACCGCCGGGTAAAAATCGTCCCCCGCGCCGGTCCATCCGCCCTCCGCCGTCGGATACACAAACAGCACGCTGGAATCCACGGAAGCCGCGATTTTCGCGAGCCCCGTTTCCCGGGCAAAGGCCACCGCCCGGTCCATGTCCTGCTTCTCTTCCTCAAAGACCAGCAGCAGCGGCGCCCGGAATCCGTAATTGTTGACCTGGCCGTCCAGGTCGTTCTCCGGAACATATACCTTCAGATGGAATTTCTCAAACGTGTGCTCCCAGCATTTCCCGCCGACGGTTTCCCGAACCTCCGGTCTCTGCATCATGGCCATATTGCCGCCCTCCGTATCTTCTTTCGGATCTGTTCAGTCGTATAATCTGTAAACTGCTCAGCCCCGGCCTCTGTCCTGCGTTTTATTTTATCAGCATCCTCCGGAATATGCAATATGTTCGTACAACCCCAGTGGAACACCGCGCAGGCGCCAGTGGCGCCTGCGTTATGCCCTTTTTGTTACTGCCGCCAGGCTGGAACAAAACAGGACCGTCCCGGCGTTCCAGCCCCCGCC
>Ga0310696_10009595_pt1 | contig 11181 bp, 12 predicted proteins | sample AusTroGonzalo_MG_4_FD_203885 | JGI IMG/M metagenome (GOLD analysis project Ga0310696, IMG submission 203885) | Bovine rumen microbial communities from tropical cattle in Woodstock, Queensland, Australia - Gonzalo_02 (v2) (version 2) | ecosystem: Host-associated > Mammals > Digestive system >...
CCCCGCCGTCGTCGGCCTTGCGGGCGACTTCGACGAGTGCGCCTACGGCGTGGTCGAGGCCATCCACGGCGACATCTCCGAAGAGGCGACCCTGTACTACAAGAACGAGGCTAACCAGGACGTCACGCTGGCGCTCTGGCAGCACAACATGTTCGCGGTGCGCTTCGAGATCGAACTCGCCCTCATGATCCGCGACATCAACAAGTTCGCGCTTCTGACCGGAGAAGTTCCGAGCACCACGACCACGACCACGACCGGCGCTTAACCATGAAAGCCGAGGTCATCCAACCCTTCTACGACCTCGAGACCGGGCTCGGCTGCGTGCCTGAGAACTGCTACGCCATCGGCGACACGTTCGAGGGCACCGCAGCCCGCGTCAACTATCTCGCGGAGAAGGGTTTCGTGAAGAAATCGCCCGCGCAGAGGCGCAGGGCGCAGACGAAGGGAAAATAAGATGACGGCGTTCGCGACTGTAGCGCAGTACAAGGCGAAATACGACACGGACATGTCAGACACCTCGCTGGCCGTCTGGCTCGCGGACGCGTCCGACATCATGGCGGCGGAGATGGACAAGGCGGGAATCGACTACTCGAACCCCGACGAGGAATTCGCTGCCAGATTGTGCCGTGTTTGCCGCGATATGGTCCACCGCGCTATCGGCGATGGCTCCGCTTCGGCTATGGGTATCCCGTTCGGCGCGAAGCAGGCGTCCATGGCCGCTGGCGGCTACACGCAGAGTTTCACGATGGACAACCCCTACGGCGACCTGTACCTCAAGGCTGCTGAGCGCCGCGCGCTGGGAATCGGCAGCGGCGGATTCGCGGTCGCCATCCCTTCGTACGGCAATGCGGAGGTGGCGCCCGATGATTAGGGGAACAGATGTGACGCTGACGAGCCGCGCGGTCGCAAGCCGCGACGAGATGGGCGAGCCCGTCTTCGCCGTAACGACCACGACGGTAGGCAACGTGCTGTGGCACGAGGCGTCGACCGAGGACATTGACGAGTCGAACCGCATGTTCGGCGTCACCTGCGACTTGTCGCTCGACTTCCCGAAAGCGTACACGGGCAGCCTTGAGGGCGCCGTTGTCGAGGTGCGCGGCAAATCCTACCGCATACTCGGCGACCCGGCGGGCTACATGCCCGAGAACACGCCGACGCCATGGAACCGTCGCGCTTTGGCGGTGAGGTCAGATGGCTGACGCAAAGTACGTCGCATCGCATGAGGGTATGGTCGAGCTGCTCGGCTCCGATTCCATAAACGCGGCAGTCGCCGAATGCGCAGCGAACATCCGCGACAGGGCGAACGCGATGGTGTCCTCCGACACGATGGTCAACGACGCGTTCTACTCGTCCTACACGAAGGATTCCAAGGGCATGGCGCGCGCATCGGTTTACACGGGCAACCCGCACGGCTACAACGCCTGCCTGTCCGATAACGTCCTACTGAAAGCATTGGGGTGATTCTGATGAACGTCGAGCAGGCGCTAATCGAGCTGCTGGTGGGCAAAGGATGGGATGCCTATGCCAGCGTGCCGAACCCGACGCCGACGACGAATTTCGTCACGGTTGAGCGGACGGGCGGCGGCACGCGCGACAAGGTCGACCATCCCGCGATCACCGTCCAATGCTGGGCCGACACGCGCAAGGAAGCTGCTGGCATGGCCGATGCCGTGCGCTGCGACCTCGAATCGCTTACAGGGACGGGCGGCTTTGGAGCCGTGACCGTCGAATCAATCTATCACTGGCCAGACCTGCAATCGCGGAAGGCGCGGTACCAGCTTACCGTGGACGCGACGGCGCACGTCTGACGATAAAGAAAGGAGCCGTAAATGGCTGTTGATTCCAAAAAAATCATCATCGGCGCGCCCGACCAGGCCACCACTGGTGCCGTCGCGTACGCCGACGTGGGGACGGCGCTGCCGACCACCGCTATCGCATCGCTCGACCCCTCCAAGTGGGCTGATACGGGATATGTGAGCGAGGACGGCGTCACGCTCACGCCCAATTACAACACGAACGACATCAAGGACTGGAGCAAGGGCGCCGTCCGCACGCTGCTGAACGAGTTCACCGGCGAGGTGAAATTCGCCTTCATCCAGACGGACTACGCTGCGCTGGTCGCAATCTTCGGCGCTTCCAATGTAACGAAGACGGCTGCAACCGCTGGTCACGGCGAGCAGATCACCGTCAAGATGGGCGCTCGCATGGCCCCTGCGAAGTCGTGGTGCTTCAGCATGAAGGACGGCGACGCACGCGTGCGCATCGTGCTGCCGAACGCGCAGCCAGTCCTCGACGGAACGATGTCCTTCGCCGCCGACGAGCCCATCACATGGGGCGTCTCGCTCAAGTGCAACGCGGACAGCAACGGCGACAACATCATCATCTTGACCGATGATGGCGTGACCACGACAACGACGACGACGACGGGAGCATAGACATGACCGTGCAGATCCAGCGCGTAGAGGCGAAGATGTTCGAGTTCACCTTGGGGGACGAGAAGGAGGTCCACCGCATCCCGCTCGCGGCGTATCTGCCGTGCGATTTCGTGGACAGGGCGCGCAACGGCAAGACGGACGACCGCTTCGCCTTCGCGATGCTCCACGAATTCTGCCCTGAGCTGGACGGCGACCAGAATCTCAATCTGGCGACCGTCAAGGCGATTTTCGACGCCTGGAACGAGGCGTCTCGCAAAGACGGTGCCGACCTGGGAAAATAATCAGCCTCGTCAGTACGGTCCAAGAGTACGGCGAGGCCATCGACTACGACCTCATGACTCGGACGCGCTGGACGCTGCGCGATTGGGAGGGCGGGCGGCTCGACAGCCGCTCGCTTTACCGATTCCTGACCGGGCTCGGCGCTGATTCGGCGTTCTTCCAGGCATCGCATCCCGACGACGTCGGGACGGCTGCATGGCTCGACGGTACCGCCGAGTGCGCGCTCATAGCCGAGCTGATTGACGTGGTCAGGGCGTCTGCGAATGCCCTGGCTTACAAGGGCACGGGCAAGAGACCGCCGAAACTCGACCCGTATCCGCGCCCGTGGCGGAAGAACGCGAACGTGCGGCACTTCGGGCGCGACCCGATAGGAATCGGCGATTTCGAATCTTGGTACTACGGAGGTGAGTGATGGCGACGGAAGTCGGCGTTGCATACGTCAACATAATCCCCAAAACCGACGGATTCAGCGCGTCCGTGGCCGACGCAGCCCAAGACGCTGGAAGCGAAGGCGGCAAGGCGGTATCCAACGGCATAATGGGCACGCTGGAGTCGACCGTCGGCGACCTTTTCAATACGGGCGGCGAGATGGGCAGCGCGCTTTCGGGCGGGATGGAATCGTTCCTGAGCGGTGCTGGCAAGCTGGCGATAGGCGCAGCCGTAGCCGCCATCGGTGTCGAGGCGCTCATCCAGCTTGAGAAAATCGGCGAGGAAATCGACGCCATGACCGACGAGATCATCGTCGGCACGGGCGCATCGGGCGAATCGCTTGAGGAGATGCGCCAGATCGCGATGGGCATGTCGCGCGATGTGGCGGTATCTTTCGGGACGAGCGGCGACATCGTCCAGGATTTCAGCACGCGCCTGGGGCTGGCTGGCGACGACCTGCAAGAAGTCGCCACGCATGCCGCGAAGCTGGACCATATCCTCGGCGGAATCAACTACGACAAGATGGCGACCATGTTCAACCTGTGGGGCGTGGGCGCAGACGAGATGACCTCTAAAATGGACTACATGTTCGGAGTGGTCCAGAGCACGGGCATAGGCTTCGATTCGCTGACCAGCATCATGCAATCGAGCGGTTCGACGCTCCAGATGCTCGGCTTCAGCTTCGAAGAATCCGCGAACCTTGCCGGCATGCTGGATAAGTCTGGCATCGACGCATCGTCCACCATGAACAAGCTGTCCAGGGCGCTCACCGAGCTGAACGAGCCCGGAGAGTCTGCGCAGGAGACATTCCGCCGCACGGTTGACGAGATGCAGGCGTACATTGATGAGGGCAACGAGGCCGCTGCGCTTGAGATCGCCGAGCAGCTTTTCGGCACGCGCGGTGCCGCGCAGTTCATCGGCGCGCTGCAATCTGGCGCTTTCGAGATGGATAACCTGTCGAATGCCGCGCTCGGTGCGTCAGGCAACATCGCCGAAACGTACGAGACCACCGAGAGCTGGCCTGAGCAATGGCAGCGCATCCAGAGCAGCATAGCTTCCGCTCTTGAGCCGATAGCCACTGGCATCTTCTCGACCGTCGGCAGCATCCTTGAGGGCATCGGCGATGCGATGAACTTCATCTGGGAGAAATCCGAGCCCGTGCGCGAGGTCATCGGCAATATCGCCGCTGGCATCGGCGAGAGGCTGGGGCCCGTCATCGAGGCGATATCGCCAGGGCTCGAAGCATTCGGCTCGTTCTTGGGCGATGTCCTCGCTGTAGCGTTCGAGGCAATCGCGACGGCGGTGCAGACTGTAGCTGACGTCATCTCATGGGTATGGGACAACGTCTTCGTTCCGTTCGCCGAGTGGCTTCAAGAGACTTTCGGCCCCATCATCGAGGCCGTCGGCGGATTCTTCCAGCGGGCAGGCGAGGTCATGTCCACGTCGATGGATCAGGCGAACCAAGCCGTCATCGACAGCACGTCGTATATGTACGGCTCGGTCGACCAAGATTGGCGCAACCTTCGCATGCAGGCCGACGGAACGTGGGCATACGTCGAGGATACCGTGACCGATTCCGTGCAGGGAGCGGAAGCAGCGGTGGAAACGGCGACGGACAACATCGAAGCCGACATGGGCATGCCGAATCTGCCGTACGAGGTCGGCTACACGTTCGACAAGGTCGAGTACGAGATGACCGAGCCGATAGACGATGCTGTATACGATATCTCATCGTCGCCGAACACCATCATAAGCAGCTTCAGGGGCATCGGCTCCAGCCTTTCGAGCGCATTCGGCAACGTCTACTTCCCGCAGCCGCACGTCTCATGGAATTACCTCGAAGTGCTCGGTAAGAGCATCGCAATCCCGCGCGTGCAATGGTACGCGACAGGCGGCTTCGTTGACGGAGCCACGCTGATAGGCGCTGGCGAGGCAGGACCTGAGATGATTCTGCCGCAGCGCGGCGCTCTGATGGACGAATTCGCCGACGCAATCTCCGACAGGATAAGCGGCGGCAACAACGTAACCGTCTATTTGCAGTATGACGCGGGCGAGGATGCGAATCAGATCGCAACCGACATAGCGCACGTGCTTGAGCGCAAACTTGCAATGGAGGGCGCAGCATAATGACGAACCCTAACTGGAACGTTGAGAACCTAGCAGCTCCGACTCGTGCCGGAATGACCATGACGGCGAAGTGGGAAGTACCTGCGGCGTGTCTGAAGACTGGCGCGAACGATAGGACCAGATTCGAAGGCCTCGACATCCTATGGGTGTTCGATGCCAATCCGAAGTCGGGCGCCATAAAGAGGAGCAAGCTGACCTCGCTACCGAGGGAGAGCACGAGCAAGAACTCGCAGAAGACAGATTCCGAGAGCATACCGCGCAAGAGTTTCTACCCGCTTCCTGGCAAGCCGAAGCTGACGATGGTGGACTTCTGGGTGCGCGGCTATAACTGGCAGGGAACAAAACGGTACTACGGCCCGTGGAGCCATAGGGCGCTCACGTTCGCCGTACCCGAGAAGCCTGCGTTGAGCATGACGTACGATTCCTCAACCGGCATCGTCACGATGACGTACACGGCTACTCAGCCCGACGGCGCTGCAGAACGGTACGATACGCTCATATCCATGACTGTCCACAACACGAAGAACTACGTGAACGCAGCGTATACTGGACTTACGACGTCGTTCACGGCAGAGGTGCCTCAATCTGGCACTCTTGCGATAGGCGAATTCCGCAAAGCAACTGGGTCGGCAACGAACCGAGGTTTTGCAGGTAACTCAGCGACGGCGACAGCTACGCTCTACGTGTGCCATCCAAACCCGCCAGTGTGCGGAACCCCGTCGCTGCTTTACGCTACCAAGGGCGTGCTGACTACCGCTGCTCTTCGCATCCCGCTGTCTTCGGCAGGCAACGTCAGCGACGGCAGCACGGTAATCAGGCCGTCAGAGATAACGTTGCAGAGGCTGAAGAACTACACCTCGGCCACCAATGCATCTGGTGCGGCGTCCTCGCAGGGGTGGCAGGACGTCGCGTCCGACAACGGAGCGACAAGCGGCCTGTCGGACACATGGGTGAATGCTGTCTCCGACGACGGCAAATTCACATGGTACCGTTTCGTCTCCAAGCGCGACGGTTATTCGACGTACGGCGTGCCAGTCCAGGCAAGGTGCATCAATGTGCCAGATTCGTCACAGACGACAGGACGCGCAAAAATCGATACCATCGCGTCGGGAGAAGACGGGAAGTCGCTCGTCATCACGATGAGCGGCAAGGAGTACGACGATGACGGCTACGAGGTGAGCTGGGCAGATTCCACCGACGCATGGGCGTCCACCGTCCTGCCGTCGACGTTTGAAACCACCGAATCGAGCCTGGTCATCAAAGGGTTGACAGAAGGCACCGAATACTACGTCAAAGCCCGCGCATTCGACGTCGACTCATCCGGGGTAAAGCACTACGGCGCGTACAGCGACATGAAGAGCGAAATCCCGATAACTACGCCGTCGACCGTCGTTCTGAGCGGACCGAGGATGACGCCTCGCGGCTCGAATATCGTCGTATCGTGGATATACGACGTAGAGCAGCCGCAGACGCAATGGAGGCTTGTCGACCTTGCCGATAGGGTGAAGCACAGCGGCTCTGGCGCATCGACAAATTTCATCATCACGCCAGACATGTACGGTAGCGCGTCCTATCTCTCATATGCCGTCGAGATGACAACGGGCGGAGGCTGGGCGCGCTCCGCTCCGATAATGATGAGCATCGCCGATCCGCCTACGTGCTCGCTCGACCTATCTAACGAACTGGAAGCGCAGCCGATAGCGTTCGACGTCGCGAGCAGCACCGGCGACAAGGTTCGCGTGGTCGTGACGGCGCTAGGTTCGAGCGGTACGGGGCTGCATGGCGACCGACAACAATACGCGGGCGATACCGTGTACTCAGCCGTTCACGAACCGACGTGGGCGACCGTGTCGAACGTGCGCACCGCATCGATCGAGCTGCCCGCAGGGTTGGCGTTGTTCGACGGTGCTGCCTACCGCGTCGACGTAACGGCAGTCGATGACAGCTCCGGATTGGCGAGCGAGACGCAGACGGCCGAGTTCGAGGTCGTATGGGCGCACAAGGCGCAGCAGCCTACGGCGACTGCAACCGCATCGCAGATCGATATGTCTGTGACCGTGACCGTTGCGGCGCCCGTCGACTACGTGCAGGGCGACAGATTCGACCTGTATCGCGTGACGTCGGACGGCGAGCGCCTGATCGCGTCTGCGCAGCCGTTCGGGACGGCCGTCACGGACAGGCTTGCCCCGTACAGCTCGGACGGCGCCAATCTGCGTTACATGGCCGTGACGCGCACGGCTGACGGGGGCATTTGCATCTCCGAGGACATCGTGTATGCGCTTAAGGGCAGCGAACTGCGCTTCGATTGGTCGGACAAGCATGTCGAGCTGCCGTACAACCTTGAATTGAGCGACACGGTATCGACGGACTCCGAAACGCGCAAACACATGGACGGCGAGTCGGAGAGCTACGCCGAGAACGGCTATTCGCGCAGGTCATCGCTCTCTGCGAGCATGACGCGATTCGAGGACGCCGGACAGCATGAGTTGGTCAGGGAGATGCTCCAGCATCCTGGCAGCGTTTTCGTGCGCACACCCGACGGATTGGCTTTCGCTGCGCAGATAACGCCTGGGACGATCAGCCGAACCGCTGGCGATGCCCTGGAGTCGGTTGACATCACGGCGCAGGAGCATGCGTTGACGGACGGCGACAAGCCGACGGCGACCGATATCTCCGTTCCGCAGTGGGGCGGCGGGGCTGTCGAGGCGCTCAACGGCGTCGTGTACGACTCGGAGGGCGGATTCCCGATGGACGATTGGGTTTTCGTCGGCTACGACGGCGCGACCTTGTACGTTTGCGACCCGGATAACGTAGTCCGCGACGGCGACGGCGAGCTGATGCTCGACTGGGTTTTCGACGGCATCTCGCTGTGGGACGAGAACGGCGACGAGGTGGCCGTGACCGACGAGCCGGAGGAGTGACGATGGCTATCGACTGGAACCACGGCTACTCGACGACATGGCGAGTCAGCAAGGTGGACGCGGGAACCTGGGAGCCATGCGGAGAGCTGGTCGGCGTCGAGTCCATCACGGTCGAGCGCGACGGCAGCGACGAGTCGCCGATGCTTGAAAGCGCAGCCGTTGCGGTAACGATGCCCGCAGCAGAGCCTTTCGCACCCGGATGGCACCGCGTCTATGCGGACGTCGTGCAGGGATCGTACAGCGAGAGCGTGCCGATATCGACGTTCTGGCTGGACTCCGCGCGCGAGAGCTGGTCGAAAGGCGTCCGAAGGGACGAGCTGTCAGGGTCGAGCGTGCTTAGGCAGGCTGCGGTCGCGAAGGTCGGTAACGGCTCGTACGCGCTGAACGGCGTTGACGGGGCGGACCTCGCGGCGCGGATGCTCTCGGCATGCATCGATGCGCCGGTATCGATAATCGGCGGATTCGTTTTGACCAGGAACATCGTTTTCGACCTCGGTTCATCCGTGCTCGAAGCGGCATGGGCGGTGCTGCGCGAAGGCGGCTATTGCCTTGAGATAAACGGCCACGGCGACGTTGCGGTTAAACCGCTTCCCGACGAGCCAGCACTGGTGCTCGACAGGGAAGGGGCGCGCATCCTTCTGCCGGGAGTGAAGTCGAACGACGGCACCATAACGTATTCGCGCGAGTGGAGCCCCGGCGTATACCCGTACTCGCTCGTGCGCGGCGCGCTTCCGGGAAGCGGGCTCGACGGAGACTACAGGGTGACAACCCAGCGGCTCACGTGCGGATGCGGAATCTTGGTCGAGGAAAGCGTTAAGGTGGCATAGATGGGCATATCCCTTGACGTCGCGAACGCGCTTGAGAACGCGATCGACGAGAAGATAAGCCGCGCGGTGCAGAAGACCACGCGCGCGGACGGCACGGTCACGCGCATCGATGTTGACGGAACCGTGTACATAATGCTCGACGGCTCAGACACCGAGACGCCAGTCTCGAACCTGACGGCGGCGGTGTCCGAGGGCGACCGGGTAATCGCGAACGTTTCCAACGGCTCGCTCACAATCGACGGCAACATCACCGCGCCCGCGACCGACGACACCCTTGCGAAGACGGCGATAGTCAGCGCGGAGGCTGCAATCAGGTCGGCTGACGAGGCGGCATCCGCAGCGGCATCGGCTGTGGCGAGCGCGGAGACTGCTGCTGAGGCTGCGGCGCGCGCAGAGGAGACAGCCGAGGACATCGAAGCCATAGCCGTGCAAGCAGCCGAAGACGCGGCAGAGGCATCGGCGGCGGCATCGTCGGCATCTGCGAGCGCAACGAGCGCGTTGGAATCGGCGCACAATGCGAACATCCATCTTTCCGAGGTTGAGCAGGTCGTCGGCACACTGAATTGGATATCGGAGCACGGCACATACGTATCGCAGGCTGGGCAGGAGTTCGACCCCGATAAGGTCTACTACATTGCGGTATACACATATGCGCTGACCAGCGATGTCGAAATCGTGGAAGGGAAGACGTACTACACGCGCACGGGCAGCGGCACCGACGAGGACCCGTACGTCTACACGCCCGTCGAGGAGCCTGATGTCGAGGATTTGCCGACGTACTACGAGGTAACTTCTGTCGCATATCGAGGAGTCACCGACCCCGTGCCGGAGGATATCGACTCGTATTACATCCTCGTGGTGGACGAGAGCGTGCAGAATTACTTGGCATCCCATCTGGCACAGACCGACTACGGGCTCAACTTGATGTTCGACGGCACTACGGACTATGTGCACATCGGGACAGTGGACGGCAGCTTCGATGCGGGCGTGTACCTGTTCGTTGCAGGCGGCATACGCAGCGCATATACGGAGTACGGCGTTACGATCGGGCCTCCGTCCAGTTTCCACGTCGTCGTGACGAACACCGCGCTCAACTTCTATCAGGGCGCCGCTCTCGTCGCGTATGTGAACAACAACGAACTGAACATCCCCGCCGCAGTGATCGAGAAGAGCATCAAACTGGGCGATTGGCAGTTCCAGTCGAGGCCGAGCGGCAACATGGGCGTGTTCTACGTCGGATAGGAGCTGGTAATGACGGTAGGATCGACATTCATCGTGGGCGATTACGAATATACGGTTACGGGTTCGGCTACGGGCCATGACAATGTATCGGCGAAAGTAGTCGATAAGACGAAATCGAGCTACGGGACCATTACATCGCCATTCTCGCACGACGGAACTGATTACGTAATCACATCATTGAAAGAATGCTATCGGGGGTGCACGAACATCACTGCGATACCGCAGATGGATTTCAGCGATTCTGGCCCCAATGTGGAAATAGATTACTGCTTCTATGGATGCACGTCGCTTCTTACGGCTCCTATTGCGAGCAGGCTTCCGCATATCTGGACGGCCAGTTGCGCATTCTGGAATTGCACCTCTCTCACATCGGTAGAGCTTCCAGCGACGTGCAGGAATTGCGATAACATGTTCTATGGATGCGTTTCGCTTACGACGGTGAATCGGATTCCCGACTACGGGCAGTACAACGATATGTTCCGTGGCTGTACGGCATTGGAGAGTGTGCCAGACTTCCCAGACCCGTTGCATTCGTACTACAGCGGCATTTCGGAAACATTCAGAGGTTGCACATCGCTGAAGGAGCCACCTGCGCTGCCTTCCGTCATTTACAATGGATCAGGCAGCCAATGGAGCAACGGATTGATATTGCAAGGTTTGTTTCAGGGCTGCACATCGCTCGAATCGGCTCCATCGTCGTTTCCGCAGAACACGAAGAGTCTCAAACTGTGCTTTTCGGGTTGCGCGAGCCTCGAAGCGCCGCCTTCCATACCGTCCACTGTCACAGACATGTACGGATGCTTCGATGGCTGTATAGGGATCGCATCGCCTCCGAGCATTCCGTCTGGTGTGACGAACATGCGATTATGCTTCAACGGCTGCACGGCGCTCGAATATGCTCCGACGATACCGCAATCGGTC
>Ga0310696_10009598_pt1 | contig 11178 bp, 6 predicted proteins | sample AusTroGonzalo_MG_4_FD_203885 | JGI IMG/M metagenome (GOLD analysis project Ga0310696, IMG submission 203885) | Bovine rumen microbial communities from tropical cattle in Woodstock, Queensland, Australia - Gonzalo_02 (v2) (version 2) | ecosystem: Host-associated > Mammals > Digestive system >...
ACAGTCCCGCCGAACACAGCGTTGTTCAAGTCCTCCCAGGAGGAGGTCTCTCCCAGCGTCAGGCCCACGGTACTGCCGTTCACCAGAACGAATACATCCACGTTGGGACGGGCAAGGATAAACTCCTTGGTAAGCGGAATGGCATACTTGCGTACGCCCCCGACCGTCGGCAAATCCGCTGCTGCACTGGTGATGATGGGAGGAGCCACCAGTTCCTGCGTTTCGTGGTTGAACACCCAGAGGGCCAACTCGTGAACGGCATTCTCGGCGGCCGAAGCGGGAATTTCAGTCACATCGGCCTTGGTAGCGGAAGGAGTGGACGGGAACTCGATGGCGATATTGAGCGTGGCGGTTCCCGCGTTGGGCGCCGCCCGCCTGCAGGAGGCCAGAACGGCCACCTGTAAAAGAAGAACGAATATGATCCTGCCTGCCTTCATTCTATTCCAACATAATGGTAGTAGGGGAAGAAAGCGTCCAGTTCACCTTGGTTTGCACGCCGATGATCAACTGCGGAAGACCCAGATCCGGGACGGCGTTGTAGGCTCCTTCCAGGGATTGAATGGTGCAGTCCACGACGGTAACGTGGTCCTGCAGGAAAACACTGTCATATTCCCGGGGATTCTCTACGGTGTCCTCGGGAACGGTGAGTTTCCCCACCATATAGAACTTGCGGCCCGGAAGGATACGTCCATCGGCTCCATAGAAGGTCTTGCCGGTGTCGTTCTTGAATTCCAGGCTGAAATAAACAGCCTCGTCATCGGGCGTCTGAAGGGATAGCGTGCGGAATTCGGTCGATTTTTCCGAAGTAAGGAACACGCCCGGAACGTTCTTGTCGTAGAGATAGTACTCTCCGTCCTGGGTGAAGATGGGCGTAAAATCATAGGCCTGCGCAAACTGGCCACCCAAGATGACGCCGGTCAAAGGAAGATTCTCTCCGCTTGCCTCCACGAAGGTTTCGGCCAAACCGTCGTTATCCTGCAACATGGTGCGGCTGGCTTTCACGGTGGCCGACAGCATGCCTACAGCAAACTGGAGGGGTTCCACCAAGGCTACGGACTTGGTGTTGCCGGTAACGGCCGTACCCAGGGAATACTCGGCCAGGACCTGCGCCCATTCCGTATAACCCTTTTCTGTGTACGCCTTGGCAATGTCAATGTCGTCGGAGGTACGGATTGAGGTATTCGTATAGTAATAGAGGGCCGGAGGATAGCAGTAACGGTTCATGGGGGCCAGGCCCTCCACACCGTTCATCTCGGGAATCACAAAGCCGGTCGGAGTCCAGCGGAGAATGGCACAGCCGGAAGGAAGGCCCAGGCTTTCCGGGTAATCCCGGACAGATTCTCTCCGGAAATGTACCGTAAAGTTATCTCCGTCTACCTCTACGATCTCTGCGACCTCCCAACCACTGAATTTTTGAAGGATGAAATCCCTTAGCGAATTGTAAAGGTCTTTGTAATACATCGGATCCCCATTTTCCTTGCGGACCTCATAAGGAATGCCGTCTACCACAACCTCATATGGATTCATGTTGTAACTCTCATAGTTACTGAGAGTTAGGAACAGACTTGACAGCATGGTCTCTACCAGCGGGCCGGAGCCGGGAATGAAAGAACCGTCATTGGTGATTTGCCGGTACAGCTCCCGCAAATTGCTATCCCCAATACTTTCATTCCAGGTAACCGGTACACTTATACTCTTGTCATCGTCACCGTACACGCCTGCTATATAACTCGTGTTGCTTAGCATGACATGATTCAGGAAGTCGGCAATAGTCCGGGCTTCCTCGGGCATCTCACCTTCCGGGAACATGACATCCGGACGGAACACCAGGGAGGACGCCTTAATGGCATGATCTTCCAAGGTAAATCCTTCGGGGATCAGGGAACCATACCGTTGCTTGGACGTAACGCCCGTTCCGCTGGCGGGAGCATGGCCATACAGGAGTACGGCCGAAGTTCCGAAAGGAAGCGAAGTATAGAGGGCGGTGGAATAATAATGGGCCGACACAAGCGGATAAAGGCTGGTGAACGAAGGTGCAAAAATGGGCAGGACGGCAGCATAGTCGTCGGCCCGGACAACTCCGTTCGAGTAGAACGGCACCATCATAACGTCCGTCATTCCACGGAAAACCGGGCTGGTGGGGTTAACCTCCGTAAAGTATGTGGCATCTACCTTGGTGGCAGATGACATGGAGCCCATACAGAGGGCCAGGTTCACGGACTGCAGCGTACCCTTTTCTTCCTGCAGCAAGTCACTGCCGCGCTGGCAGGAAACCAGCGCGGACAGGGACCAAGCCGCAAAAAGGCATAATAGGGTGTATGGCAGCAGCCGTCTAACCATTACAGGTCAACTGAGTAGGTGAGACCGGTCTCCCACTTCAGATCCACGGAAAGACCCAGGGACATCTGGGCAGCGCGCAGGTCGGGGACAGAATAGTAAGCTTTCTGCAAGGACGTCGTCCCAATCTTGAACACTGCTTCCGTCACAAAGTCCTGGATAAAGACGCGGGCAATCTGCTTGGAATCTCCAGGTTTATGGTTATCTCCCGTGGCTTCGCCATCAACACCGTAAAGCGGCGGAATCTGATGGTCGGTGGGCCAGGTGACAGCAGTGGTAGGGGCAGCAAGTTTGCCTACCAGATAGAACACAGAGCCGTTGGAGATAAGATTGTCACGGCCCCAGAAAGCCGGACCGTCGTTGACAAATTCCAATGACACATACACGTCGTTCTGGCTGCCTGCCGCCTTGGAAGAATTGTAATTGTCGTAAACCAGGGTATAGTTCCAATTGGCATTATCCTTCGAAGTCGTCTGGACGATGGTCGAGCTGGGTAAGGAGTGGTCATAGATAACTCCATCGAACAAGGACAGATCTCCAAGTCCTTCGGCGTCTGCAGAAGTCTCATAACGTCTGAGGAACTGCCAGTTCATTCTGGGGTTCACACCGCCAATCAGGATACCGCGGAGGGAGATTTTGGCATCTGCCCAAGTGAACGTCCTATTGTCTTCTGCTCCATTGGTCATGACCGAACGGTTGTCCTCAAGGTCGCCCGTCGCAGCACAGATAACAGCAGACTTGAGCAGGGCGACGCCGTAATTGATATTATTCTTAACCGCAACGCCGCGGGTAGAAGAGGCCACCTTCCCAGGGAAATCCCAACTGCCAGCCGTCCAGCTGGCGTCTGCATTCCAGGGATTAACGCCATTGGGATAATCAGAAACCAGGAGATCCTCCTTGCTGGTAGTACGGATAGGGCTGTTCACATAGTACCAAAGCTCGGCCGGATACAGATACTTACGCGGCTCAAACTCTGTCATTGTAGGATTCACCAGGGGCTTGTTGGGATGGTAATAGTAGAACAAGTCGTTATTGATCTTAACATGATCAGAATCTTCAGGAATGGCGGAATAGGCAGAACTGGGGATATTATTCAACTGCACATCGGTCTTGGCAACCACCTGATTCTGATAATAGAAGCCCAACTGGGCAGCTCCTTCGGGAATGCCGAAGTCTCCGTAAGGATACTCATTCAGATCCCTGGCGTGGCTATACTTACTATTCCACTCGGACTGAGTGATGATGCTGTTACTCTCGGCCAAGGACCGGATTGTATTCAACTCCTTATAGACGCCATCGTGATTCTTGTCAAAGAAAACTTCAGCTCTGTCAAGAATAACACCGGCGAGACTTTTGATCTGGGCTTCTCTGGCGCTGGTAGGAGTAGCAGTGGCTGCAGCTGTGATGACCTTGTACATATCAATGATCATGGCCTGCACAGCGTGGGAAGAACCGGCACGGTACTCTCCGTTGGGACGGACAGAATGAGGATTCTCGGTTGTGGTAGGATGGCCGTATTCATCAAACTCGTATGAATCGGAAGGTTTAATGTACGTAAAGTCATAATAACACCTGCCCAGAATTTCTTCCAGACCAGTCTGGGTAGTCACGCTGGGCATGGGATAACGGCTCTTAATACCCAGTTTGTTATACTCATACTGATGACCCACTTCTGCCCATGTGATAACGTCTAAAGGTCCCCAGACAGGATCGGTATAAGCAATAGAACTTCTGCTCAGAATGTTGTTGATAATGGCGATCATCAGAGCAGCCGTCTGGTCATAAGACGTAACGATATCATTATTCGACAAAATCTTCTTGGCTTTGAAGACGGTGTTTCCAGGGACATCACTGATGACCGAACCGGTGTTGCCATTCTCAAGATCCTCTTTCTGTAAAACCAACGAGCCACCGTAGTCTTCGTCCTTTGCACTGTTACCCCTTGCAGCCTTACCGTAAACCATGATGGCATCCGTTCCGACCGGGATGGACAGTTGCAATACACGCCTGGACTGGTTGGTCGCATTATAACGCTCGTCCACTGCAGGGGTACCAGGGTCGTCGGAACCGTCATTGTAGAGGGTTCCGTCTCCCAGCAGAAGACCCAGGTCATATCTCTTGACCTTGGCACCATCGTCATCAGCCGCCCAGTCGGCAGTCTTTGTCTTGAGAACATAGGGGACGGGATCCGTTGACAATTTGTGCATTCCCGTTCTGTAGGCTATGATGACACCATTGTCAAGACCCCGGAAATTACCGGCCTGCTGTACGGCCTCGGCACTCATTTTTGTCTGAGGAGCAGCTGCTACATTCAAAACAAACTGAGTGGTCACTTCCTGGACACCGCCTTGTTCCCCGGTATCCTGGAAACTTGCCTCGCGCTGGCAACCAGCCAGAGCGGTAAGAGCGGCAAGCGAAAGAATCATTACAGTTGTCTTTTTCATAGGATATTAATTATGATTGTTAATAAGATTATCTGTCCTTAAAAATCTACTTCCCAGCCCGGACGGTCATTCCAGTCCAGCTTCACACTCACACCCACCCAGGGAGCCTTGGGATTCACGACACCGTCATCGGTCACCGTGCACTTGACAATCTTCAGTTGCCCGGCATGGATGGGGACCTTGACTCCCAGAACGGTTTCCGTTATGGTGCCATCCGACAATGTAGTGTAAATGAAATAGCGCCAGAGGATTTCGTCGGCGACCTCGGTCACCGTGTCATCTTCGGGGTCGATGATCACCTTGGTCTCCGTGACGTCTCGGGAAGGAAGGGTGACGGCGGCATAGCACAGAGGCTCGTCGGGAGTATCCCCAACCTCTACTTTGTCGGCCCGGACAACGGGAGTGTAATTATAGCGGAATGTACTGTCGGCCAGGGAGAAGCCGGTGGCAAAACCGCTGGCGAATACCTTCATTCCCTTGATATGACTCCCCAGCGTATCCAGCACCAGGGCATGGGCGCAAGTAGTGGTATACAGCTTTACGTCGAACTGTTGGTCTTCCCCTTCCTTGATATCCATGGGAAGACGGGCGGTGAATATGCCCTTTTTATATGTATCGATGGTATCCTTTACAACCTGCTGCAGCATGGCCGCATGGCATTTTTCATCCTGCACCAACTGCAACTGGGCAGATTCTGCAATATTGGCCACGGCCACGTGCATATACTTGCGCACGGGTATGAATAAGGTATAGCTGGACTGGGTTGCGTCCATGATGTGGGTCTCGTGATGAAGACGCAGGGAATCCCCATGAACGTCGTAGAAAGAGAGGTTCACATCGTGGGCGTAATCTGTAAATACGTTCTTGAGATATGCCTGAAGGGCTGTGGCCACTTGAACATCGGCTGCCATACTCAGTTGAGTCTGGAGTTCCGTGGTCATGTTGGTGACCAGCCTTAACTCATAGTCTATGTTATAGTTGGTTTCGCAGTCACGCATATCTTCATCCACCAGCGCGCAACCGGTAAAGGTTGCCGCCAGCAGCATCACGAAGAGATATTTGATCCTTGACTGCATACTACTTTTCTTTCATGATCTCGATCCAGGCCTCGTATTCCTTGCGGGCGGGACCATAGGTCTCGATTCCTTTCAGGTTCTGACGGGCGGCCTCGGAGCCCATACGGGCGGCTTCTTCCAGCAGGCTCACAGCCTGGGCCTCCAGGGCCTGGTCCTTGTTATCTAAAGCCGTGAAGTACAACGCAATGCCATAGGCGTTCGCGGCCTCGGCGTCGCTCTTCACGCGGGTCAGCAGGGTTTCGTCGGCCTGGATCGCCGCAACGGCCTGTGCATAGCGCTTGGCCTTGAGGAGTTCGGTCACGGGACCGTTCCACTTTTCGGTGACGGCGTCGGGCCGGTTGCTGTAATAAATGCGGATGTAGCCCGAACTGCGTTGGTCGGCCAGGAAATTCTTCTTTACCAGCCGATAAAGCTTGGGATCGGCCTTGATCAGCTGCTCGCGGACGTCGGCGTCGGGTTCGGTATCCAGGATTTCCTGCAGCTTCTCGTTGGGCTGGGCTTTCAGCTGGGCGCGGAACCAGTCCCAGGCTTCTCCCTTGCCGATGACCTCGAAGTGCTTCTTGCTCACGAAGGTCTTCAGATTCAGGTAATCGGCCACCGCCTGGGCACGGTGCAGCGCCAGGGTGTCGTTATGTCGCTGAGGACCTTCGATGGAGGCCAAACCCACCACGGAAATGAGCAGTTCGTCGGTGGTTTCGGCATCCCGGATGGTCTCTACTGCCTGCTGCAGTTGGTCCAGAACGGCGGCGTTGTTGCCATATTCGGGCTTGAGGACGTCGCTGTCCAGTTCATAGCCCACATACAGGAGACTGTCCCGGCCGGGACGGGTAAGATAATCCAGCGGACGGTATTTTTCGATGGGAATGACCCAGTCCTTGGCCTTGGACAGGCGGTCCGGGGCGGTTTCGGGGGCCTGTACATCCCGCAGCTGCACCACAAAGGCCACCGGCGGAGTGAGCACCGTGATGGTGTCGGTACCGCTGATCACGAGGCTGCTGGGCTTGCGGGCCTTATGCTTTTCCCGGCTCACGGGATTGTATGCGACGTTCAGGGCCAGCTTGGGAACCACGCCCACCTTCCTCTCCTCTCCCAGCTTGGTACCGCAGTGCGGGCATTCGTAGCGGTCGTAGGCGGCCAGGCCGACGGCGGCGCCGGCTTCCAGTTCCAGACGCCAGTGCTGCCAGGGCCACCAGGCATAGCCTGCCAGGAGACCGCCGGCCCAGAAGGAACCCTGCAGACGGTAATTCTCTACCTCGGGATACATGTGGAAGGGAGTAGGAACATTACCCACGTTGTAATGGGTATACAGGGCATCGGCCCCAAAGAACACGCCCTGGAAAACCTCCTTCACATAATAGCGGACCTCGGGCACTACGGCGAAGTTACGCCAATGCGTGGGATTCTGGTTGTCCCAGTCCCAGGCCAGCCAGCGGGGCCAGGCCTTGATGCCTGCATCTACGCCTACACTCCAGTGTTCCCCGGTTTGCCATTCCAGGCCCAGGTTGGGCTCGGACACGGCATCCCAAAGCAAGTTGGTGCGGAGGGAAATCTCCTGCGCACTAGTCCTGCATGGTTTAAGGAGTGCGAGCGAAAGCGCACAAAGTAGAGTTATTGTTAAATACTTGCCTTTAAGCATTCCATCAGTTGTAACAATAAGCCAAACGCCATGAATGGACCATGGAGCAGGCTTAAAATCGTTTAGGTCTTACAAATTTACGACTTTTCACCCCTTATTGATGTATTTTTACGTTACATCGTTGTTTCATTTTTACAAAAGATGTACACATTTCACGAATTTTTACTATTTTTGAAACATAAAACGAAACGTCCATGTATTCTTCCTTCATGTTGTCCATAGTGGCCACTACGGTGGAAATGACGGCCTGTTTCATCTGCGCAAGACAATTATGGGTCATGCGCACGGCAACTAAAGACCGCGCCCGCCGCATCCTGGCACTGGGTTCCTTGCTCAGTGGACTGCTGGCATTATTCGTGGTTCTCGCCAATTTGTTCATCCCCGATTTAGGGAGCAAACCGGCCATGCTGCAACCCTGGGTTGGACTGATCTATCTGTCCATGCACATAGTTATGACCCTGTACCCCATCTCGGTTGTACGGCCCGAATGGCTTACGCCGCGCCGCTTTTACTTCCTCTTCCTGCCCACGCTCATCTTCGCCCTGGTTTTCCTCTTCTTCGCAGGAAGGTGGACCCCGCTCCCCACGCCCGCCTCGGTCTGGGAAAATGCGTCGTCGGCCGATGTCATCGTGCGACTGACATCCCTTTTCATTATGCTGCCCTACTGCGCCATCCTGATTATGCTGCCCTACAACCCGGCGCAAAGCAGCGCCTCACGCAGGTGGATTATCCTTTATACATTGGGGCTCACGGCCATCTGCGGGCTGCACATTGTAATCTCGCTCACCTACAGTTTCCCGCTTATCGTAATCCTGTCGGTCCTGGCCACCAACTTCTATGTCTTTTCCACGGAGTATGAGTTGGAAGAACGATTCGACGCTCCCTCCGGAGACAGGGAAGGGCTGGATCATAAGTCCGGGTCTAATAATGAAGAGCCCATCGGAGAACTGGATATCTGGGGCCGAATCTGCCTGTTTATGGACAAGGAAAAGGTTTGGCAAGATCCGAATCTCTCCCTGGGCAACCTGGCCCAGTTATGCGCCACCAACATCACTTACTTGAATCGCGTTATCCGGGAAAATACAGGTAAAGGGTTCAAGGACCTGGTCAAGACCAAGCGCATAGAATGTGTGGCCAAACAATTGGAGGAAAACCCCGATCTGGACCTTCAGAACGCGTTTTTCAATTCCGGTTACCGTTCCCGTACCACCGCCTGGCGCAACTTCAAGGACATTATGGGCACTTCCCCGGCCGAATTCAAACAGGGTCTGCAATAAGTTTTTTTTGCATTATAGAAAAAACTTGTTACCTTTGCAATCCCTTTCGGGCGGTTAGCTCAGTTGGTTCAGAGCACCTGCCTTACAAGCAGGGGGTCACTGGTTCGAATCCAGTACCGCCCACCCAATGAGAATCAGGCACTTACGCAATACGCTGGTGCCTGATTTCTTTTTTAGGGGCGTGAAAAGGGCGTGATTTAAGCCCTATATAAGGCCGATTTTTTATCGTACCATATGCCAATCCCCTCCATGTATAACCAGATATGAAAGCCCGCGGCAGCAGAATTCTGTGTTTGTCAGACAAACACACATCTTGCTTTTTGAGCTAAGCCCAAAAACGCTCTTTTATATTACTTTCCCGGCCGAAGGCCCATCCGGCCTATGGGGAAAGCCTCGCAGAACACCAAGGTTGAAGGCCAGCACTATGGCTAGCGCCCCTTCCCTTGCTTCTTTTCTTTTTCATCCTCTGTTGACGCGTTGACGCCTCAACGCGTCACAATGTTTACGTTGCATCCTGCTTCTTGAATGCAATGCAACTAAAACGAGGCAAAATCGTCATTTGGCAGGCTTCCAGTGCATTTTGTTTTGATACTTTTGGGGACGAAAAAACCCGAAAACGCGTCCCAAATATTTGGACGAATGAAAATTGTTTCATAAACTTGCCACCGGTTTCCAGATGGAGACCGGTCAGATTTGTGTTGAACGATTAAACTGAAGAGAGATGGGAAGCCTGTTTGAGCAGTTGTACGAAAAGATGAAAAAGGAAATTGCAATCATCGTCCGGGAGACGATAATTGCGGTGCTGAGAGATGAAGAAGGGAGACGGAATTATCCGGAGCGGGTGTCCGTCGCCCAGGCGTCGGAGATTACCGGCTACAGCAAGAACAGCCTGTATCAAATGCACTCCCAGGGCAAGGTCCCGGGAGCGCATAAGGTTGGGAGTAAGCTGATGTTCGACACAGCCACCCTTCGGAAGTGGGTGGAAGATGGTGGTCGGAGTGCGTCAGAATAGGAAAGGATGAAAATGGCCGACGGCTTGCCGTCGGCTAGAAGATGAAAAGAAAAGAGGGAAGATGTCCTTGATTTTTCCTTCGTATTCCCTAAATTTGTAAGAGCCAAAGAATATTACCTATGAGTAAGTTAATCGCCATAGATAACGAGTATAGCAAATGGATAGATGATATCGTCAACCGATACGAGCAAAGACCTCTCGGATCGGATACCTGAATCCGGTGGCTTTTCCGTTACGAATCTTGGATATATCAAGCGTTTCTATGAACTTTATTCCCAATTAGATAAGTTCCACCCACAACTTGTGGGCAATACCAAGAACAAGTAGGAGCCAGTAGTGAAACTGTTCCACTTCTCTAACCGTTTCTTCCCCGTCCCCTCCGGGCCTTCCGTACTCCAGCTACCCAGTCCTTTTTTAGGGAATCTGGCGAATAATCCGTATCTTTGAGCATTGCAAGCCCAAGAATGAAGCAACACTACCTCATTGTATTACTGCTATTGTTCCCGTTCCGTGCGTTCTCCTCAGAGCCCCCGGCATTCCACAACGTGACCATGCCCCGGGACATGAACGCGATGATGGTAGGATGCATTGAGCAAGATTCCACCGGCCTTATCTGGCTGGGCACCAACAGCGGAGTTTTCAGTTACGACGGCTACTCGATGACCTACCACAGCAAGCAGGTAGCCGGCGGACATGTCTACAGCATGCAGGACATTCCCGGAGACGCCTTGTATGTAGGAGAAGAGCACGGCCTTTGGGCCTATGACTACAGCGAATCCTGCTTCCGCTCCTGGCTGGAAGGCTCTCCGCAAGACGTGCGCTCGATTGTCTGGGACGATGATAAACTCTGGATTGGCAGTTCCTCGGGTCTCTACACATACGACCTGCCGCAAAAAACCTTCAGCAAAGTAGGTGGAGGCAGTCTCGGCAACGAAGTAATCTACTCCCTGATAAAGGCCTCGGACGGGAATATCTACATCGGCACATACAACGGACTATTCTATTACGACCGCCAGCGCGGTCATTTCCGGGACATCGCCCTGCCTCGCATGCCCCACAGTGACAATATATTCGTTAATGTCTTGTTGGAAGACGACAGTCGAGACTGCATTTGGATAGGGACAAACGGAAAACTTTACCGCTACGGCTTAAAGACCAACCAGTTCGCCGATGTCAGCGCCCTTGACGGCAATTCCGTAAAGAGCCTCTCCCTGGATGGTGAAAACCGCCTTTACATCGGGACCGATAACGGATTATACATCTATGAACGGCAAGAACATGTACAGCACATCCAGCACGATGCAAGACATGGAGCCACGTCACTCATAAACGACGTTGTCTGGTGCATCCTTTCGGACCGGAAAGGCATGACTTGGATTGGAACAGACGAAGGACT
>Ga0310696_10009601_pt1 | contig 11175 bp, 16 predicted proteins | sample AusTroGonzalo_MG_4_FD_203885 | JGI IMG/M metagenome (GOLD analysis project Ga0310696, IMG submission 203885) | Bovine rumen microbial communities from tropical cattle in Woodstock, Queensland, Australia - Gonzalo_02 (v2) (version 2) | ecosystem: Host-associated > Mammals > Digestive system >...
ATTTCAGAAAAAAGAAGTCGCTCAACTAAAACGATAGCCCCGGCTGCTTGCGATGGTGACTCAGCATGTATGCTTTGTTGCGCTCGCTGATTTGCTTTCGCTCTTCATCCGTCCATCGGTGCGGATGTGTCAGTCCAGTGCGCACAGCGTGCTGCATGTTCTGCTGATAGGTACACCATTCGAGGTTGTCGATATGGTTGTTCAGTTTGTTGCCGTCGATGTGGTTGATGCAAGGCATGTTGTCTGGGTTAGGCTTGAATGCTTCAATCACCAACCTGTGAACCTTCACGCATATTGCCTTGCTATCCATCCAGCACGTCACTGCATAGTAACCTCTTCGCTGTACGGTCTGCGGCATGATGCGGGCGGTCATCCCTTTGTACTTCTTCATGGATCGTACACGTCCGAGGTTGCTCACCTCATACTCACCATTGAATCGTTCAATCGGTTTCCATTGTTCCTGTTCCATTGTCCTCTGTTCCATTGTCTTCTGTTTTGTTGGTGAACCTCGCCAGCATCGATTCTTTCCATCGTGCGTGACGTGCCTCGGCCCGCTGCTTCACCACCTCCTTCGTGTTGCTCCTAAGTTCCTTATGAAGTTTAGCATGATGATAGCGGCACACGCTCACCAGATTATCCCACTTGAATGCCCACATCCGCATCTCGGCCATCGAGCTGGAGTCCTCAATCGGATGGCGGTGGTGTATCGCCTCAGTCGAGCGACTTATCCCCTCAGCCTCACACAGCTCGCACATCGGATTCGCACGGTACTTCGCCACCCGCAGCTCGCGCCACTCGCGGCTCTGGTATATCTCGTTCTTATCCTTCTGCTGCTGTACGCTCTTGCAGCGCCATGATGTCGGTTTCTTCTTATTACCATTCATAACCAAAGGGTCTAAAGTCTAAGTCGTCCAGGTAATTCAGTGTCTGCGGGTCTGCAGGTGTGGGTGCGGGCCGCGGCTCGGTGCGGATCATGCTCTCGTTATCTGGTATCATTCGCCTGAATACATTTCGAGCGGGTCGCGCTCTTTGTTTTCGGTATGTTCTGGCACCATGCCAATGCCGTCGAAGTCGCCCTGACTCACCTCGCGGTCGGCTGTCTCGCGATCGTCGTCGTCGAATACGATATGCATCTGGCTGTTGGCCAGGCTGTCGGGGGTGCGGTGCTTGCGCTGCTTGTACTTGTTGCCCCACTCGATAATCTTACCGAAGTCGTGGTGAGTGCCAATCTGCGGCAGCTCCTCCTGTATCTCGTCGATGTCGAGCTGATGGGCTGCGGTCTCGCAGAGCTTGAGCAGCGTCTCGCGCACGGCGCGGTCCTTCATGCGTCGGCGAATGGTGTCGAGCTTGCGGAACAGTCCGGCCATGCTCACCGACATGACTCGCTCGAGGATGGTGTCAACGCAGCGTGTCACCTTGGGCTTCGAGCCTGGCAGTGCTGGCTTGTCGATCATCACCAGTCCGTAGCCCTTGCGCGGTTGGCGGTTGGATCCCTTGCCGTCGTACTGTTGCACCACAAGGATGACCTGTGCCACATCGCTCATGGCTGATGGGCTGGCAAAGTTGAATGCTCTGCACCAGTCGCGGTCGGCCTCGAGCATGTGGAGCAATAGCTTGGTGTGAGGGTCGAGTTCGGTCTCGCACTTGGCAGCCTCGTAGATGGTGTGAATAAACATCTGAAGCACACCGTAGATGTCGGTGCCCATGATGGCAGCATAGAAGTTGAGGAACTCGGCGACGTGGGGCGGCACCTTGGTACCAACGTTCACGTAGCCCTCGTCCTTCTGTTTTTGATTTCCAATGCTCATTGTTTTATTGGTTCTAAGTTAAGTTTTTCTATTAATGGTTTCGCATGAGGCATATCGTCAAGCACCTCGGCTATGGACTTGTATGTTCGAGATGTGTTGAGCATACGCACCACCACGTCTGCGATGTCGGCCTTCGGTCCGTCCTCTGGTCGCCACCACTTCAGCACTGGGTCGGTGTCGATGCTCAGCCGGTCGTATCCGATGGTGGCTACATTGGCCTTCCACTTGTCGATGCCGTCGCGATCAGGATAGAGGATGATGCGCCGGCCTTGGTCTATCAGCGGCTTCAGCCGTTCGCGCGTCAGCATCTCCAGTCCGCCGCATGCCATCCATAGGTCGCTGGCACTGTTGCCGTAGGCTATGGCCATCAGCACGGCGGTCTTCTCGCTCTCCACCAGCTTGATGGTGGCGTGGCGATACATGGCCGCTTGTGTGAGGTGCATGCCGAAGAAGGTTATGCGGGCCTCCTGGCGGTCGGTGTCGTACAGGTGGCGGAAGGCGTCGGTGTTATATAACACGTCGCCGTGCTCGTCGCGCATTATCTGTCCGTGGTCGTCGCGCTGCGGAGTGCCGCGCTCCAGTGAGGAGTGAATCCAGTCGAAGTTCCACGATGCCTGCTTGTCGCGGTGGCCATCCTCGCGGTACTTCATCATCTTACCCGTTCGGATGTGGCCGCCCTCGTCGAGCTGCCAGAAGATGGTGTGGCCGTTGTTGCCGTGGCCCACGTGATAGTCCATCAGCACCTGGTGGATGCGTCGGCGTTGCACCGAGTCCCATCGGATGTCGTTCTCTATCCAGTGCACCAGGTTGTCGTTGTTAGGCGTGGCAGCGTACTGGGTTCGCAGCACCATATCCATCGGCAGGGTTAGCATGGGCAGGGGTGGCGGCGAGGGTCGCGGGGTGTAGGTCCAATCCACGGGGATGTCGTCCACCGGGATGTTGTAGAACTTACCCAACCATCGTATGGCATCGGGGTAGCTCAGCTTTTCGTAGTTCATCAGAAAGTCGATCACGCCACCGCGAGCACCGCAGCTAAAGCACTTGTAGCAGTTGCCTTTGGGGTAAACGATGAACGAGCCCATGCTCTTATCATCGTGAAAGGGGCAAAGGGCCTTGTAGCGTACACCCGACTTCTTCAGTCCGCTCAGGTTCTGCGGACCATACGAACCGAGGCACTCCTTAACCATCTCCTCGATGCGGGCCGTGTCCATAATCTTATCGATTACAAGTTTGTCAATTTTCGGCATGGTTTTAGGGGTTTGAAAAAGGGTTATAGTATAAAGGGTGGCGACCGATATAGTATAAAGGTTGCTTGCCTTTATAGTATAAAGGGTTTAGAGGTCGAAGAGATTGCGTTCTGTATGCGCTTGCTCTTTGCCGATGATAAAGTCGCATATAAAGTTGCGGGCATAGTCGGGAGATATCATACTCCGTTCTTCTGAGCATACACCTGCCACCGATGAACCGCGACTTGTCATATGGGTCTTTTTCTCTTTGCGCTTATCGCATTGTATCGACCTGCCGTGTGTGGGCTCGCAGTTCACAAACCAGTATGCGGTAGGTTTTACACGATAATCGCCACGCAACATACGATTGTTATCGATTAATTGGGGGGGGGTAATAAAGTTAGCCTTCAGATACGTGTTTTCGCTCCAAGGGTTCTCCATCACCAACCGCAGCCCTCGCTCTTTGGCTACTGCGAACATTTTTATAGCTAATCCATAAAAGTAGGACCGTTTTTTGTCGCGCTCCAAAATGGCATCGGTTTTTTGCTTAACCGTCATGCATCGATAGTTGATGCACCCCCAGGTGAAATTCATCTGCGAAGGAGCACAAAAATATATGCATGGGAAAAAGGCCATAATAAAATCGTCAGGTGTTATCGTGTCCCATAAACTCGGTTTACCGTCGTAGGCATCTTCGATCGCCTTAAACAAATCGTCGGTATGGTCGGTTTCGCCGAAGTTGTTCTGGATGTCATAATCCTCAGCAGGTATGCCTAATTTTATAAACTCGCGTTTGAACGTACCCGATTGCTCAAAAAAGCAATGGGCTTTACCTTTGATTTCCATTGTCGTCGTCAAAAATTAAAAGTTGATTGTAAAGCCAAAACGCGCATGTGCGCGTCGCGCGGGTGGGGAACGCTTGCCCCTTGCCCCGCCGCCCCCAAAGCGGCAGGGGGCATGGTGCATGCGGTCCACGCACGAGTTGAACCCGTGGTTTAACCCTCTTACCCCTTTAGGGGTAAAGGGGGCGTGGTTTAACTCAGAATGGCAAGTCTTCAGGTGGTTGCAACATGTAGTAGCCGCCACTCTTCATCGTACTTTCTTCCAGATACTTCAGATTGATGGCTGCCATCAGGTCGGCCTGCTGGCGTCCATCGTTCTTAACTCCGCCAATCTCACCAAATACCGTCTTCTTGATTTGCACTCGGCTCATTGGCCATTCATACTGATTCTTGGCCTGTTCAATCCACTCACGAATCATCTTTGGATCGTCGCACTCGGGCTGTTCCTTCGACTTGCTCGATAGGTTAGGACCGGTGGTGATGATCCTTGGCACACCAAGCGCACCGGCATCCTCGGTTATCTCAAACTTCCAGTCGTCCATATCCTTGTCGCGGGCGTCCTGCTGTTTCACCGTGAATGTTACTCCGTTGGCCGTTTTGCTCTTGATGCTCACCAGCGTGTCGGATACCTTGTTTCCGAACTCAGTACCAGCCCATCCTCGCATCTTCGCCTCGTCGTCGTCGTTCTTACGGCTCGGGTTCTGGTGCAGAGCCATCCAGATGTTCAGGTTACGCTCCTCCGCCAGCGAGCCGAAGTCGTTCAGAATCTTGGTGATGCTCTCCTCGTCGTTGATACTCGACAGCAGGTCGCGCAGACCGTCCACGAATACCACGTCGGGCTGAATGGCATCCACGGCCAACCGAATCAAGTCGTATCGCTTGCGGTGCACCGCCACGCCGTCATTGTTCGGCATGTTCTTCAGCCACAGCACCGAGAATCGATCACCGGGGAATGGTTGGCTCATGTTCTGGTCGCACAACCAATGCACGCGGCGCAGCACCTTGGCGCTGCTCAGCTTCTCCATCTCCGTGTCCACATAGAGCACCTTGGGCGGATGACCAAGAAACTCCAGCGTGCGGTCGGGAACCACAAGCCCTGGCAGATACAGCTTGGTTCGCTCGTTGCCGTCGCAACCAAGTATTGCAGCCATCAGCTGGGCAATGAGGAACGTCTTACCGTTCTTGCGCTGTCCGCTGATGGCTCCGAATCCGCCTATCTTACCAAACCCTACCTCATTAAATTCGAGGATATGATATGGCTCGGGATAGTTCTCGCGTGGATCGAGTAGGTAAGGCCGCAGCGTGTCCCATCTGATTTGCTCAGGTGTCCGCATCTGCGGCATGTTGTTGTTTTTTTCTTCACTCATCTCTTTCGTGATAATTTATGAATCGTCGGCGTTTCTCGCTCACTCGGCGATAGAGGCACTGCGCATCGGCCAGTCGGTTGCGGATGGCTCGCTTCTCTCTGTTGAAGCTGTCGAGCAGATTTTTCATCTGTCGGTCGTAGCTCGACTCTACCGTCTCGAGGTATCTGCGTGCCTGGTCTAACTCTTCGTCGTACTTGGCCATGCGCTCGTTGTAGTCTTCGTTACTAATCGATTTCTTCGCCTTCGGTGCCATAGTCGTCGTCTGTTATCTGGTTACTGTTTACTCCGAGCTCTCGTAGCGTTAGCTTCTTCAGTTGGATGTCGAGGCGGACACGAGCGTGGAGTGAGGCGAGCGCGTCGGTGAGCGAGTGATGGCCCACCACGCAGTTCTTGGCCAGCCGGCAGAGTCGCAACATGCGCTCGCGCTCATTCACCAGTCGGAGGGCGAGGGTGCGGCGTTGCTTCTCGCTCATCTTGAGCTTCGTTTCCAGCTTCTTGATCTCCTTGTGACACGCCTTGGTGTTGTTCCATTCAAGGGCCGAGTCGATGAAGCTCTTGATTGTCTTGGGGTCGAGCTGCTCAGTCATCTGCAGTCCGACGTGGGTCATAATGCCCTCCACCAGCTCAACGGGGTTGAAGTAGAAGTACTCCTGCAGATGGCCCTCGATGCTGAGGGAGTATCCGTTCTGTTCTGTGCGCACAGATATCTGTGCCAGTTTCTTTTTTTTTCTTGCCATGGTCGTTAATCTCTAAAAAAGTCGATAATTTCTACGATTGCGCCCTCTATCCAAAGCATGAGGAACAGGGCAGCTGGTATTGGCCAGAGCAGGCCAACGATGATGCTAAACGCGATACGATAGCATCGGGGGTTGCTGATGTGGTCGTAAACCAAGAATGCAGCAATGACAACCATCACCAGATAGATGACTGTCAGAATCTCGATAGTAGTCATTTTTTGTTTCGATTTAGATTTCTGTAATGTGGGGGCAGATGCCCTGACGGATTGAAACACCGAGGCCACCCGGTGGGGTGGCTCTCGGCTGGCGATATATTAGAATGGCAGATCATCATGCTGTTCCTCCTGTGCTTGATTCTGTTGGCCCTGTGGGGCTGTTGGTGATGCGTCGGCATTACTACCAGCAGCGGCAGCGTTCGCGCCTCCTGTGGGCTGATTTGCGGCCTGTGGTTGCTGCTGAGTACTTACGCACTCTATCTTATAGAGGCGCAGTTCGTTGTAGTGCTTGCCCTCGTACTCTCGCGTTCTGTGACCAAATCCTACGCGAACCTCCATGCCCTCCTTCAGATTGTCGATCACCTTAGTGTCGAAGGTCTCAAGTACTACGCTATCAGCGAATCGCTTGTTGTCTTCCTCGAAGTATTCGAAGATGAATGGCAGCGACTTCCAATCGTTGCCAGTACGTGCCGATGTACCTGTGCGCATCGGCAGAATCTTTTTTATTCTACCTGTAAATTCCATGTTAATTATGAATTATGAATTGTGAATTATAAATCGTCCTCTTCAGTTTCCTCTTGGCGCTCCTTGAGCTTCTTATCCAACTCCTCCTCTCGGGTCTCGATGATGGTCTGACATGCCACATAGACTATTATCTCGGCCAGCACAACAACGGCTACCATACAGAGGCCGGTGCCAATGATAAACAATCGCTCGGTCATGGCAGCAGATGGCTAACGATTACCACTGCGACGTAAGCAGCAGGAACTGCCACCGCCATGATCCACTTCTCTCCACGGGTAAGTCCACACTCCTGGAATGGCTCAACCCATATCTGCATAAATTCCTTCATAATATCTATATATTTAGTGAATTAATAATCTACGAAAAACAGCCGGTACCTCGCGGCAGCGGCTGGAAGAATTCAAACCAAAAAAAATAAATAAATAATTAATTAGATGATAAAAAAAGATATTCTATGATATGTGGGCGATGATGGATTCGAACCACCGACTTGCTGTCGAACGGTATCGGTCTTATGTTACTTTATAGGTAATCTGCCTCGCTTTGCTGCCGCTCTGCCGCTGAGCTAATCGCCCGAGTGAGCCCTGCCGATTTTCGGGCTTATGGGCTCGTTTTTATAGTTTATATAATATACTCCAACTCGCCGATGCTGTCTTAACTACTTTGCCATTTCAGGCATCCCTTCCTCACCAGTTCGTTGTTCAAAGATTAAATGTTCAATTCAAACCTTCGGCTAATACTTCTATGCGTTGCAACTTCCCTCGGCCTTACACTACTACCTATCTGCGTTTTCTGTTTCTTGGTTAACTCGTAACCATTGCAGAGTCGGAAATTACCATCCTCTCAGGCTGTACTTACGGGTTGGATACCGTCTTTTCCACTCCTTTGTTGAGTTCCGGTCTGTTTCGCTGCCGTTTCGACTCAGGTTCGGCCCGTGCTTGCGCTCCAGTCAGCCTTGCCACTCTTGTCATGCTTCATCAATTCTTAGCCTACTTGCCGGGATTGCCTCCGCACGTCCCTCGGCGTTGGTGGAAGGTGCAGGAGTCGAACCTGCGGTGTAGTGGGGTGCCGACAGTCCCCATCTGTTGCCTCGTTGCCTGTGCGCTCGTGAGGTGACTTTCGCCGACTTGTCTAACCTTCCTCAATATGTTCTGGTATTCTTTTCTTTTAGGTTAATAAGTAAAATCGGCGAACTTCCCAGCGGGCCGATCCTGATAAAGAGTTTTTGAAATTAAAATCGATTATAAAACTAACGTTAAATAAGGATTTCGCCGGGCCGCTGCCCTGAGCCATACTAACAAATTCGTATGAGATCTATTAAGCTGTTACAAGATTCTTGATTTCGTTCTCGGCTATCATCCGAGCTATCTGGTGCTGCGGATATGCCCAGCGGGTGCCTGACCTGTTGCCATGATGGTCGGTTACTTCTGCCCTGGTGCGTGGTAGCAGGTGGCCGTTGGTCTTCAGCCATGATGGACTGAACATCTGGAACTGCTTGCAGAGTTCTTCGGCACTAATCCATCGTTCGTTGGCTACCTCCATCACTTCGCGCATAGAGCGCTTAACCTCGTTTATGATTTCCAGTCGTAGTAACTTATCCATATTTTCAGGTTGTTTTTTGTTTTTACTTCAGGCGGGTAATACTTATAGCTGATGATGGGTAATCGGGCACGGGCTTGAATAGCATGCCCTTCTCGTTCTTCATCTGTTGACAGGTAGAAATCGCAGACTTCACCTTGCCACCGTCAGGCAGATTGAATATGCGGGTCTGTCCGATTCGCATCTCTGCCAGCTCCTTTCGTGTAACTTTTTCCTGTATCATATCGTTTTAAACTTTCTTAAATATTTATCAGTTTTAATACATATATGTACTAAAAGTCGTAACTTTGCGGACTTGAAAGTCCCTGTTTGCGAAAATAGTACTTTCTTTATTTCGAGTGCAAATATAATACAAATAGTTTAAAGATAGTACATTTTAGTAAATTAATTAAGATAAATTAAGATATTTAGTATTAGCGTATGACGACGAAGCAACAAAGACTGTATGAAGTTTATACATATCTGCGCAATAATGGCAAAGTCCACACACAGTTGGATTTTGCCGAAGCATTGCGTGTAACAAGACCTGCCGTTTCAGCCGCTCTCAATGGGAAAGAGGCATATCTTACGACAAATCTGTTTCAGAAGATATGTGCTGCTTTCCCTGGTGTGTTTAACATTGACTATCTGCTGAATGGTGAAGGTGAGCTTATTCTGCCTGACGAACAATCACCGTCTCAGCCGCAGGAGTCGCAATCGGTCATGGATTCGGAAACCGACATCTTCCGAGTTGTAATCAAAGGTAAGGATGACCACATCTGCGACTTGCGGAAACAGTTGGAGGCATCCCAGATGCAGGTAGCCGAAAAAGATAAGATTATCCACGAGGAGGCGATGGAAATTATCACGTTAAATTCTCACGTGTCGAAGCTCTCGTGTGATCTCGATGTTGCCAAGCGCGACATCGAGCAGCGTGACCGCACGATTCAGCAGTTGCAGATGGAGCTCAACCAGCGCCGTCATGGTGGCTACAGGATGACACCAACCGTGTCAGAATCAGTCCCAGACAACGACTAATTCGTCCTCCTGTTTCCCCACCACCCATCACCCAACTATGCTCAATCCCCTTTCCACGCAGCATCACCCCACCACCTCCCCCATCACCCCAAACGGATCACTTTGGAAATGGTGGTGCGAGGTCATGAAAAACCGCGCACCACCTTTGTTTTGCGGGATTCTGAGAGGGTTGGCTGGGTATGCAGGCGAACTGACAAAAAGTAGAAATTGGTAGATTTAAGTAGATTTTGGCAGAAAAGATTGCCAGTTGTTTCCCCACTTCGGTGGGAGGTGGGGAAACAAAAACGGCAAGAGGCATAAAAAACAACGAAAATAAAGATGATAACGACAAACATTGTTTATGACCATAGAGGCAGAACCAAGGCGGGCGACGAAGGTCCGCTGGAGGTTCGCGTGACCGTGAACCGAAAACACTACTATATTAGTACAGGCATACGTGTGCGCAAGAGCGAGTGGAGACATGGGGCCATAGTGGACAGGACGAACGCTGACGCACTCAACAAGCGTCTGAACTCCATCTGGCACAGAATAGAGATGGAGGTGAGCGATGCGCTTGACAGCGGGCGCACCATCGATGTGGCTGACATCAGGCGCAGGGTGTGGACGCAGAGGGCTGATGAGAGCGACACCGGGCTGCTGCAATGGATGACGGCACAGATAGACAGCATGACGATGGCCGAAGGTACCATCAAGCACTATCGTACACTGATAGGCAGGATGTATGAGTTCGAGGCCATCAGCAGGTGGGGCGATCTGACGACTGAGAATATCTGCCGATTCGATGCCTGGCTGCATAAGATAATGAAGCCGCAGAGTGATGGCGATAGGAAGGCGCAGAAGCCGCAGGAGCACATCAGCGAGGCGGCGATATACAACTACCACAAATGCCTGAAGGCGCTCATCAATCGGGCCATCAGGTTTGACCGTATCGATGCCAATCCGTACGACAGGCTGCGCGGACAGTTCAAGCGTGGTGATCGAGAGCGTGTGGACTACCTGACGGATGAGGAGATGGAGGCGTTCGCGAGCCTGCATCCCGTGGCTGGCTCAAAGATGGCGATGGCTCGCGACCTGTTCGTGTTCCAGATGTTTACGGGTCTGTCGTTCAGCGACGCTCAGCAGTTCGACATTGGCGATTACAAGAAGACCAACGGTGTGTGGCGCAACCAGGGAGAACGTATCAAGACGGGCGTGTCCTACACGTCGCAGCTGCTGCCGCCGGTGGTTGAGATACTTGAGCGCTATGGCATGAGGGTGCCGAAGATGGACAATGCGGACTACAACCGATGTCTGAAGCTGCTGGGCGAGGCGGCTGGGATAGCGCGGCCGCTGCACTCGCACATGGCCAGGCACACCTTCGCCACGTACATGTTGCGCAATGGGGTGCCGATTGAGCATGTGTCGAAGATGCTGGGGCACACCAACATCACGCAGACGCAGCGCTATGCTAAGATAGTGGCTGAGGATATCCACAGCCAGTTTGACCGGATTGCGAAGAAACTGAAAAAGGGAAGGACAAAAAAATAACTGACCACGGTCAGTTGATGAGTTGACCGTGGTCAGTTGATAGGTTGACCGTGATGGGCGGGTTAATTGAGCGGTGTGAGTGGTGCGAGGCCCTGAAGTCGTGGATCGACAATATCAATCGTCAGTCCGAGAACCTGGGCGATGGCTTCGACGGTCTCGATGTTCACTGCATACTTGCCTGCCTCGATGCGTCCGATGTGGGTGCGCTGAAGTCCGGCGCGGTCGGCCAGCTCCTCTTGGGTTAGCTTGGCCGTCTTTCGCAGCGCCGCAATCCTTTGGCCGATGCGCTGCCTGGTGGCTTGTTTCTGTTCG
>Ga0310696_10009603_pt1 | contig 11175 bp, 11 predicted proteins | sample AusTroGonzalo_MG_4_FD_203885 | JGI IMG/M metagenome (GOLD analysis project Ga0310696, IMG submission 203885) | Bovine rumen microbial communities from tropical cattle in Woodstock, Queensland, Australia - Gonzalo_02 (v2) (version 2) | ecosystem: Host-associated > Mammals > Digestive system >...
TGTGTATTTAATACTAAGACAGGTAAGTCGAGTAGATTGAATCTTTTCCAGTATCAGGAACAATTAAAGATACTTGCTAAATATTCGTATGTAGAAGATATGTTGGAAAGTGTTAGTTATTGTGTTGCAAACAGTAGCAGAAGTATGGTGATGGAACAGCCTTGGTCTATTGAAAAAAAGAATAAGCAACATGAGATGGAGCAGGCAATTCCTAAAATAATAGAAGAATTTGTTGCAAAATATGATAATAATGAAACACTTAGAAATTTACTTACTAAGTACAGCAGTAAACTACAACAAAGTCGTGGCATAGATGCTGACCAGTTTAAGGGCAGATTAGTAACATTAGAAAAAACTGGAATGTCTGTGGACCAGTTAATAGCTGAAGTTGAGAATACTTATAACCACGGATATTTAAGTTGGTCGTTTGAATACAGCACTAATAATAGTTTTAAAGGTAAACATTCTCCTTTTCAAAATATGGATTTATGCTTACCCGAAAACAATCGTAATGCTGAGGTCACACCTGTATCTACGGTCGAAGAGCGTGAACGTGCTATAGACGATATGTGGAAGAAATATTATCTGTATATGAATACTGATTTAAAAGCGGCCTTGCTGAAGTATGTTCGCGAAGTGCCTGCGGGTTGTGCTAAAACCTATGATGAAGTTTGTGAGTGTATAGATAATTTAGTGCATAGACGGTTCACAGACAGTGATATGTTGAGTGCTGTAACTACTGCTATTGATAATAACTACCCAGAATTGTGTCGTAAGGATTTCGAAAAAGAAGAAAAGCTTAAGAAGCAATTTCGTACAATTCAGGAATTTGTGAACTGTGTTACAGAGGAACGACGTAAACTTTGTAGGCAATCGCGCCGTATACAAGACGACCCGAAGTTTGCAGGTATGCCAGATTAAATATAAGGAGTGTTTATATATTGAAGGATGATAATTATTATTCGTTGTTAAATCCGGAATATTGCTACATTAAGACAGTATGTCCAGATTACGGTAAAAAAGATGTGTGTGTAAAATTGTGTCGCAGAGGGGACAATATGAACTACTTTATAGCAACATCAGGTTTACCTAAACGATATCGCAACATTTTAAAGTTAGACCCGAATACGGTTACTAACTCCTCTACATTAAGATTTTTAGAATACTTATTCAATAATCTTGAATATTTTATAGATAATGGTTTTTGTGCATATTATTATGGTGACGAAGGAACAGGCAAGACTTCTTGGGCTGCAGCTGTTCTTAATAAATATTTTAGAATTGCCAGTAGATATGGTTCACATAGGGTTGCCGGTTTATATGTGAGTGCCACAACTCTTTTAACAGACCTGAAACGGTATCCAAATCATACAAACTCTCGAATAGAAGAATATATACAGGATATAGAAAGCTGTCCGATAGTTGTGTGGGATGATTTGTTTCTAACTGAATATTCACCGTTTGAATTAACTTGGTTATACAGACTGACACATAACAGAGTTATTAATGGTTTATCTAATATTTATATTAGTACAATCTCACCAATGGAGTTAATGTCCTTTAACAAAAAATTATATTATTGTATGTGCTCTAATAGCACCTCCGTAGAATTCAATCAAGAAATACATAATGATAATGATTTTGTTTGTATTATTGAAAAATTAATACAGGCACAGGAATCAAATAATCCACAGTCAGGAACGTGATAATTAATGGTATGCTTACAAATTCTTAGTAAAGTATTAAAAGCTAAGGACCCAACTATAATAATTAATAACGACCTTACAGAGAATCATTTTATAGGTTATGAAGCCTATTATAATTTTATTATGGACCATTATCGTAAATATGGTAATGTGCCTGATATCGCAACATTTTTAGAAACTTTTGATGATTTTGAAGTTTTGGATGTTTATGAGTCGGATGATTATCTTGTGAATAAAGTTAATGAAGAATATCTGTATTCGCAAGTAGTTCCTATGCTGCAACAAGCAGCTGATATTCTTACAAATAAAACATCCTTCGATGCCGTAGACTTCTTACGTGAGCGATTAAACGGTTTTAATATTGGAAATGTTGGTAACGGTGTAGGTGTTATTAAGAATATAGAAGACCGTTATGAAGAATACCAAAAGAAAAAGGATTCGGAAGAACCTTGGATGCTTAGCTCCGGTTTTCCTGAACTTGATGATGTTATTGGCGGATTTGCTTTGGGAGAGGAGTTTGTAGTTATTGTAGCAAGAACAAACCAAGGTAAATCTTGGATACTTACTAAGATAGCGACTCACGTATGGGGACTTGGCAAAAATGTTGGATACATAAGCCCAGAGATGAGTTGTAATGCTATTGGATATCGTTTTGATACACTTAATGAGCATTTTTCAAATTCGGCTTTAACACGTGGTAATGATATACCTGATTATGAAGACTACGTAAATAAAATAAAACAAGACCATATTGATTACGATATTTATGTAAGCACACCTGCCGAGTTCAATAAACGTATCACAATATCTAAGCTAAGAAACTATTGTTTACAGCATAGGTTGGATATGTTGTGTATTGACGGTATCACTTATCTAACAGACGAACGTTATAAGCACGGAGATAATAAGACCACATCTCTTACAAATATCTCCGAAGACCTTATGGAACTTAGTTTGGAATTGGGTATACCTATTGTTACTGTTGTACAAGCTAATAGAGGTGCCACAGGGGTTGAAGTGGACGTACCAGAACTTGAAAATATACGTGATAGTGATGGTATAGCACAAAATGCTACTAAGGTTCTTTCTATACGTCAAAATGGAGAATACCTTAATATGGTGGTTAAGAAGAACAGAAACGGTCCAGTTAATGTTAAACTCTCATATAAATGGGATATTGACCACGGTACATTTGAATATAGTGAGAAGTATATGGATGCAAGTCAAGCTGTTGAACGTAATACGAACAGCTCCTATAGTGAACGTCGACCAGCCGAACCTGTTGTTAATAAACAACCAATACGTGCTGGTGAACGTAAGGGATTGAATGATATGTTTGCGGAGGCTGGTATATAAATTATGAATAATTCTAAAATAACTAATATTGTAGTTAAATATAAGACAAGAGAAGAAATGACTAATAAACTATCAGATTATATACTGCATGACAGGGAATTGTTAGTGGAAACTGAGGGTGAGAATGAAACTTTCGTTGCAAGATTTAAAATTGGCGATGGCAGAACTCCATATTCTCAATTACCTTATATTTCTAATATATACAAGCTCTGCCCTAATTTTCTACTCTTTAATAGTGACTATACATTTGGAGTGAACATCATCTTAAAAAACGAAACGAGTGATTAACCTTGTTCCTATTAAACGGTCTGCCTATATTAGCAGATGAGATGGATATATTGCAGGAGCTAAAAGACCAGTTAGCTCTAAATGGTACCTATAGATTCGGTACAATGCGTCAAATAACTGACCATATTCAGTTTAGCTGTCCTATGCATAAAGAAGGACAAGAACGAAAACCTTCTTGTGGTATTACTACTACACAGATAAGATATGCGGATGGACGAGTAGTTCAGCCCGGCACTGTTCATTGTTTTACTTGCGGATATACAGCTAATCTTAATGAAATGATTAGTGCTTTATTTGGTAAGGACGATAAGGGTAGATTTGGTAACGAATGGTTAGCAAAGAATTTCGTAACCTTAGAAACCGAACAACGTCAGCCTATTACACTGAATCTGGAACGTCACCCTAAATCTTCTAATATTATATTACCTGCGGAGTATATAACAGAAGAAGAGTTAGATTCCTATAGATATACACACCCGTATATGTATAAGAGAAAATTAACGGATGAAATAATTGAGTTATTTGACATAGGGTACGACCCAAATTTTAAGTTATCGACTAAGACAGGTGGGTTTATAAATTATCGGTGTATTACTTTTCCTGTTAAAGATGAGAAGGGTAATGCGTTGTTTATAGCTCGGCGAAGTGTTGATACAAAGTTTTTCCATTATCCAAAAGACGCTGTGAAACCTGTATATGGCATATATGAGTTATACCAATATTATGGAAATGAGTTACCTAAGGAATTAATAATATGTGAGTCTATGTTTAATGCTCTTACTTGCTGGGTATATGGGCGCCCAGCGGTAGCTCTTAATGGTACAGGAACACCTAATCAGTATAAACAATTAGAGAAACTTCCTATACGAAAATTCATCTTAGGACTCGACCCAGATGACGCTGGGGATAACGGACGTAGAAAACTTCACAAGTATTTTGAAGGCAAGAGAATGATTACTGATTTTATCATTCCTAAAGGTAAGGATATAAATGATTTGTCGAAAGCTGAATTTGACGAATTATGCGAAACTTTTACGTATTTTTAAAGTAAAATGACCTAAATTGTTTGTGTAACATATTAAAAAATGTCATTTCCTACTTGACTTTTATTACATAAAGTGTTACACTGTTATATGTACTTATATAAACTACATATACGTACATATTTATATAAGATTATTGGGTTGAGTACCTGACAACTACTCAACCTTATAATATATATTCTTTTCCTAAATTACCGGATTATGGAAAAGAAACCTGAAACTATTCACCTATAAACCAACAACAGAAAAATTCAAACAGCAAAGGAGTAAAAAGAATTATGGCAAAATTTAACCCAGCAGCTGATTTGGACAAGTATAGTGTATCTGGAGGAAAGTATTTTTCATTGAAGAATGATAAGGATACAGCACTGGTACACTTTATGTTCAACAGCATTGATGATGTGGACGGTTACACCGTGCACGAAGTTATGGTAAACGGTTACAGACAGGACGTAACTTGTTTGCGTGACTATGCAGACCCACTTTCAGCGTGCCCGTTGTGCGAAGCTAAGCATAAGCTTGCAATTAAGTTCTACATACCTCTTCATATGGTTGAGACTGATGAAGTTGTTATTTGGAAAAGAGGTAAGAACTTCTATCCACAGCTTCAGGAACTTTGTAATAAGTATAATCCTCTTGTTTCTTATCCGGTAGAAATCGAGAGAAACGGCGAAGCTGGCAGTATGGATACTACTTACGAAATGTACGTTCAGGAATGTGACGAGACTCTTATGGAAGACCTTCCTGAAATACCTGATATACTTGGCACATATTGTCTTGAAAAGACCTATGACGAACTTCTTACTTATGTACAGACCGGTTCGTTTGAAACAGGTGATAGTAACCCTGTTAATCAACCCACTAACGATACAGAGGTAAGACGTAGACGTGATGTTTCTGTTAATACAGTTTCTCGCAGACGCGGCTCTGGAAATAGTGATATTCCACTCTAATTGATTTGATATATTTCATTTATGATGTGTTGTACACATTGTAAATGAACCACACATCATAAATGCTAACTTGAAAATTTAATTAGAGAAGGAGTTAGTATATGGCAGGATTTTTTAATTTACCATCTGCTAAATCCACTCTTAAAAAAGATATGAATTTAGCGAAAAAATCCAAGCAGGCAAAAACCTCAAACACCATAACAATTAAAGGTGGAGGAAGCCTTATGGATAAGATACAGTCCATAGTTACTTTAGTAAATTCTAAATTCGCTAATAAGAAAGATACATTCTTGTTATTGCGTAAAGAAGAAGAATTTGCTGAATATATGGATAAGTGTATCGAAAATGGTATTATTTCAATAGATACAGAAACTACTGGACTTGACCCTATAGAAAATCACGTAGTTGGTATGTGTATATACACACCAGGTATGAAAGCGGCATATGTGCCGGTAGCCCATATATCTTATATAACACAAGCTCCTATAGATAATCAGTTACCTAAGGAGTTTATAAAAGAACAATTACAACGTCTTGTAGACGCCAATGTTAAAACTATTTGGTTCAACGCACCTTTCGATGTTCGCTTCATTAAACATTCCATAGGAATTCAGTTACCTATATATTGGGATGCTTCGATAGGAGCTAGAATACTTAATTCCAATGAACCGCGTGGTGGTAGAGGACTTAAACCTTTACATAAGAAGTATTGTAAAAACAACGAAGGCGAAGCATTTAGTTTTGATAAGTTGTTCGAAGGTATACCGTTTGATTTAATTCCTGTGACTACTGCATATTTATATGCTGCGAACGATGCTATTATAACATATGAGTTATACGAATTCCAGAAATATTATCTTGACCCTGAATGTGAGGGGTACACAAAGTATAATATGGAAGGTCCATCATATGTATTCTTTAACATAGAGATGGCATCTATGCCGGTATTTATTGAGATGGAAGAAAACGGTGTAGAAATTGATGTGGAGTATGCTAAGACAATTTCCGCTAAGTATCACGAAATGTCAGACAGAACTAAGAAGCGTTGTGAAGATGTATTAGCACAATATAAGGACGAGATAGATGCCTATAAACGTGCTACACCAGGCTGTAAATTAACTGACCCAGTTAATTTAGATAGTCCGGTACAACTTGCGGTACTGCTGTATGATGTATTTAAGATACCTGCTGTGGATAAGAAGAATCCCCGTGGAACAGGTGCTGACATACTGGAACAAATAGACCATCCTATTGTAGCAGCTATTTTGGATAATAGATTTTTCAATAAGCAATTATCTACCTATGTGGATAAGATACCCGAAATTGTTCATAGCGACGGTAGAGTACATTGTAAATTTAATCAATACGGTGCTGATACTGGTCGTGTTAGCTCTGATTCGCCTAACCTTCAAAATATACCGTCGAATCCACGTAAACTTACAACTGGTGAAGTTGTAGACGCTGGACATGATATAAGACAATTTTTCGCAGCGCCTAAGGGCCGAGTGCTATTATCCTGCGACTATTCTGGGCAGGAAGTTCGTGTCACTGCTCACATATCACACGACCAGAAAATGATACAAGCCTACAGGGATAATAAAGATGTATATGTTGAAATTGCGTCGCTGGCATATAATAAACCTTACGAAGAGTGTTTAGAGAACAGACCTGATGGAACTACTAATCCAGAAGGTAAAGCTCGTAGAGGAGCGGCTAAAAAAATTGTTCTTGGAATTCTTTATGAAAGACAGATAGCTTCTATTGCAGAGCAGTTGAATACTACTACAAAAGAAGCTCAGCGTATATACGATAGTGTACTTGCTAATTTCCCCGAACTGGCTAAGTTTATCGACGAGAGTCAGAATATGGCTCGCGAACACGGTTGGGTATCTACTATATGGGGAAGACGACGTCAATTACCCGATATGCTACTTCCTTTATATGAGTTCACATATACAGATGGAGTTCCTACTGATTTTGACCCACTTGCTGATGATGAGGAAGAGATAAGCACAGAAGTACCATTTGAATTATGCGAGCAGTGGACTAATCAATTGCTTAATTGTAGACAGTATAAAGCACGCCTGTCTTTATTGGACAAGATACGTGCTCAAGGCATTTCTATTAAAGATAATACAAGAAAAGTTACTGATGCTGAAAGACAATGTGTTAATTCTCGTGTGCAGGGTAGTGCAGCCGACCTTACAAAGTTAGCAATGATAGAGTTATATAATAATCAAGAGTTGCGTAACTTAGGATTTAAAATGTTAATTCCTGTACATGATGAAATCATTGCAGAGTGTCCTGTGGAAAATTCTGCAAGATGTGCCGAACTTATGTCCAGTTGTATGCTACGCGCTGGTAAAGATTTGGAAGTGCCTTTAAAGTGTGATGTTGACGCATTTTATCATTGGTATGGCGAAAAACTTGACCCTGTTACGTTAGAACCTTTAGGAGGAGGACATTAATAATATGACTACGTTTATCAGCATAAACACAGACTTTTATGGTATTCACAAATATCCTAATGCGCCTGACGAAGTAGCTTTTCTTAGGAACGAGCACCGTCATAAGTTTTATGTAAATGCAACTATCGAAGTATTTCACGATGACAGAGAACTTGAATTTATAATGGTGAAGAATAGAATAAACGAGTTCATAGCCAATAATATCACTTCAATGCCTGTTATGTACTCTTGTGAAATGATGTGTAAAGACATTATTATGTTTATTGAAAGCACTTATTGTACTGACACAACCCGCAAAATTAAGGTTTCTGTATTTGAAGACAATGAAAATGGTGCTATCGTATATAACGATGCATATGATAGTTCCATCGACTAAAACAGGTTAAGTTTGTATGTTTAGAGTGTGGAAAGGTCCTGAATTAGAAGGCTTTGATAAAGGAATATCTACATTATTTGTAGCATCGGATAATATCATTGATGAAGCCGTTATAATAAGTCAGTTACAGCTGAATGATGTACATCGTATTTATTTAGGTGCTGGTCGAACACCATTTCCTGGATTCAATAACACAGAAACTTTTATAGACTATTGCACTAACAATTCTATAAAAGTTATTATTGAAGTAGATGGAATAAAATCATTATCACAAGCAGAAATACACATAGTTAAAGAAGATATTGTAGTGCCTATATATACCTTTAGAGTACAAGGAGCTAATAATATCGTTAAAGACAATTCGTTATTTAAATACGACGATTATAATCAAGTTATTGTGTTTAAGAATAATCACTCTTCTTATACTAACCTTGATACATTGGATGGTATGATGTTTGAAGCCGATACTATTCTTATAGACCGATAATGAAAAAGGAGGAAAATTAAATGCTATACTATATGCCTTTAGAACCTTATATGGAACGCTACACATACCTTATGTCCGCCAAGGACGGATGGACAGAGGATAATTTCAAGCGTGACGGAGTAGATTTTGTTCGTATTGAAGGACAGTCTATTGGAACAGGCACTATTAACCACGGTGTAGTGCTTGATGCTTGTGGACGTTCTTATTATGCACTTAGTCAGATACAGCAGGCAGTAGCATTAATCAACGAAGGTAAGATAACAGAAAATGATACATTTTATCTCGAAGATTTTTGGCATCCTGGTGTGGAAGCATTATTCTATGTAAGACACCTTACAGGTATTAATTTTAAGATAGGTACCTTCTGTCATGCACAGAGCGTGGACGATACAGATTTTGCTTATGCAATGCGTGACTGGATGCGTCCTATCGAACAAGGTTTTGGAAAGCAGTACGATTTCATTTTTGTAACTTCTGCTATTTTACAGCAACTGCTTAGAGATGCGGGTGTTGGTAATTCTAATATTTATAATATAGGATTGCCATATAATTCTACTAAGTTACTTTCGCAGTTAGTGGATATGGGCTTTAACAATACAGAATTTGAAAAGGACAATTATGTACTTTTCAGTTCCCGATTCGACGCAGAAAAAGACCCAATGTTTTTTCTTGATTTAGTAGAACGTTGTCCCGATATTCAGTTTAAGTTAGTTAAACCTCGCAAGGTTATGTCCAATGACCCTGCAGTAATTAAAAGACTTGATGATGTACTCAGCAGATGTACTAATCTTGAGGTAGTAGATACTTCAAAGTCGAAACTTGATTATTATAATTTACTCTCCAGAGCAAAAGTTCAGTTTAACTGTGCTCATCAGGATTGGGTGAGTTGGACACTGCTGGAAGCTATAACATTTCATTGTTTGCCGTTATATCCTATTTGGAAAGATTTTCCAGTGGAATTACATAACGATGAAAGATACTTATACAAGAAGCAAGACCTCAACGATTGTGAAGCTAAACTTAGAAAGTTACTTGGCAGCACGTTTGACAGCTCAATATCTTACGTAGTTGAAAAGCACGATAATAGTTGGCATAATTATCTTAAGACAATGAACCTTATATAAGTTAGGAGAGCATTTATGGCGTTTAATCTATATTTCGCAGGCTCGCAACATAAGGACATAGATGTTCATATTAAGAAGAACAAATGTTGTCGATTATTTTCGCAGTTAAATGAGCGTAAAGCAGTTCTTGAGTATGCAGCAGAGACAGAGCGTGGTAAATTATTTATAGATAGTGGCGCGTTCTCTGTAGCTCATGCAGGCAAAACGGTTGATATTGATGAATATATTGCATTTATTAACGAGCATCCTGAGATAGAAGTATGGGCACAGTTGGATGTAATTCCTTATCCAGTACTCGATACTGATACAGCGCGCAGTTGTTCGGACGCATCTTGGAAAAATTATCTTTATATGATGGAACGAATAACTGTTGACAAGGATAAGCTATTACCTATATATCACTTTGGTGAACCAATATCGCATTTGGAAAGAATACTTAATACCAAGGTAGACGGTAAGGTTCCAGATTATATTGGAGTCGGCGGTAGGCACGGAGTTTCTACTGCACAGCACGTCGCTTATTTTGACAACTTATTCAAGATAATAAAACGCTCAGATAATCCTAATGTAAAAGTGCATGCATTTGGTATGACTGTATTACCATTACTGGAGCAGTTTCCTTTTTATAGCGCAGATAGTACTACGTGGCTGATGGTAGGTGCTAACGGCGGAATAATGGACAAGAGATACAATATAGTCAATATCAGTGAGCGTCAGAAAAACAATAAAGACAATTTTGTAAATTATTCTGAAGAAGCTAAACAGTATTTATATAAGCAATTTGAACATTTTGGTTATACATACGAGCAACTTGCTACTGATTACCGCGAAAGAATGAAATACAACATTGATTATTTGTTGGAATGGGCACATAATTATCAATATAAGCCCAAGCATTTAGGATTAAATAGATTATTCTAAAGGAGATGTATATAATGGCTATTACAGTTACTCGTAAGGTAGAATTCGAAGCTGCTCATATGTTATATAAGTATGATGGCGCTTGTAGAAATTTACACGGGCATAGCTATAAGCTTGAAGTAACTATCGAAGGTGTTCCTGATGAACAGTATGGATTCGTTATGGATTTCAAAGAACTGAATCAGATATTAAAAGAAGTGGTGCCTGACCATATGTTTATTAGTAACAAAACACTTCCTGATAATAGCACTGAAAGGCAGATAGTTAAAATTCTTAGGGAAGCAAATATGGCAATTAGAGAATACGATTTTGTGCCATCTGCTGAGAATATGGTAGCTAATTTCGCTAAGGAAGTACAGGAAAAACTTCCTGAAGGTCTTACAGTTATAAAAGCTTGTCTTTGGGAAACTACTAATTCGTTTGCTACTTGGCAAAAGCAGTGAGGTATTAATA
>Ga0310696_10009604_pt1 | contig 11174 bp, 10 predicted proteins | sample AusTroGonzalo_MG_4_FD_203885 | JGI IMG/M metagenome (GOLD analysis project Ga0310696, IMG submission 203885) | Bovine rumen microbial communities from tropical cattle in Woodstock, Queensland, Australia - Gonzalo_02 (v2) (version 2) | ecosystem: Host-associated > Mammals > Digestive system >...
GGGAACACCACCGTGCCGATACCCCATCTGCCGCGGGTTCCGTCGCCTTTCTCCGACTGGTTTTCGCTCCAGAAGAAGCGGTAATACGGGGGCTTTTTCTTGATGTTCGTATAGTCCCAGTCGATGTGTCCGGTAAGACCGGTCGTATTGAAGTCCTCTATCGCGACAAACGGGCAGTCGCCGTTGGGAAGGTCGCCGATCTTGCAGTCCTCGGCCACGTAGTGTTCGGCTGCTCCGGCAAGATATTTGGCGTAGGCGGCCTTATGGAGCGGCTTTGTCTTGCCGGAGTAATAAATGCGCACGCGTGCGGGGCCCGACTGGGACTCGAGGCTTTCGCATTTCGAGTGGGCGTCAAGGGAGTTCTGGATGGCCTCGCGGACGAGGGATTCTTCGGTGGAGCGGTTCGAGGTGAAATACTCGTCCCAGCCGGGGTCGCGTTCAACCTCGACTTTGCTCTTCTTCCTGAAGAACCACTCTGCCATCTATGTCTGCCGCCTGTCTCTCGCTTGCGAACAAAAAGGCGCGCCTCTCTGTTCTGGTTAGAGGGGCGCGCCTGTGCCACGCACTCTTGAAGGCCTGCGACAGCCCGCTTAACTACATGGCAAGGCGACACCCCAGGTTAAAGGGGGATCGTCTTGCAAGCCACGTGTCAGCGTTTCAGAGGTCGCAATTCTCAAGAGACAAGGTTTGCAAACGATCGGCCGATTCTGTCGGCCTTCCCGGCAGCGGGTCTCGTCACCGGGCTATGTTGCTGCGTCTTTCCAAACGAAGCGAAATAAGTATATCAAATCGCCGCCCCGGCGGGGGAAAAGAGTATGAAAAAGTTTTCGGGCAGGAGGCGACGGGGCGCAATTCGTTTTGGGGTGGCGCGAGGCGGAGGTTGAATGTTGCCAATGTGGAAATGTTGCCAGTGCCAATGTTGCCAGTTTCCAGTTCAGGGGGTGGCGGCGGGTCCGGAGACCGCGCCCTACCATTTCGGCCGCGACAAGCGCGGCCGCGTGAGGGGGCGACGGCCCGCTCGGCGAGCGGGCTACCAAGCGAAGCGGTATGAGTTCCGCCGTTTCATTCGGTTCATCCCATTCCTTTGGTCTTCGAACCGAACACCCACCGGCCCTTTTTGTTCGGGCCTTCGTGGTACAAAAGATGCTTCTGCTTCAACTTCTTGATGTGGTAGCGAACCCCATCCGGCGTAAGCCCTAACGTCTTGGCCGCCGATTCCGCCGAATGCTCGCGATGAATCCAGAAGAATCTGAATATTGCCTGAGTTGCATCAGAGAATCCATCAAGGGCAGCCAACATCGAAGAAGGGATTTCCTTGGTAGTGAGATCAATTTCTTTGGTAGTACCGACCGTTTCTTTGGTAGTCACGCCATTTTCTTTGGTAGTCGCCCCCGTTTCTTTGGTAGCCTTACGCCAAATAGTATGGACGACCGTCCTGTTTCGCACGTCAATCGTCGTCCGCGGCAGGCCCGCCTCGGCGCATGCGGCCTCGACATCCTCAATTCCAGACCCGACGTGCTCAATGTAACGCGCTTGGTAAAACGCTGCGGCAATCAGCGGGTTGAACGGCATGGACTCATGTTCGTCGAAGAGCCAGGCAACCGTCTTGCCCGGCGGGAGCTCGCCCGGATTCCACACTTCGATGCGATCAGAGAACACCCGCACCTCCACCGACGCAGTGCTCGCGTAGTCGCGATGTGCGACTGCGTTGACGATCACTTCGCGAATCGCACGCGGAGGTATTTCGTATGTCGTTGGTGCCTGGACCGAATCGGTGCGCGTGCCGATGGTCGTGTCGACATGGTTCAAGACGAAGATTTCCGCCTGGTCGACCTGATCGAAAAGATCGCCTTCATAAACCTGCAGGACGAACGGCCTGCGATATTGCGTCCCCGCGCAGCATACGCACTTGATCTTTGCCGAAAGGCAGACAGACTGCGGATCCTTGCCGAACAACATGATTGCCGCGCGGGAGAGCGCCCGTGTCTTCCTGTTCATGAGCTTAAGATGAACAAGCAACTTCTCGTCGGTCTCGCCGACCTTGGCCGCGAGTTTTCGTTCTCTTCGCGCAGTGTCCACGAACCAGCGGACGCGATCATGGTCGATGTCATCCTCCAATGTGGCATCTGGGACCGCTATAGATTCAAAGGGTTCGCGAGGTAGTTCGTTTCTTTCGCGCAGGAAAGAAATGAACGAGGCATAGACCTCCTGGTTGAGCATGGACCGATCTTGGACATGACGATACGTATGGTCTCCGGCCGCTTTCTTGCGAAGCCTTACCATGCGTGGATCGATGGGCGTCTCGTCGTCGAAGACATAAATCCACTTTGTCAACCCATGCGTGGTAGCTGCATCGTACTCCCGTTCCGTCGGCGACATCTCGTCCATCGGGACTCGATTGCCGTACTGTGCGCCGAAGAGTCCGATGTATATGTCCGTATCGGCTAGCTTTGGAAGATAGATTTCGCCCGGTCGCTTCTTGGCCGCAGGGTGATCCTCGAAGATGAACACAGATTCGACGAAATCGCCTAAGAGAGGGGCCGCCAATAGATACTGCTTCAGGGCTTTCCTCTCAGCGGCGAACTCGCTCTGCACGCTTGATATGAAGATCCGGTACTTCATTCCCCAACCTCCTTCCACTCGCAGACGACATGGCGCGGGTAGTGCCGCGTGAGGGTTGGACCAAGCATGTCAAGCGCACGGACATACGACGCGGCCTTGCCGCTTCCGTCCGTGTTCGTGGAAAAGATGAAGTCTCTGAACGACTGCTTCAACATGGCGGAAACAAGTATATCAAATCGCCGCCCAGGCGGGGGAAAAGAGTATGAAAAAGTTTTCGGCAGGGGGCGACGGGGCGCAATTAGTTTTTCTGGTTTCTAGTTTCTAGTTTCTGGTTTCTGGTGGCTAGTTGTTGGTAAGGACACTGTCTTCTGTCTTTTGTCGCGATCCGAAGATTGCAAAGAAAAAGATGTAAAGAAGAAATGCAGAGAAGATCCAGCAACTCGACAAAATCCCAAAACGATCCGTCACCATGCCGACAAGCGCAAGAAACGCCCCGCCCGAAACGAGAGACATCGTTATCCCAGAGGCGACTGGCACGAGACGCCCAAGCCCCTCCGTGGCAAGATTGAATATGCTGCCGAACATGACGGCAATGCCGAGCCCGCACAACGTCATCAGAACCGCCGGCAACGGCAACGCCACGGAGGTGAAAGGCAGGGAGACCTTGACGAACGGCACCGTGGCGGCTGCGGCGAGAAGCGCCATGCAAAACACCGTGGAGACGCCGAGCATCGCCCGCGGCGAAAGACGGTTGCCAAGCAGCCCAGCGCCGAAACGTCCGGCCATCATGAGCGCGCAGTAGGCCGAGACCATCGCGCCGCCGACTACGGCCCCCATGTAGGCGGGCGTGCCTTCGGCCGTGAGATACAGGTTCACCATGTTGCAGATGCCGCATTCAACTGGTTCGAATATGAACATAGCAAGCGCGCCAAGCGCGAAATGGCGAAACTTGAACGCCGAAAGGATGTCGCGCCAGGGGGATGGGGCGTCCGGCTCGAGATGCGGCTCCGGGATGTCCGCCTGCACGATCACGACGAAGCCGAAGGCGAAGAACACGAGCGCCGCAATCTGCACAGGCAAAGCGTCGAGGACGTTCGCCTTCGCCACCTCGTTGCCGATGAGAAAGCCCAGAACGAGAGGCGAAGACATGCCGCCCACGGAATTGAACGTGCATCCATACTGCACGAGGCGGTTGCCGCCGTTGCCCCCGCCGCCGAGCGTGTTCATCATGGGATTCGCCACCACGTTCAGCATGCACATCGAAAGGCCCGCCACGAACGCTCCAGCAACGTAGATCGCGAAGGACGCGGCGAATCCGGCCAGCATCTGCAACGCCACGCCGGCAATGCCCACCGACACCGCCGCGAGCGATGTGAACTTGTATCCGCGCCGCTTCAGCACCATCCCGCAAGGAAGCCCCATGAAAAGATACGCGAGGAAATTCGCGGACGATCCAAACTGCGAAAGCGCGTTCGACGCCCCGAACTGCGCCTTCATCACCGCCGCCAACGGCCCCGTGAACATGGTGACGAAACCCACCATGAACACCATTCCGAACATCACAGCTATCGTCAATTTGTTTTTCATGGCATTCCAAATGTCTTAAAGTGTGGCAAAACAGGGAAAAATGTCAAGGCAGCAGTCCGAAGTTAGGCATGTAGCCGTGGATGCGGAACGCGTTGAAACATTCGGCGTACTTGCAGCCGACCTGGAGGCCGCGGAAGCGGTCGGGCACGGTGACGTCGTCGTCGATCTGGATGTCAAACGTGTTCATGTAGCTGACCTGGCTGCGGTGGAGGCGGAAAGTGGCGAGCTTCTGCTCCATGAAGTCCGAGATGTCCACGTACACCTCCGGCTGGGGCGAACCCACGCAGGCGTCGTTCTCCCACGTGAAGACGCTTACCTTCTTCGCACACGGCTTCTCGTTCGACTGCTGATTGATGCCGGGGAGGGAGAGTATCATGCTGCGCACGAGCTTGGAGGTCATGTAGTGGTCGGGGCTCTCGTCCGTGGGGGAATGGGTGAAGATTACGTCGGGATCGGACCACCTGAGGGCGTCGAGGACCTTCGTGCGCATCTCGTTCGTGTCGAGGAGGCGTTCGTCGTCCGCGCGCAGAAAGCGCACTTCGGCGCCGTATGCCTTGGCCGACTCCAGCTGCTCGGCCTCGCGGATGCGCCCGATCTCCGCCGGGTCCATCTTCGAGCTCGAGCCGGTGTTGCCGCTTGTGGTGAGCACGAAAAACACCTTCGCGCCCATGGCCTTGTACTTGAGGAGAGTGCCGCCGACATGCTGCTCGATGTCGTCCGGGTGAGCGCCCACGGCCGCGACGCGCAGCGGGCGGTTTGGCATATTGACGCCCGGCAGGAGACGAAAGTTCGGCATATAGCCGTGGATGCGAAACGCCTTGAAGGCCTCGGCGGCCTTCCAGCCGCACTGCAAGCCCAGATGCGCGGCCGTGGCGCGCTTGGAGATGCTGAGGTCCTTCGGCCCCGTGAAGAGCTTGAGCCATGCCTTCTGGCTTTCGTGAAGATTGGCGGCGGCGCAGACGGCCTCAAGCTCGTCGGAGATGTCAACGTACACCTCCGGAACGAAGTTTATGCACTTGGCGTTGCCCCAGGTGAAGACGCTTACCTTCTTCGTGCACGGTTTCTCGCTCGACTGCTGGTTGATGCCGGGGAGGGAGAGGATCATGCTGCGCACGAGCTTGGAGGTCATGCGGTGGTCGGGGCTCTCGTCCGTGGGGGAATGGGTGAAGATGACGTCGGGGTCGGCCCATCTGAGGGCGTCGAGGACCTTCGTGCGCATCTCGTTCGAGTCGAGAAGGCGTTCGTCGTCCGCGCGCAGGAAGCGCACCTGTGCGTCGTACGTCTTGGCGCTTGCGAGCATTTCCGCCTCGCGGACGCGCTCGATCTCCTTTATGTCGCGCATCTCGTTCGAGCCGGTGTTGCCGCTCGTGGTCAGCACGATGAAGATCTTGTGGCCCATCTTGTGGTATCTGAGGAGCGTCCCGCCGCAGTTGAGCTCGGCGTCGTCAGGATGAGCGCCAACGCAGAGGATGTTCATCTTCTTCTGAGGGGAGTCCGCAGCCGACGCGGCCGAGATGGACGCGGCCAGAACGGCGGCGCAGGCCGCCTTCACGAATGTTCCATTCATTTTGTCTTCTCCATGTCTTGTCCCCGGCATACCCTTCCCGGACGCGACAGCGCCACGGCGTATGTGAAGAGGTAGGCGAAAAGGGCGATCGTGAGAAAATAGCTGTTGAGGATCCCGGCCTTGTCGGCCAGCATTCCCTGAAGCGGCAGCAGCATGCCGCCGGAGACCATGGTCATGAATATGCCCGAGGCGAGGGCTAGATGACCGCCAAGCCCCTCTACGGCGAGATTGAAAATGCTTCCCCACATGATCGAGGTGCAGAATCCGCAAAGAGCCATCAGCACCATCGACTTGGGGAGCGTGACCCCAAACACGGCCATGTATTCAAGCGGCATGAAGATTATGGCGGAAAGGAGCGCGATTCCGGCCGCGGAGCATGCCGCCATCATCGTGCGCGGAGACACGCGCGAGCCTATGATTCCGCCTATGGCGCATCCAAGCGTCATAGCGAGCCAGTAGCACGAGGTGACGCCTCCGGCTACGGCCGGCCCAACGTCCTTCAGATTGCTCATGTAGAGGTTCGCCATGTTGGGGATGCCGCTTTCGATTATCTCGTAGAGGAATATCGCCAGCACGCCGAAGGAGAAGTGGCGGAAGGAGAAGACGGTCTTTATGTCCGCCAGGCGCAGCGGGGCCGTTTCGGGGTCCGGCTCCGGGATCTTCGAGAACCAGACGACCGCCGTGGCGCCGGCGAAGAGCAGGAGGCCCACGGCCTGCACAGGCGCGACGTCCGCCACCTTCGCCGTCTCCACGTTGCCGCCCACGAGCATCCCAGTTATCAGGGGGGCCAGCATCCCGCACACGAGATTGAGCGAGCAGCCTATCAACACGAGCTGGTTGCCCTTCTTCCCACCTCCCCCCAGCGAGTTGAGCATCGGGTTGACGACCAGATTCAGGAGGCAGGCCGCGCCGCCAGAGAGGAACGCGCCCAAAACGTATATTGGAAACGATTCGGCGTATCCCGAGACGAGCTGAACGGCGAACGCGGAGCAGGCGAAGAGCGTGGCAACGAGCGCCGTGACCCTGTATCCCCGGCGCCGCAGTATCACGCCCCCCGGAAGCCCCAGGAAGAGGAACGCGAGGAAAAGCGCCGCCGAGCCGAACTGCGCCAGAGCGTTCGACACGCCGAACTGGTTCTGCAGCACAACGCCCATCGACCCGGCGAAGTTCAGGAGGAACTGGATCATGGAGAAGAGCATGAACATCGTCGCGATGACGAGTCCCCTGCCCTTCGCTTTGCCTGGGCTGTCCATGCGCCGTCCTCCTTCTGCTTCTCCCGGAACGGACAAGGTCAGTAGTTATCGCAGCGGTAGAACTCTATCGCCTCGTCGGAGACCTCGATGCCGAGGCCGGGCTTCGTGGGCACGGTGGCGTAGCCGTCGACGGCCGGTATGTCGTCCGGCACGAGGTCGTGGCGGATCGGCGTGTCCTGCTCGCAGTATTCGAGCAGTTCGGCGTTCGGAATCGAGGCGATTATCTGGAGCGAAGCAGCCTCGACTATTCCTGAGCTCCAGCAGTGGGGAACCACGTTGATTGCGTTCACCTCGGCGTACGAGGCGATGCGCACGGCCTCGGTGATGCCGCCGCAGCGCGTTATGTCGGGCTGCACGAACCCGAGCTTGCAGTAGTCGATGAGCTGCTTGAAGCCGAAGCGCGTCGTCTCGTTCTCGCCGCACACTATGCGCACGGAAGTCGACTCCTGGAGGCGCTTGTAGCCGAGATAGTCGTGCGGCCAGAGGGCCTCCTCGACGGCGTATGGGTTGTACTTCTCGATGGCCTTCACGAGCCTGATGCGCGAGGCGACGTCGATCGTCACCTTGTCGGATGGGATGTAGCCGATGTCGAAGAGGAGGTCGATGTCGTCGCCGACAGCCTCGCGCGCCGCCTTCACGAGCTTCACCTCTGTGTTGAGATCCTGTTCGAAGCCGCCCCATCCGAGCTTGATGGCGGTGTACCCCTTCTCCTTCCACTTGATGGCCTCGTCCTTGGCCTCGGCCTCGGTGTATGGCATGAGGACCGAGGCGTAGCAGCGCACCTTGTCGCGGTACTTGCCGCCGAGCAGCTGCCATATCGGCTTTCCAAGGGCCTTGCCCAGGATGTCCCAGATCGCGATGTCGATGCCGCTCATAGCCTGGATCGCCGCGCCGTGGTTGCCGTAGAAATTGCAGTGCAGGTACATATCGTCCCAGATCTTCCTGTAGTCGAACGGATCGCGTCCCACGACCACGTTGGCGAGGCCCTGGCATGTGCGGTGCGAAACGGGCGATTCGATTATGGACTTTATCACCCACGGCGCGGAATCGACCTCGCCGTAGCCGACGATTCCCTCGTCCGTCGTGACGCGCACGATTATTCCGTCCTGCGCGCTGTCGTTGATTTCCTTTATCTCGCCCTTCTGCCGGACCGGGATTGCTTCAACCTTGACTATCTTCATTTTTCTCTGTCCTTTCTGAAATTCACTTCCATGGATGGACGACGGCCTTTATCAAGCCGTCAGGGTTCTTCTCCACGAGATCGATCGCCTTGGGCAATTCGTCGAATCCGAAGCGGTGCGTCACCATGTCGGCGTTGTTGAACCGGCCCTGCGCGACGAGCTCCATGAGCGGCACCCATGCGAGCTCGTTGTTGGTGCCCCCGCGAATCGTCAGCTGACGGAAGATGACCTCTTCCGCGCAAAGCTCCATCTTCGTGCCCGCAGCCGGAATGCCGTAGAGGTTGACCACGCCGCCCGACGCGCACAGCTTCACGGCGTTCGCGAACGTCGCCGCCGCGCCGGCAGCGTCAATCGACAGATCCACGCCAAGTCCGCCGGTCTCCCTCTTGACGACATCCTCGAGATTCTGCTCCCTCGTATTCACGACGACGTCCGCGCCGAAGTGGCGCGCATTCTCGAGACGCGACAAGTTGCGGCCTGCGGCAATCACCTTCTTCGCTCCGTAGCACTTAACCGACTGGATGAAGGAGAGCCCCGCCACGCCCACGCCCTGCACCAGGACGGTCGCGCACATCGGCGGCGGATTGCGGTATATAGCCCCGAACGGACATATTGAGGCCTCGAGGATGGCGCCTTGCTCGTCAGTCATCGCCTCGGGCATCTTGCGGCAGCAGTTGTCCGGCACGGCCACATACTCTGCATAGCCGCCATCGAATGGAGGGAAGCCGATTTCTCCGGCCTCGGGGCAGAGGTGCTTGTTGCCCGTGCGGCACTTTACGCAGATTCCGCATCCAACGGACGTCTCCACGACGACGCGGTCGCCCGCGCTTACGCCCTTCGCGCCTTCTCCAAGCTCGACGACTTCGCCGCAGATTTCGTGGCATAGGACGCCAGGCGGATTCCACGCGCCGAAGCGTCCGCGGACAATCGACACGTCGGTTGAGCACACTCCTGCCGCCAGCACCTTGATCACGACCCAGCCCGGCTTCGCCTGCGGATCGGGATAGTGCTGATCGAGTTCGATCTCATCCACTCCCTTCCAGACCCACGCCTTCATCTCCACCTCCTTGCTTGTTCGCCAGACATCTCAAGCCCCTCAAACGACAAACCGCTCGATTTCCCTCGCATAGTCGAAGAGATTCGCCACTCCGTCCGTTCCCACAAGATAATCGTTCTCCACGCGCATGCCCCATTCGCCCTCCACGTACACGCCCGGCTCAAGTGTGCAGACGTCGCCGTCCTCGATCATGCCGTCGCATCCGTCCTCGAACGCCGGCTTGAGATAGGGCGCCGGGCCCACGAGGTGTCCGCCATGGTGCGGCATCTGTCCCGCGAAGCCGCGCGCGTCGAGTTCGGCCAGCATCGGCGGGCGCACGGAGGATGCGGCCACGCCGGCGCGGACCGTGCGCTCGCCGGCGTCCATCGCGGCGAGCACGGCGGCGTACGCCTCGCGCTGTCTCGCGGTGGGCTCGCCAAGAAAGAAGGTGCGGCACGTATCGCTCCACACTGCTCCGCGGCGGACGGAGAGGTCGAGTATGAACAAGTCGCCAGCCTTGAAAACGTAGTCCGTGGGAGGGCCTTCAATCGAACCGGTCCGGGCGCCGCCAACGAAGTCTCCGATAAACTCGTGCGGTTCGCCGCCGCACACGCGGTCGACAGCCGCCGCCACGAGCGCGTAAGCGTCCTTCTCCGTCATTCCCACGCGCAGGCCCGAACGTATCGCATCGTAAGCCGCCCTGTTCGCTTCGAGCGTGCGTCTCACGTCGTCACTGGACACTTTTCCCATTTTCAATTCCCGATTCTCAGTTCATCACGCTTCCCTTGCGCGCGCCATCTGCAGTCTGCATCCCTCGAACATGGCGCTCGTGTCGTTGCGGATTGCCATGTACTGCACGCCGCGGCGCTTCCACACGTCGAAGCCGGACTCCGTGTAGCATCCGAGAAGTATGCCCTTCTCGCGGATTTTGCGGCAGCATTCGTCGAACGTGGCCGACACCTCTGGATCGTCGAACTGGCCGGGCTTCTTCATGGACATCGTGAAGTCGTAGGGGCCAACGATTATCGAGTCGATGCCGGGCACTTCGAGGATCTTGTCGAGCCGGCGCGCGGCGTTGATGTGTTCGAGCTGGATGATGACGAGCGGATCGTGCGCGGAGGCTTCAAGATACTTCCCGAAGTCATCCGCGCCGTAGTTGTGTCCGCGCCGCGGGCCGACGCCGCGCGTGCCGCCGTGGATGGGGTAGCGGCAGTACGAGACGGCGCGGGCGGCGTCGTTCTCGTCCATGATCATCGGAATTATCACGCCTGCGGGGGCGAAGTCGATTATCCGCTTGATCTCGGTGTGGTCGCAGGCCGGGACGCGGTAGAAGCTTGCCACGCCCGTGCCGTTCACGGCCATGAGGTGCTGTTGCGCCGTTTCGCGGCCGAACTCGCCGTGTTCGCCGTCGAACCACATGAAGTCGAAGCCGGAGGCGCAGGCGAGCTCGGTCACCGCGCTGTCGGTGAAGGTGATCGCGATTCCGAGCGGCATCGAGCCGGCGCGGATCTTGGCGAGGAAATTCTCAAGTCCGTTGCATTTCATGTCTGGATCAGGGGAGAAGCTTGAAATTCGGCATGTACCCGTGGATCTTGTAGGAGGAGAAGCACTCTGCGTACTTGCATCCGTACTGAAGGCCGCGGAAGGCGTTGAAGATGCGCATGTCCTCGCCGAGCTTCGAGCCGAACACGTCCATGTAGGCCTTCTGGCTTTCGTGGTTCTGGATTGCGCCGTACTTGGCGTCGAACTCGTCTGAGATGTCGACGTACGCCTCGGGAAGATTGTTGACGCCGAAGGTGGGTTCCCAGGTGAACACGGAGACGTGCTTGTCGCACGGCTTCTCGTTCGCCTGCTGGTTGATTCCCGGCAGCGAGAGCACCATCGCGCGGACGAGGTGCGACGTCATCCAGTGGTCGGGGCTCTCGTCGATCGGGGAATGGGTGAAGATGACGTCGGGATTGGCCCAGCGCATGGCGTCGAGAACCTGG
>Ga0310696_10009605_pt1 | contig 11174 bp, 8 predicted proteins | sample AusTroGonzalo_MG_4_FD_203885 | JGI IMG/M metagenome (GOLD analysis project Ga0310696, IMG submission 203885) | Bovine rumen microbial communities from tropical cattle in Woodstock, Queensland, Australia - Gonzalo_02 (v2) (version 2) | ecosystem: Host-associated > Mammals > Digestive system >...
GCAGGTGCAAAATTTCGTAATTTTGTTTTGTGAAGTTTTTAGCGTATCTTATCTTGCTCCTGGCGTTGGCGATGCCCTCGTTTGCGGCCGATGTATGGCGAAATTACGGTAGCCCCTATCCGGTGCGTTCAGGCCTCACCTATGGTGAAGGGGTCTTGTTGGCTACGGCATCGGGCATTCGGTTCCTCTCTCCGGATGCTGATTACCTCTTTTCCTCGGTAGACGGATTGGAGACATCGTCGTTCTATGCGTTGACTCTAAGCAAAGCGGGTATTTTTGCAGTATCCGAATATGGCTTGATTGCCGGATGGAATATCGAAAAGGAATATTGGAATGTGATCAATCGCTCCTATGTCTCGAATGGAGTGCGCCTTATTCAGGACATGGTTGTAGGATACAAGACCTTCCTTGTTCTTGCGTTCGAAGACCGTCTTGCTTTTTTTGATATCAAGAAACGTCGTTCTATCTTGACGATCAACAAGGTTGGCAAGAATTCTTTGCTGTCGACTCCGGTTCAGGCGCTGAGTGTCCATAAGGATACTCTCTATGTTTCTGTGGGGACGACGCTCTACAAACGCTACATCGATTGGGACAACATTGAACAGGATATCCGCCTTGTCGATCCTGAATCATGGAGTGTTGAACGCGAAGGAGAAATTATCCGAACAATTGCTTGGAAGGGGAATGCCTTGAAAACCTTCTCGGTGAGAGGTCAATGGGAATGGGACGATGACGGCAAGTTGACCACTACGGCGCAGGATTCGTCTGAAATCATGGTGAAGGGAGTTCCCGTGACAGATAAGCTCTTTTACCAAGATGGCTTAAGCAATGTCTTTTGGATTGGACTGACCAAGTCTTATGCGTACTTGGTTGGTGAATATTTTGTCTCTAGGTACGACCTAAAAAAGAAGACGGCTACGGACTTTTCCCCCATCAGCAATTTTACGTTGAATGGGACTTATGAAGTGCGCCCGAAGGCGGGTGGTGGCATCATCGCGGCTTCTCTTGATGGGGTAATATCCCATACGGTGGACCATGTCTGGCAGTACAGGGCGATTGTGGACGAAGGTCATATGAATGGTTCGGGATCTCTGTCCAACAGGATGAAGGTCCTTTCGTTCCTTCCGCCCGACAATGTTTTTTACCACATATGGGGTACCGGGTTCTTCCTCTTCTCTGAATTCGGCCATAAACTGATCAGTAGTTCTGCCAAGGATAAGAATCGATGCTACCACGGGTATGATAGAAAACATGAGGATTACATTGTAACTGCAGGTTCTACCATTGCACCGGATTCGTCGGGCTTCCTGACGACGGCATCGACCGTTGGAGGCTTTGACTTGATTTATGTGACGAAAGACGGTGAGTTTAGTTGCGTGAACCATGTGGGAAAAACTGACTTTTCCGGGCCTATTATCGCGACGCCGATAGAGGGCTCTTCGGACTGGCTTGTAATGGTGGCTGGCCGTAAAGTGGCTTCTTATGAATCTGAAGGTGCTTTGGAAGTCTTTCGCATTGCAGACCCTTCGAAGCGGGGCGGACGCCTAGAAATTATTAGCGAAAAAGTTATCCCTTCGACTTTTAAGGACTCTCCTGTTGATATGGCCTACGACAAAAAGGGGGGCTACCTTTGGATGGTGACAAAGGATCAGATTGCATATTGGGACATGGGGGATGCCGACAAGGATACGATCAAGGCTCCGCAAGTCGTGAAGGGGGTTATTGGAGCGGAATACACGTCTCTGGAATTTGACGTGCAAGGAAATCTTTGGATTGGTACGATTGGTCAAGGGGTGTACCGCCTGACTCGCAAGGGGGTTACGCAGGATACGCTCACGGCAAAGCAGTTTACCGTCAAGAACGGGTTGCTTTCTAACGAAGTCCTTGATATCGCCATTGACCCTGTTTTGGGCGAAGCCTGGTTCTCGCACGAGACGGGCATTACCATGTACGGTCGGAGTGACTTGCGAGATGTTTCGGATGAATCAACGGATTCTGTCAAGCACGATATTATCGCATATCCGAATCCGTTCCGTTTGGGAGAACATCGTTGCATCACTATTGACAATATTGGTGAAAATGCGGTTGTTTCTATCTATAATCGTGCTGGTCATTTAGTGCGGTCTTTTAACGAAAGCGAAACGAAGGGTGGCTCCGTGGATTGGAACGGGCTTTCCAAAAGAGGCAATATTGCCGCACCGGGTGTTTACTGGTATGTTGTCAAGAACTCTTCTGGGAAAAAGAAGGGCAAGTTTATCCTCATTCATTGATAATGGATTCTATGGCCACGATTACGACCCTTTCCGGCGAAACGTACACTCCGGAACTTCCGGGGCGCCTACTGCATATTGTCCACGATATTCGTGAGGCGGGCGGGCGCGCATTCTTGGTCGGGGGCTGGGTCCGGGATGCCCTTTTGGGGCGGGATTGCCGGGACTACGACATCGAGGTCTACGATATCGGCCAAGAAGAGCTGGTGCCGATTCTCAAGAAGTATGGCCGGACGAACTTGGTGGGGAAGGCCTTCGGGGTGATTCACCTTGCGATGAAGGGCGAATCGCTTGATTTTTCGTTCCCGCGGACCGAAAGCAAGGTGGGTTACGGCCACCGCGGTTTCGTGGTGCATACCGACGAGAAGCTTTCTTTTAAAGAGGCGGCGCTCCGTCGCGATTTTACTATCAACGCGATGGGCATGGAACTGCCCGATTTGACTCTTTGCGACCCCTATGGCGGCATCGACGACTTGAAGGCGCATGTGCTGCGCCATGTGGGCCCCGCCTTTGTCGAGGATTCGCTGCGCATATTGCGCGGGGTACAGTTTGCGAGCCGTTTCGAGTGCTCGCTTGCACCCGAGACGGTCGATTTATGCAGGACGCTTTCGCTGGCCGACCTTTCGGTGGAGCGCCTTTTTGAGGAATTCAAGAAATGGCTGTTGAAGCCGGGGAAACCATCGATGGGTCTGAAAGCTTTCCTGGATATTGGCTTGGACGGTTTTTTCCCTGAAATTGTACCTTTTGCCGGATCTTGGGATGTACTCGGATGCTTGCTAGATAACATGGTGGCTATCCGTGAGTCGGTTTTGCAGGAGAATCCTTCCGCGTTGGGTGGGGATGAATGTGCGGAATTGGCTTTTGCTGCATTGCTTTCGGGGAATGCGCTTGCCTGTGTCGCTCCGGAGGGGGTGAAATCGGTTGCCGAAAAGTTCCTTATGCGTATCACGAACGAAACGCATTTGCTGAAAAAGGTTCCCGAAATCCTTGCGTGCTATGGCAGGCTCGACTTTGAAAATGTGCCCCCTGCACCGGAACTCCGGCGCCTCTCTGTTCGCCTGGGCGGGCTCAAGTTGCTTTGCCTGCTCGTACAGGCAACTCCTGAAATTATGCTCAAAGAAAGCGGTTTTGCCGCCGAATTGGCCACTGCTGCCCGTGAAATCGGTGTGTACGATGATGCCCCTCAGCCCTACTTGACCGGAAAAATGCTCATGGACATGGGTGTAAAACCAGGAAAGGAGATGGGGGTCATTATCAAGCGGAGCTTTGAGCTGCAATTGGATGGCGAAATCAAAAATATTTCGGATGCGCTTGCCTGGGCGAAAGAAATTAACTTATCTTTATCGACATGAAGTACTCGGTCCTTTTCTTGCTTTGCCTTGCGACAGGCGTTGCGTTTGCCGCACCGAAAACCGTGGCTCCGGAACCTGCTCCCGAAGAACTGAAGGACATCCGTGACGGGAAAGTCTACAAGATTGTCCGGATTGGAGACCTGGTCTGGATGGCGGAAAACCTGAACTACGCTACGCCGCAATCGTTCTGTTACGACGACCGATTTACCCTGTGCAAGGCAAACGGGCGCCTGTACACTTGGCTTGGCGCGATGAATATTCCCGACAAGTTCAAGTCCGAACGCTATTCGTCCAAGCTCAAGAAAAATCACCAGGGCATTTGCCCCGCGGGCTGGCATGTGCCGACAAACGCGGAATGGCAATCCTTGGCCAAGGCGGTCGAAGCCGTCCAGGATACTTGCAACGAAGCCGATGTCTGTGCATGGAAAAATGTAGGCAAGGCGCTCAAGGCAGCCTCCGGCTGGGAAACCGAGGACGGGGATACCACCCCCAACGGCGAAAACACATCGGGCTTTGCCGCCATCCCGAGCGGTAGCCGCGACATGATCAGCAATTACGAGGGGCTTGGCTCGGCGGCGAGGTACTGGAGCGCCGAAGAAGGAATTGGCAACACCTACGATGCCTACCACTGGACGCTGAGCGACGACATGCTGTATTTCGATGCCGGCTACAAGAACGAGGGCGGTTCCGTCCGCTGCGTCAAGAATAACTGATTCCTGGGGAGTCTATATGAAAAAGAAACTCCTTATTTTGTGCAGCTTGCTTGCGTTTTTGGCCTGTTCGGACGACAAGAGTAATGATGGACCTTCGGCTGGGCCGTCATTTTGGGAAGCTTTGCATAGTGAGAATATTGAAGAGAACTCGGATGAGCCCAATCGGGAAGAACGTGATGAGGACTCCGACCAAGAAGAATTGGAAGAGGACCTTGATTCCGATGAAGATTTTATTGATGATTCGGATGAACAAGATGAACCTTCCTCCAGTTCGAAAAAAAAGAATGCGGTGCGCAGTTCGTCTTCCGTCGACAAGAGTCCAGAGTCTTCTGAATATTCGGAAGTTAATATAGAGCCCGCGTCATCCTCCAGCAATTTGAGTGGGAATGCCTGGTCATCTTCCAGCAGTTCGAATAGGAGCGCTAGGTCATCTTCAAGTTCCTATAAGAATTGCTGCGCTGATGTCCCTTCTATTTCTATTAGCCCCACATATTCTGATTTGTGGTATGGGGATCTCGTTGCTGTGAATACGGATGTTTATGCGGGGGAAAAGTGGAAAAATAGAGATGCTGGTTTATGGTTTACGACGTCAGATTCCATTGACGGTGGAGAGTCGAGAATTATTTGGCCGGTGCTTCCTGGAACGGCATACGATGCGGCTTCCTTAGATCCAGTAATTGAATATTGCTATGGACTGTGTGGCGAGTTCCAATTGAGCGGGCCCGCTCTTCCTTATGATCCGTTTGTAGCAATCGGTTTTCACTTGGTGGGGCTTGACTCTAACGGAAAGGATATTGCTGTTGATGTTTCGAATTGGGAAGGTATTTGTATTCAGTATACAGCGGACATTGCATCTATGCTATTACTGGATCTTGGCGATTCGGTCAATAAGATGATGGAAAACGATTTGCCAAGGGTAAAGATACCCAAGAGCTATGCCGGAGCGGGCAGATGTTATTTATGGAGTAGCTTTGAGCGTGAAAAAAAGGACCGTGGATTCAATATTACGGGCGAACAAGCAGCCAAGCAGTTAGTCAAGATTATATTCAGGTTGCAGTCTAATGATGACTCGGTGGGTACTTTCAGTATCATCTCGCTTGGGACTGCGAAGGCATATAAGTTATAAGTAATTGGTGTAGGGCGCTTTATTTCCAGCGGAACATGCCGGTGATACCTGCGGGTACGCAGAAGACAATCATCGGGATTTGAATGAGTTCCACCGGCAAGAAGGCGAACATGCGCCGCTTGGAATGTAACTTCCATGAGGCGATACTCAAAAAGACGAAGTCCACGACAATCTTGGGTAAGATGCTGAATACGCACCATTGCCACGGGAAATCCAGGAAAAGGACGCACCACGGGCTCACGAACATCCAGATATAGTACGTGTAAATCAAGGTGAGAAGCAGGATATAGGCCTTGCTTTCGTAGTTGGTGCCGTTGCTGCTCCAGCGGGCGCGTTGGTTGAAAAGTTGCTTCCACGTGTGCACGGGAGCGGTCTCGATAACGGCGTCCTTGTCGAGGTTGTAGCACACCTTGGTGCCCGGGACCTTCATCATCTTATGGATGAGCATGTCGTCGTCGCCGCTCGAGAGGTTGATGAGGTCGCCGAAACCTCCTACCTGGAAGAATAGGTCCTTCTTGTAGGCAAGGCAGGCGGCGGATGCGACAATCGGGTGCCCGAGGCTGAACCCGGCGGCTTCCATCGCGGTATAGCCGAGTGTTTCGAGCTTTTGGTAAAGGTGGGGCATGGAACGGGTGCCGTTGTTCTGCTTGGGCCCCTGCACGATGCTGACCCCGTCCACGAAACGGCCCGCCATCGCGGTAATCCAGCTCTTGCGCGGAATGCAGTCGGCATCCATCGTCAGGAGCACTTCGTTTTTGGCAATCTTGAATGCGCTTTCGAGGGCGCGCTTTTTGGGGCTTGCAATTTGCGGCAGGTCGGCCGGGAGGCTGAGTACGCGGAAGCGCGGGTGCGTAGCGGCAAATTTCTCGAGGATTTCGCGTGTGCTGTCGGTCGAACGGTCGTCGACGCAAATGACTTCCCATTCGCCGGTGTAGTCCTGCTCGGCGAGGGCTTCCAGGGTGCGCTGTGCGAATTCCTCTTCGTTCCTCATCGGCACCACGACCGAGACGCTCGGGGTTGCCTTGGGGCCCTTGTAACGGTGCGTGCGGACAAGCCCTATTATGAAGAATAGGAACAGGAGCGCATAGAGCGCGGTAAGGCTTGCGACAATAATGCCACCCATGGGCCGAAATATAGTAAACAGGTCCGAGGCGCGAGGCTCGGGGCTCGAGGCACGAGCAGTGAGCGATGAGCAATGAGCAATGAGGTCGTGCTTCGCACTCTGAGGTATGAGGTATATTTTCGGTAGTTTTACCACTCATCGCTGACTGCTCAAAGGGGCTATAGCTCCGCCCTCAGAGCGAAGCGACCTCATAGCTCAAAGGCACGAGCAATGAGCAGTGAGCCATGAGCGATGAGGATTAAGGTGATTAGTAAGCAGTTAAAGGTCAAATTCAGTATATCCCTCCTAACCACTAACCATTGTCTACCTCCTACTTACCTCGCACCTCACACCTCAAAGGGAGCGTTAGCGACCGACCTCACACCTCAAAGGCGACCGACCTCACACCTCAAAGCGACCGAAGGTCGCGACCTCATAGCTCAAAGGCACGAAGTGCCGCCCTCACCGCCTCTAATTACTATCTTTACTACATGCTTCATCCTTCCGCATTTGTCCACCCCCTAGCGAAAGTCCACGAGTCCGCCTCGGTCGGGCCCTGGTGCCTGGTGGACGAAGGTGCCGAAATCGGGCCGGGAGTTATACTCGAGAGCCGCGTGCATGTGTATGGCGGGGTCTCCATTGCCGCTAACACCCACGTGTACGACGGAGCCGTTCTCGGAGCTCCCCCGCAAGACCTCAAGTATGCCGGGGAACCCACTCGTCTTGAAATTGGGGAAAACTGTATTATTCGCGAATATTGTACGCTCAATCGTGGTACGGTTCAGGGGGGCGGTTGCACCCGCATTGCCGATGGAGTGCTGATTATGGCGTATGCCCACGTGGGCCACGATTGCGAAATTGGAACTCATGCGGTTATATCCAACGGTTGCCAGCTCGGGGGCCATGTGCGTATTGGCGAATATGCGACGCTTGGTGGCGTGACCGGGGTACAGCAGCGCAACCAGGTCGGTGCCTACGCCTTTGTGGGCGGGACGCTCAAGGTGGACCGCGATGTGCCGCCGGCCAGCAGAGCTTTCGGCATTCCGCCTAAATGGGGTGGCTTGAATCTCCATGCCCTTCGTTTACATGTAAACGAATTTCCGCCTTCCCGTATCGACGCCCTTTCCCGCGCTTTCCACGAATTGTACAGGAGCAGTCGCCCGATTGCCGAGGTTGTCGAAGAATTGAAAAAAGGCCCAGAACCCTTGTTCCAGACCTTTTTCGACGATCATTGGTCCGGGACGCTTATACGCCCCTGATTTTTAGTGACAATCCTTAGTTAATCAACGATTTCGGGAATCCCGAATACCATGCGCTGTTTTGGCGATCGTATGCCTCGAACCCGCCGACTTTGGTGAATCCCCAATAGTGGTACGACATCCCGTATTTCTTTGCGGCTTCCACGGTTTCCTTGGCCCACTGGGCCTTTGCCGATGCAGATGGGAGTGGCTGGTCGGCTTCACAGACGTATCTGTTTTTGGTTGCTTGGTTCGTTCCGCCTGAAATCCCGAATTCACCCATGTTCATGGGAATGTAATCCGTGCCGTTCACATCGGGGTAGAGTTCTTTGGCCGTGGCCGTATATCCTTTGAAGTCGCTATCGGCCTTGTTCGAATAGGCCGCATCACCTACACAGTTATAACTGTGGCCCTGGTGGCTGAATGTGTAAGGCTCATAGTAGTGCCCGCTGAAGATGATGTTTCCGTCTTGCGGGAGTTTGAGTACGGTAATTTGGGCGAATTTCGCATAACCGCTGGACTCAAACATAATGGTCTTTTTCGGAGCGGCCGCGCGGATGGCCTGGTATGCACCGAGGAGTACGTCGTTGAGCGTTTCTGTGCTTGTAATGGTCGGCTCGTTGAAAATGTCAAACGCAATCATGGAATCGGGGAATGTGTTGAATTCTGTGGCGATTTGACGCCAAAGCTCGATGAAATGCGTCTTTTCGGCCTGGAAAAGGGCTACGGAATCGCCTTTTTTGCGTTGGGCACCCCCCGCAAGGGCGTTCAATTCGACGTAGTGATGGAAATCGAGAAGCACAACCAGCCCTTCGTTGATGGCTAGCGTGACGTCTTCCTTGACGCCTGCGAGGCGATCCGGATCAACGGTATGAGTCTCGTAATTGGAATTTTTCTGCCAACGAACAGGAAGGCGGATGGAATTGAAACCGGCTTCCTTGATTATCTTGAAGTCTTCATCTTTGATAGGGTTGCCCCAACCACCATCATCCTTGCCGTCGGAATCCCAGGAGTTGCCGAGGTTGATTCCTTTGCCGAGTCTCTTGTTCATGGCGCGTCCGGCAGAATAGTCGACGGGAATGGCGGTGACCTTCGATTCGCCGTTATTGTCCGTCGGAGCCACTGGAGGAGCACTGCTGTCGTCGCATGCAACGAGGGCACCTGACATGCCCATAATAGCAGAAATCGCAAAAAGCAAAAGTAAACTTTTTTTCATAGTACATCCTCCATTAGTGCTCTTTGTAAAAATACTTAAATTAAAAAGGTTACGGGGAGAAATCCCCAAAATAAAGTGTTTACGTAAGTAACCATGATTTGGGCCTCAAAAATCAGCCTTTAAGCGCGTCTTGCTTCTGTAAATCCGTCACATTTTTCTGCTATACAAATTCAATTGGTCAAAAAACAAGCTATATTGTAGCCAATCCGAATATGGAGACTTGTACCTATATGAATGGAAATTTGAAAAAAGCCGTCTGGACAGGTGCCCTTGCCGCACTGGTCCTCGCCTCTTCTTCTTTTGCAGGTTACGGGTTCAGTGATTATCGCGACCGTGACCAGTCCCGCTTCGTGAAGAAGCCTGCGAAGCCGTTCCGCCCCGATAAGGAAGTTGTCACGGTTGTTATGCGTGAAGCTATTCCGCGTGGTGGTGGATATACCTATCAGTATCCCCGTGAAAACCCCGAGCCGGTTCTTACGGACAAGTATGCCATGGAAGGCGCTCTTTCCATGGAAATTGAACTTATCGCAAGTGACTATTCCGGTGTGGCTATTTGTATCGCCGGTTCCGTGGACTTGACCCCGTACCTCGAAGAAGGTGTCCTTGAATTCTGGATCAAGGGTGCAAAGGGCGGCGAGAACGCCTTGTTTGTGCTGGTGGACGATGGTGTGAAGAGCGGTGGCGAATCCCTGCAGGTCAAGCTCCGCTCCAAGAGTCTTGGCGAGATTACCACGGAATGGAAGCATTTCAGCATTCCGCTGAAGCTCTTCGGCAATACGGGTGTTTACTGGGATGCCAAGAACACGCGCGAAGTGATGCTCCCGTTCGCCTGGGACAAGTTCAAGGGTTTCCGTCTCGAAGTCCGCAAGGATGAAAACGAATCCTTCAAGGTCTGGATAGACGATATCGTAATCAAGAAGCACGGCAAGCCGTACGAAGGCCCGGCTTACTATCCGTTCCGCAACGAGATTTAAGAGGATTTTATGCGCAAATCAGTATCTAGTATCTTACTCGTTTCTTGCCTCGGCGCGGCGTGGGCGCTTCCTCCGCAGTTGCAGCTCGATTCCCTTCATGCGGCTTTGGACACGATGTCCAACAACATGGAATCTACGTTGCTCGGCAAGGACGACCTGCCGCTCGCAGTTTCCGGCTACATGGCTTTCCGCCTGAAAAATTTCCAGTACTCCGAACCGAGCCCCTGGGTCAAGGACGACCGTGCCAGGACGGCCGTGGATGCTACGCTCAATGTGAACGTGGTCGCCATGCCGAACTCCTACATCACCTTATTCACGAACCTGTCGTTCCCGTTCGACATGACGGGTACGCACACGAACAATCTGGCGAAGAACCCGACGAACGCACCGTCTAACGACGAACGTGTCCTCTACGACCACTCGACGGACTACTATTCCTCTACGCTTAACGAAGAATTCAACGTGGGCGTGGATATCCGTGCTGGCGTCTTCGGTGCCTACGTTACGGCAGGCGGTGTCATTTGGGCTAACGCCTCCCCGCTGACCATGTGGGAACGCGAAACCATGGCCCGTTTCTCCTGGCAGTACGAACTTTACGAAGACGAAAAGACTGTCAGTACGTATTACAAGGAAAAGTCTTTCAAGCCGGTTAAGGAAGGCGGCCGCGCATTCTGGACCAACCGCTCGTTCGGTGGAGTCTTTGGCAATGTGTACCAGATGCCTGCGAACATGAAGGCCCAGTTCCTCGTGTCCCAGCCGATGGATGCCGACATGGCAACCCGTGACGGTCTGCGTATGTACGGTGGCCAGCCGGGCGAACTTGAAATGATTGGTTCTTACGACTTGCGTGCAAGCGTTTATCATGGTCGTGTCGCCAAGGAAAAGATTGCGGACAATCTTACCGTGGGCGTCAACTATTTGGGCGTCCTCTATGACGATGGGACTATTTACGAACCGGAATTCCGCCGTCAATGGTTTGTTTCCGAATATGGTGTCCCGGTGCTTCTCAACAACCATGTCGGTTCTATTGATTTGAAGGGTAACGTTACTCCGAAGCTCTTCTTGATGACCGATGTTGCCTTGAACATGGTGGACTCTTCGATTTTCTACCAGTCTGGGCAGATAAAGGGTTATAGCGGAACGGATAGGACTACTGGTTTCTCGGCAGACGGAAACAAGGACA
>Ga0310696_10009606_pt1 | contig 11172 bp, 8 predicted proteins | sample AusTroGonzalo_MG_4_FD_203885 | JGI IMG/M metagenome (GOLD analysis project Ga0310696, IMG submission 203885) | Bovine rumen microbial communities from tropical cattle in Woodstock, Queensland, Australia - Gonzalo_02 (v2) (version 2) | ecosystem: Host-associated > Mammals > Digestive system >...
TACCAAGGTCCGCGCCATCAAGGAGGCCGCCATCAACCTCCAGAGCCTGCGCAGCCAGCTGGCCGAGCGCGAACAGAAACTCTACCGCAATATCCGCAGTGCCGTGCTGACGGCCAGCCGCGCCACTAAGCAGTTGGAAGTCGCCTTGCTGTCCGAGCGGCAGGCGAAGGAGAACCTGGATATCGTCAACGAGCAGTTTGAAGTCGGCAAGGCCTCCTCGGTGGACCGTACCGACGCCCAGGTAGCCTATTCCAGGGCGCAGGCCTCGGTCGTCACGGCCAGGTTTGACTTCCAGGAGGCGCACGCCGCCCTGGCCTATCTCGTCGGAGAGTAGGGCAAGCAGACTGACGGAAAATCCCCGCAACAACCATCTCACGCAAAAGCACAAGGAAAGGCAGAGAAGATGAAAAAGATACTGGTCATCATCATTGTTCTGGGCGGACTGGCATACGGAGGCTATCGCTGGTGGAGCCAGCGGTCTGCGACCGGCAAGGAGCAGGCCGTGAGCTATCGGACGCTGCCAATCATGCGTTCCTCCATTGTCCAGGAAGTCACGGCCACGGGCACGGTCGCCCCCATCAAGAAGGTTGAGGTCGCCACCCAGGTCACGGGCAAGGTTCTGGAACTGCTCGCCGACTACAATTCCCATGTCAAGGCAGGCGAAAAAATCGCCACCATCGACCCTGCCACCTACGAGGCGGCCCTCGCCAGCAGCCAGGCGAGGCTCAAGTCAAGCCTCGCCTCCCTGGCCAGGACGAAGGTCGAACTCAATCTCGCGGAAAAGGAACTGCTCCGTCAGCAGAAACTCGCCGAGCGCAAGATGAATACCGAGGCCGAACTTGATTCCGCCCTCGCCGCCCGCGACCAACTGCTCGCGCAAATCAAGTCCAACGAGGCCTCCATCGAAGAGGCCGAGGCCAGCACCAGGCAGGCCAAGGCCAATCTCAACTACTGCACCATCAATTCGCCGGTCACGGGCGTCGTCATCAGCCGTTCCGTGGACGAAGGGCAGACCGTTGTCTCCAACATGAACGCCTCCGCGCTCTTCACCATCGCCACCGACCTCAGCAAAATGCAGGTGGAGGCAAGCATCCCCGAGGCCGACATCGGCCAAATCAAGGTCGGCCAGACCGTCAATTTCACCGTGGACGCCTACAAGGACAATTTCGTGGGCAAAGTCACGCAAATCCGCCTCGCTGCGACCACCGTCTCCAATGTCGTGACCTATCCCGTCATCGTGGAGGCCGAGAATCCAGGCGAAAAACTTTTCCCTGGCATGACCGCCAATCTCTCCATCATCGTGGAGGAGGCCAGGAACATCCTGACCGTCCCTGCCGCCGCCCTTCGCTTCAAGCCGGCAGACCTTTCTGCCTCAGCGGGCAAGGCTCCCGGGGGCGTCATGCCGTCCGGCGCCCCGCCAGCAGGCTTCCAGCGCCCGGCGGGCATGTCCGGTGGCTTCTCCGGCGGTTTCCCCGGGGGAGGCATGGGGAAGCCTGCCGCGCCGGCTGGCAGCGGCTCGGTCATCTGGCTGCTGGGCGAGGACGGGAAACCGCAGAAGGCGGAAGTGAAACTGGGCATCACCGATGGCGTCCAGCAGGAAATCAAAGAGGCCGAGAGCCTAGAGGGCAAGGCCGTCATCATCGGCATCCAAAAGGCCGTCAAGCAGAACACCGCGAGTGCAGGCTCCAGCAATCCCTTCACCCCCAAATTCCCGGGCGCCAACAAGAAGAACAACAGCCGGGGCGGGTCAGGGGCGCCGGCCGGACCGCCACGCTAGGGCTTGGCCAGGAGGGCACTGCCATGCTCATCGAAATCGAAAACATGTACAAGACATACGTGATGGGCGAACACCGCGTCAACGCCCTGAACGGCGTGTCTCTGCAAATCGACCGTGGCGAGTTCGTCGCCATCATGGGCCATTCCGGTTCTGGCAAAAGCACGATGCTCAACATCCTGGGGGCACTGGATACGCCGACATCCGGCATCTATCGTCTTGACGGGCGGGAAGTCAACAGGATGTCGCGCAACGAACTGGCGCATTTCCGCAACCGCACCCTGGGCTTCGTCTTCCAGAATTTCAACCTCTTGTCGCGCACCAGCGCCATCGAGAACGTCGAATTGCCGTCCTTCTACGGCGGTGTCAAAATGAAAAACGCCGAACGCCACGCCCGCGCCAAGGAACTGCTCGAGAAAGTCGGCCTGGGCGGACGCCTCGACCACACGCCGGCCCAACTCTCCGGCGGCCAGCAACAGCGCGTCGCCATCGCCCGCGCCCTCATGAACAGGCCATCCGTCATCCTCGCCGACGAACCGACAGGCAATCTGGACACCAAGGCCAGCATCGAAATCATCCAGTTCCTGCGGGGGCTCAACGACGAGGGCATCACCGTCATCATGGTTACGCACGAGGACGACATTGCCTCCTACGCCAAGCGCAAAATCGTGATGTGCGATGGCAATGTGCTCAGCGACAGCGGAAAGGAGGTTCAAGCATGAGTTTCCTGATGATTTTCCGCGTCGCCTTGCGCGCCCTCTGGCGCAACAAAGTCCGTTCTCTGCTGACGGCCCTGGGCATCATTGTCGGCATCGGCGCCGTCATCGCCGTCATCGCCATCGGCGAGGGAGCCTCCCAGGAAATCCGCACGTCCATCAGCAGCATGGGCAACAACCTGGTCATGATTTTCCCCGGCAGCATGCGCACGGGCGGCATGCACATGGGCGCCGGCGCCGTGACCACCCTGACCGCCGCCGACGGCGAGCGCATCAAGTTCGAATTGTCCGACCTGGTGGCGGGCGTAACGCCGATGGTGCGCAGCAGCGCACAGGTCATCTACCAGGAGAACAACTGGTCAACCACCATCAGCGGCGTGGATGTCGATTTCCCCCTGGTCCGTGGCTGGCAGACCGATGACGGGGCCTTTTTCAGCGAGGCCGACGTGCGGCTGGGACGGCGCGTCTTGGTGCTGGGGAAGACGGTCGCCAAGAACCTCTTCGGCGACGAGGACCCCATCGGCAAGACGATGCGCGTCCGCAACATGTCCTTCAAGGTCGCGGGGATTATGGAAGCCAAGGGCACCAATTCCATGGGACAGGACCAGGACGACATCATCATCATGCCCTACACCACGGTCCAGCGTGTGCTCCAGCACTCCGGCTTCAAGAACATCAACCAACTTCTGGTCAGCCTCCATTCTATGGACGACCTGGAGGAGGCCAAGGAGGAAATCACTGCCTTGTTGCGCCAGCGCCACAAGCTCGCCGACAACAAGGAAGACGATTTCACCGTCCGCGACATGACGGAAATCGTGGACAGCATCACAAGCATCAGCCGTCTAATGACCGTCCTGCTGACGGTCGTCGCCTCGATTTCCCTGATGGTCGGCGGCATCGGCATCATGAACATCATGCTTGTTTCAGTTACGGAGCGCACCAGGGAAATCGGCTTGCGCATGGCCATCGGCGCGCGCCCCATCGACATCCTGACGCAGTTCATCCTCGAATCCATGACCCTGGCCTGCGTCGGGGGGCTTATCGGCGTGGCCTGCGGTGTGGCGGGAGCCAAGATTGTCGGCCATATTCAGCATTGGCCGATTCTCATCACCGAAGGCTCCGTGCTCATGTCCTTCTGCTTCAGCGCACTGGTCGGCGTCTTCTTCGGTTTCTATCCCGCGTTGCGCGCCTCCAAACTCAATCCCATCGACTGCCTCAGGTACGAATAAGCCTGAGATAAGTTTTGCATCAGGCCATGCCTCCCTCGAAAATTCTAACTACACCGGCGGAAATCGCCAAGCGCCTGCCTCTGTCCGCCGAGGCTCTGCATGGCCTGGAGGCGGCGCACCATGTCTATCCCCTGCGGGTGACGGAATACTACCTGTCCTTGGCTCGCTCCGCCTCGCTGGACGACCCCATCCTCCGCCAGTGCCTGCCGCATCCGGAGGAAATCTCACCAGAACTCCAGGGCGACGGCGAGCCAGACCCCTTGGCCGAGGAGGACTGCCTGGTAGCCCCCCGGCTGGTCCACCGTTACCCTGACCGCGTGCTGTTCGTCTGCAACAACTGCTGCGCCACCCGTTGCCGCCATTGCCTGCGCAAGCGCCACTGGTGCCTGACCATGCCTCCGCCTTCCAGTGCGGAACTGGCCAAGACCGTCGAGTATTTGCAGCGCCATCCCGAAGTCCGGGAGGTCCTGGTATCGGGCGGCGACCCGCTGATGATGTCTCCCCGCGACTTGGGGCAGATTCTCACGCGATTGTCCGCCGTGGACACGGTGGAAATCCTGCGCGTAGGGACGAGGATTCCCGTTACCGACCCGGGGCGTCTCTCTCCAGAATATGTCCAGGTCCTGCGCGATTGCGGCAAGCCAGTCTGGGTGGCGACGCATTTCAACCATCCCTGGGAACTGACCAGCGAGGCTGGCGAGGCGGTTGCCCTTCTCGTCGAGGCCGGGATTCCCGTGGTCAACCAGACCGTGCTGCTGAAGGGCGTCAACGACGACCAGGAAATCCTGCGGGAACTGTTCACCGGCCTTCTCCGCCTCCGCGTGAAGCCATATTACCTGTTCCACGGCGACCCCGTTCAGGGCGCCATGCATTTCCGCACGGGCATCGACAAGGGACTTGCCCTCCTGGACGCCCTGCGCGGACGCGTCAGCGGTCTGGCTCTGCCTGCCTTCGCCTTCGACCTCCCCGGCGGCAAGGGCAAAATCAGGCTCGAGGCCGAAGATGTCATCTCTCGCCATCCCGACGCTTTCCGCAGTTACGACGGGCAGACTGTATATTATCGGTAGGACGGCAGGACAAGCAGGGCTATGTCAGGCATTGCCCAGGTCGGGATCGCTGTAGATGACGAGTCCGCGAGCGTAGGAGCAGCCGGAGGGTAGCAGGACGCGATGGGGAATATTGGCCTTCAGGTAGACCGTGTCGCCCTGGTGCATTGAGTGGCAGTTGGCGTTGTCGTAGATGTAGTAGTCGAGGCTTCCCTCCAGAAGCAGGAAGAACTCCTCCGAGTCGTGGAGGAGGAAATCGCGCGGGGAGGCTGGCGTGTATTCGATGAGCATGGGATCCATCTTCCGCCCCAACTGCTTGAGGGCCAGTGCGAAGTAGCGGATGCCGAATTTCTCGCCGTCGTCGCGGAAAATCTCGGAGCCTTTGTCTAGGTTGCCAAAGGAATATTGCGGTGCCCGCTGGTTGTCTTCGCCGAACAGCGTGCTTAACGGCAGGCCAAGAGCCTCGGCAATCCGGATCATGGCCCGTAGCGACGGCGTCTGACGGAAATTCTCGACCTGGGAAATGAAGCCCTTGCTGAAGCCGCTACGGCGCGCCAACTGCTCAACGGTCATGCCCTGCGACTGGCGAACTTTCCTGATCGTCTGGGAGATTTCCAGTAGGTTCATTATTGTTCTCCCATTTCAAGTTCAAGAGTCCATTGGCCTTGCAGTTCCCCTAGATTCGCCACCGCATAGTCTGGACGGACTCCTTGGGGCGGCACCAGGTCGGCACCGGGAGTGACGATGTGGCAGGTGACCGCGCCCGCATTGATGCCCAGGGACATGTCCGTGGCCAGCCTGTCGCCGACCATCAGCGTGTTCGCCACGTCCAACCCGAGCCGCGCCGAGGCTTCGCGAAGCATCCCCGGGTCTGGCTTGCCCAGGACGGTCAACTGCGTGTTGGTGGCCGTCTCCAGGCAGGCCGTGATGGCTCCGCAGTCGACCAGCCAGGTCGGCGCGTCGGTGGGACAGAAGACGTCGGGATGCGTGGCAAAGCCCGGCACGCCCTGGCGCAGGAACCAGGCGCAACGGCAGAGGCGCTCGTAGACGAGGCTCCTGTCGAAGCCCACGACGACCGCCTGCGGATTTTCTTCCACGCAGGAGAAGCCAGCCTCCTCAAGCATCTCGCGCAGGCAAGGCATCCCCAGCACGAACAGACGCCTGTAGTCGGGATGCTTGCGGCGCAAGTAGTCTATCGTGTAGTCAGTGGAAATGTAGAACTGCTCAGGGCGGGCCGCAATTCCGAATTTCGCCAGGCGCTCCCTGTATTCCCGATGCCCGTACGAGGAGTTGTTCGACAAGAACGTGTACCCGATGCCCTGTCCTTCCAGAAACGACAGGAAAGGACGTGTCGTCGGAAACAGGACCCTGCCGTGGTAGATTGTACCGTCCATGTCCAGAAAGACATGCTTGACTTTTTTCAATAATCCCTGCATATTCAAACTCTCTTGTTTACTGGCTTGTTTACTAATATAAAAACTGCCGCGATTTATGCAAGTCGTACAGAAGGGCTCATTCCTCTTCGAACATATTGTTTCCCGGCAGGGCCAGCCAGGCCGATCCTGTTGTAAGATACGCGATTAAGCCTTGGTGTTTTTCCGCCTGAGTACAAGGCAGGCGACGATTGCCAAGACGGCGATTGGCAGGCAAATCAGCCGTGCATGGTCAAGCAGCCAGTCGCCCAAGGCGATTTCCCTCTTCGCCTTGGGGCGAATGATGGGAGGCATTTCCCGGCCATATTTGGCTCCTTTGGCGCGCAGGAACTTGGCCAGTTCGGAATTGGCGCTGTCCTCGGCGACATCAAGTGGCGTCTTGCCCTGGTTGGTGCGCACATTGAGATCGGCACCTTTCTCCAGTAGCATTTCGACGATGTCCTGGCTTGTATTCCATTTTGCCATCAGATGCAATGGAGTCTCCCCCAGGCCGTTGGCAAGATTGACATTGATGCCTGGCTGCTCGAAGAGGAAGCGGTATGTGCTTGGCGGCGCCTGTACTTGAGGCAGATAGATGAGGCAAGTGTCGCCGTCCCTGTCCTGGGCGTTGACATTCGCGCCATGCGCCAGGAGGACTCGCATGGTGTCCATGTTTTTAAAACTTGAGGCTAAATGCAAGGGGGTATGGCCGCTCCGGCTGCGCGTCTCAATGCCAATGCCTGCTTTCAGCAAGGCCTCGACCATTTGCGGCTGGCCTACGCAAGCGGCATGATGGATGGGCGCATAGCCTGATTCAGGCTCTTGGCGGTCGAGCGGATCGCCTGCCTCCTTCAGTATCTCCAGCATAGCCGGCTCACCGCCATGCGCGGCAACGGTATTGGCCAGATCGCCGGGATATTTCTCATGGCTTTTCCAGTCAAATCCGAGTTCAAGCATCTCGCGGACGACCTCCGTGCAACCTTCCTTGACGCCGACATCAAAGGCCGTCGTGCGTTTCTTGGGATTCTGGTTGTAGTATCTGGCGGAAAATCCCATCTGCCAGCGAGCGTACCAGTCCAGCAGAAAATCCTGCTCGTCCGCTGGAAGTTCCTTTTTCTTGAGCAAGGCGCGAATCTCTGGCATGGCTGACTTGCGTTCTCCCGCCAGCAGTTGCTGTTCCAGACTCCGCAGTTCTGCCCCGAACTTGCCGGTGAAGAGGCTGATGCGTATGCCGAAGTCATCGTAGTGGGGAGTACCTATCGGCGAACGCCAACTGGCTCCTTGCTGCCAGCCGGCATACGGTCGGAAGGCCTTCTCGCCGCCAAGTTCTTCCAGCGTTTTGGCCGCATCGTCATAGCGCAGTTCCGCGAGTTCATGGTACATCCGAGAGGCCAGAAAGCGGCGTTTTCCCAGACGTGCCTCATATTCGCGAAAGAGAGTCTCCGCGCATTGGCGAACATCCAGAGCCAGGTAGACGTTCTGCCAGTCGTAGCCTTCCCGGTCACGGGCGATTTCGGCAAGACATTCGTAGCCCATGGCGGGGATTCCGGTATTGCGCCTGGGGCAATTCATCGCTTCCATGGCGAGCATCTTGATCAGTTCGTGTGAACCGCACCAGCGTGGCATCATTCCCCAGATGCCGGCGCTGAGGGCCTGGGCATTCAACGGGTCAATGCGGAGGACCGCCTTCAGTTCGCGGATTACATCCTCTACACTGCCGCTCCCCATCTCCACGGTGATCAGCGGGACATGCGGTTGAGGCCAGTCTGGCTGGATTTCCAGGGCTTTGTAGAAATGTTCGCGCGAGGACTTGAGATTCTTGCCGAAGCCATCCCAGCCTTCGTCGGTGACCGTGTAACCCCAGCCAGTGCCGCGGCTGCTCCAGCCCCAGAAGATTCCCGCCTTTCCCTGCGTCATCTCCCAGAACCAGGGGTCGATGTCGGCAGCCAGGGGCTTCAGGCGCGACTCCAATTCCCCCCAGAAGCGGTCGCCGCATTTTTCGGTTTCTTCAAGCATGGTGTAATACCACTTGTAGCAGAGACGCCCCTTCCAGCGGCCTTCGCATACAGCCGCCTCGATTGCCTTGAGGTATTCTTTTTCGCAACGCTCGCGCTCCTTGTCTTGCGATGAATAGCAATGAGCGAGGAAATGCAGTAGCAAGGCGCGGGGCAGCGAACTCAGATTCGCGTAACGCAGGGTTTTCATAGCCTTGTTATATTCGTCCTGACGCTCCGGCATACGGGAGAGCCGTATGATTCGCACGATTTCGGCCCAGCAGTCGGCGGCTGGCTCGTGGGGAATTTCGCCTTGGGCAGGCGGAAGTGGCGTGCCCAGGGTATAGTAATTCCAAAATGCCTTGATGTCCTCCGGCGAACTCTTTGGCGACTCTTCGGCCAGCAGTTCGACGGCCAGCTTTTGATTGATCTGGAAATACTCTTCCGCCAGACGTAAATTTTCTTCGCCGAAGATGCCCTGGAAGGGGTTTTCCTGGCCAGATGCAGACTGTATGGTCAAAACCATTGCCATGAGCAAGGCTATCCAGATTCCACGCATGATTTGTCCTCCTTGAAACTGCTGTCTGAAGTCTTGCATCGGAGTATGTTCAAGACTTGTTTATTGATGTATTGTCTTTTTGAGCAATGAAATACAATGTATCATAAAAACTGTGGATTTCAACCTAAAAATCAGCTAATTGCTTCACGATTGGGAAACGCCAAGCAACTTCAGGAAGGGCCTGTCCTGCGCCACTGATTCCGCGAACATCCCGCCACGCACTGACCTCCCTCATGGATTCAAAGCCATTTTTCTCAGGGCAGGAAGAGTTGTTCCAGTTCAACCTTGCACGGAGGGTAGTCGCTATATTCATTGTGCCTTAGACCATTGGCAGAGATAAGAGTCAAAAGCAGCGATTTGCGCGTGGCTGTCTCCTCCAGAAAGAGATTGAGTTTATTCTGGAGTTTCTCCATGTAGCGCTTGTCTATGGTGAAAGGAACTCTGGTGTATTTAATTTCGCAAATGTTGACAGTGTCGTCTTTTCTGTCGATAAGCAGGTCAATCTGTGCTCCTTTGGAGGCGGCTTTAGAGGTTCGCCAGGAGCAGACCCTTGTCTGTACGCCAGCAATGCCGAGAGCCTGCTTTATCTGGCTTATATGGTGAAGGCAAAGCATTTCGAAGGAAAGCCCTGCCCATGAATTGTGCAAGGGGCTATTGACAGATGTGCTCCAGAAATGCTCGTCATTATAGACATTGCTTGCGATGAAATTGAAGTAAAAAAGCGTGTAGAAATCTATAAGTTGATAGAGAGTGTTTTTCGCTACATTGGTTTTGGTGGCCTTGGCTTTTTCCGCAAAAGGCTCATATTGTCGTATAAATCCGCATTGTGCAAGTTCCTCAAGCACAGTGGAAAAAGTGCCATTGTCCGTAAGACCTGTTGCTTGAAGAAGTTCCTGTCTGGTCAGTCCAATCCGCTTCTTTGACAAGGCGGTCACGACGTCGATGTGGTGTGAAGACTGTTTGAAAATGGCTCTGTAAAGATTGGAGAACTCGTCTTTCAGTTCCGCTGTTGAGGAGAAGAACAACCTGTCTATGTTCTGGGCAAGACTCTGGCCACGTTGCAAGGTTGACAGATAGAAGGGGATTCCTCCAAGAATCATATAACATTCGGCTATCTCTTTCCGCGAATAGCCGAAGCCATGGCACCGGAAATAATCCTCGCATTCATGGAGGGAAAAGGGCTCTAGCGGCAAATGATGTGTTAGGCGGTTGTGAAGTCCGCCTCTGCTGTGGATCAAGTTGTTCAGCATCCACGATGTTGCCGAACCGCAGACTATAAGTTTGATGTCATCCCGCAGCGCCGCCCAACTGTTCCAGAAATTCTCAAGCGCAGGGATAAAGCCCGAACGAGGAGTGTCCATCCAGGGCAATTCGTCGATGAAAACCACCTTGGGGCCAGTTGGCAGCGACTCAAGATATCGCCCGAGTGAATTGAATGCCAAGATCCAAGAAGACTCTATCTTTAGCTCGTCTGATTTGCTGTATTTTTGCAAAGCCACCGAGAAGGTTACAAGTTGACTCTCCAAGGAAGCATTGCTGGAGCCTGTCATGTAGAACGCGAATTTGTCTTTTGCCGCCGCGCGAATGAGAAAAGTCTTCCCCACTCGCCGCCTGCCATACACCGCCACAAACTCAGATTTGGGGCTTGACAGATACTCCCTGAGCATCCGCAACTCTTTCACGCGACCAACCAACTTTTCCATTGTCATCCTCCTTGGATATATGACAATTGCTTGACAATCATAATATAATCCACAAAATAGATTCCGCAACTTATAAATCTATAATCTGCGGAATGTATATAAAAAAACGCAGATTCCGCAATTTATAAATTTATAATTTGCTAAATATTGATAATAAATAGATTATCAATTACTTTCGAACGGATTTCTAGGGGGTTCACACAGTTTTCGCCCAGGCCGTGCGCACTTCTTCCTCTCTGCCGAACGGTTCTCGTGGCCGCGCCTCCGCTTTTGCTAATGCTACGGCGGGACAAGGAAATGCGTCTCTTGCCTGTGACCCGCATATCTACGGGCATGACGGCGCAGACGAAGCCTCGCCATCTCAAGCATTTCCCCGGGCATCTCGGCCCTCCCAGCGCCTTTTTCCACGGATGGTGATGTCGTCCAGGGGGGCCACCCTGGCATTTGTGGCGATTATCACTCGACAAGTATCTGCTGGGGGGCTCTGCCGGGTTGCCAAAGGTGAAATCTGGGCTAAATTAAATAATTGCGACGAAAAAGGCGTGGTCGAACTCCTTTTCGACCGTCATGGCGATTCGCGGATAACGGTATCTCGAGAGAAAACATATTCACCCAGAAAGGAACAACATGGCAGTTCTTCTTACAGGCGGCACCGGGTTCATCGGTTCGCATACGGCGGTGGAAATCATACAGTCGGGGCAGGAAGTGGTTATCGTTGACAACTTGTCCAACAGCGGCG
>Ga0310696_10009607_pt1 | contig 11172 bp, 7 predicted proteins | sample AusTroGonzalo_MG_4_FD_203885 | JGI IMG/M metagenome (GOLD analysis project Ga0310696, IMG submission 203885) | Bovine rumen microbial communities from tropical cattle in Woodstock, Queensland, Australia - Gonzalo_02 (v2) (version 2) | ecosystem: Host-associated > Mammals > Digestive system >...
TCCGTAACGTGGTAGGTCTCGAAATGGCCTTTTGCTTTGGCGTTCTTCTGACGCCATACTTTCACATTATATTCCATAATCGGGATTAGTCTTTATAGTTACGGGTTACAATCTTGATATTCTCGTAAACGAGGTCTTCCTTGTGAAGTTCGGGTTCTTTACCTTCGCCCTTGTACTCCCAGGCTGCAACATACATGAAGTTCTCGTCGTCGCGCTTGGTTTCGCCTTCCTCGGTTTGCATTTCCTCGCGGAAGTGACCGCCGCAGGATTCCCTACGGTTAAGGGCGTCACGGGCCATCAGTTCGCCAATATCAAAGAAGTCTACAAGACGGAGAGCCTTCTCAAGTTCCTGGTTGAATTCCCCGTTGGTTCCGGGAACGCGCACGGTCTTCCAGAATTCTTCGCGAAGCTTTCCAATTTCTACGATAGCCTTCTTAAGACCTTCCTCGTTACGTGCCATACCAACGTACTCCCACATAATGTGACCCAGTTTCTTGTGAATGCTGTCCACGGTTTCCGTACCCTTAACGGCAAATACCTTTGCAATGCGCTCTTTCACAGCTTTTTCGGCTGCATCGAATTCAGGAGCATTGACATCGGTCTTAGGCTCGGCAAATTTATGGGAAAGATAGTTACCGATGGTGTAGGGCAGGATGAAATAACCGTCGGCCAGACCCTGCATAAGGGCCGATGCACCAAGACGGTTGCCGCCATGATCACTGAAGTTGGCTTCGCCGATAGCGAACAGGCCGGGGATTGTGGTCTGGAGGTCGTAGTCTACCCAAAGACCGCCCATGGTATAGTGGATGGCCGGATAAATCATCATGGGTTCTTCCCAAGGGGAGGTGGATGTAATCTTTTCGTACATCTGGAACAGGTTACCGTAGCGTTCCTCTACCCTCTGGCGGCCCAGACGCTTGATAGCATCGGCAAAATCCAGGAACACGGCAAGGCCGGTTTCGTTTACGCCGAAGCCTGCATCGCAGCGCTCTTTGGCGGCGCGGGATGCAACGTCACGGGGAACAAGGTTACCGAAGGCCGGATAACGGCGCTCCAGATAGTAGTCGCGGTCTTCTTCGGGAATTTGGGAAGGTTTGATTTCGTGCTTGCGCAGTTTCATCACGTCTTCCTTCTTCTTGGGAACCCAGATACGGCCGTCGTTACGCAGAGACTCAGACATAAGGGTGAGTTTGCACTGCTGGTCTCCGTGAACAGGAATACAGGTGGGGTGAATCTGGGCAAAGCAGGGATTTGCAAAGAAAGCGCCCTTGCGATATGCCTGCATTGCGGCCGATCCGTTGGAGTTCATTGCATTGGTAGAAAGGAAATAGGTATTTCCGTAACCGCCGGTTGCAAGGACAACGGCGTGGGCGCCGAAGCGCTCGATTTCACCGGTAACAAGGTTACGGGCGATGATACCCTTGGCCTCGCCGTTAATTATTACCAGATCCAGCATTTCGTGACGCGGGTAGCTCTTTACGGTACCGGCTGCAATTTCCTTATTAAGGGAAGCATATGCACCAAGCAGCAGTTGCTGACCGGTTTGTCCGCGGGCATAGAAGGTACGGCTTACCTGAACGCCGCCGAATGAACGGTTGGCAAGGTATCCGCCGTATTCACGTGCAAAAGGAACACCCTGTGCTACGCACTGGTCGATAATAGCTGCGCTAACCTCGGCCAGACGATAGACGTTAGCCTCACGTGAACGGTAGTCACCGCCTTTTACGGTGTCAAAGAACAGACGGGAAACCGAGTCGTTGTCGTTCTGGTAGTTCTTTGCTGCATTGATACCACCCTGGGCCGCAATGGAGTGTGCGCGGCGGGGGGAGTCGCTGATGCAGAAAACCTTGACGTTGTAACCCATCTCACCAAGAGATGCAGCTGCCGATGCACCGCCAAGACCTGTACCTACCACAATAATTTCCAGTTTCCTTTTGTTGTTGGGAGAAACTACCCGGATGGACGTTTTCCGCTTGAACCATTTGTCCTTCAGCGGTCCTTCCGGAACATTAGAAATCAATTTAGGATCTGACATATAATTATAGAATTATTGTTCCATCCGCAAAAATAAGCATTTTTGTGGAATAATTTATCACTTTTACGGACTATGCCTTAAAAAAGTGAACCGGGTTCGTCGGGATTGTATTTGCGTTGGACCAGATAGGAGTCCATGCCAAGGTGGTGGTAGGCCTGTTCTGTGGCTACTCGGCCACGAGGGGTTCGGATTATGAAGCCTTCTTTGATAAGGAAGGGTTCGTAAACTTCTTCCAGGGTGCCGGCATCTTCTGAAATTGAAGTGGCAAGAGTACCAACACCAACCGGACCGCCTTTAAAGGTAAGGATCATGGTGCGAAGTATCTTGTTGTCAATTGCATCCAGACCGCGCTTGTCAATCTTCAGTTTATTAAGTGCAAAACGGGTAATCTCAAGATTAATACGACCATCCCCAAGAACCTGGGCAAAGTCACGCACGCGCTTAAGGAGCGCATTTGCAATACGCGCCGTACCGCGGCTCCTTAATGCAATCTCATAAGCCGCATCTTCGTCTATTTCCAGATTAAGAATACCTGCACTGCGAAGCACAATGTGCTTAAGATCCTCGGTATCATAATATTCCAGGGCGCAGTTAATACCAAACCTGTCGCGCAGAGGCGCTGTGAGCAAACCGCTTCGCGTGGTAGCCCCAACCAGAGTAAACGGATTAAGGTTAATCCTCACCGACCTAGCCCCCGGCCCCTTGTCTATCATAATGTCAATCACATAGTCCTCCATGGCAGAATAAAGGTATTCCTCTACCTCCGGCGACAACCTGTGAATTTCATCGATAAACAGCACATCTCCGCTCTCCAGACCAGTCAGCAAACCAGCCAGATCACCGGGTTTATCCAGCACCGGACCTGAAGTAACCTTCATATTTACGCCCATCTCATTGGCAATGATATGGGCCAGCGTGGTCTTGCCAAGACCGGGAGGGCCGTGGAATAATACATGATCCAGAGCTTCCCCGCGCATTTTGGCGGCCTTTATATATATATCAAGGTTAGAAACAATTTCCTTCTGGCCGGTAAAATCATCCAGCTCCTGAGGCCTTATTATTCCTTCAAATTCGCTATCTTTGTGGTCTACTGAATTGTGCGGGTCAAAATCGCTCATCGGTTCAAGGTCTTATCAATTCAGTTACAAATATAGTTTTTATTTTTAAGAATAAGATGGTTTTATTATAGCTGTTAAAATGTTGATAAACATAAAAACACTATTAATAATCAATTACTTAACTATAAAAACTACTGTTAAAAACAAGTGAGTAAGCCGTGGAAAGTTTGTGAGAAAGTAAGGCAAGGATTTTACCAACCACGCTAAAGTGAGTTATCAATAGGGTTATAAACAGGTTATCAACAAGTAAAAGGCACTGAATGTTGATAAGTGAAAAAAGTTGCGCAAAGCTGCAAAAACAACTTCAAGAAACGGAAGAAGTCTTTTGCGGCGGCCTCTTCTTGTCGGCCCGCTGGGCTGTTGTGAGCCAGGTAGCACAGTCAGGCGCTCATATAATAATCCTTCCAAATAAAGAATCAGCCGAATACTGCAGCGCCGACTTATATAATATGGTAGAAGGGGACTGTGTCTTTTTTCTGCCGGAGTCGGGAAAGAGCGTAGAACGGAGCAATTATAAGTCGTCCCTGGGCGTGCAGCGCACGGCCGCTATCGGCAAACTTCTCAATTATAAGGCCGATGAAAGGCTTTTCATTGTGACGTATCCGGAGGCTGTAGAGGAAAAAATTCCGTCGCCAGGAAAGCTGTCCGATGCTTTATTCACCATCAGTGAAGGCCAGGAAATACCGTACGACAGCATTCGCACCCGCCTTATAGCCGAAGGTTTCGAGAAAGTGGACTTTGTATCGGCCCCGGGACAGTTTGCCCTTCGCGGTGCCGTCATAGACATATTCTCGTTTTCCTCTGAAAAGCCGTACAGAATAAGTTTCTTCGGCAACGAAGTTGATAAAATAAACACCTTCGACTGCAACACCCAGCTTTCCATAGAGAACTTAAAAGAGGCCGAAATTTATCCCGATATAGCCGCCCGTGAGGCCGATGAAGGGGAAAGCCTTATAAGCATAATCCCGGAAGGTTCAACCGTATGGCTGGACTCGTCGGATATGTATAAGGAAAAGGAATTTTTCGGCCAGCTGCTTGCTTGGAAGCACGTTTTCCTGGATATTCCGCTTCAGAAAGATCAGGCCGATAAAATCCAGTTCAACATATCCCCGCAGCCGGTTTTCAACAAAAACTTCGAACTTCTTATCTCCGATATCCGTTCCCGCCTGGAGAATAATTATAAGGTATATATATTCGGCGAGAAAGAAAGCCAGCTGGAGCGCCTGCGCTCAATAATGCTGCAGGACGAACATGCGCTTTTGCCCGAGTTTGTAAAAGGCAAAAACATCCATTCCGGCTTCATAGATAACGAAGATAAGGTTTGCTGGTACACCGATCATGAGATATTCGACCGCTTCCACCGTGTGCGCCTGCGCCGGACGGTGGAAAAGAGCGAACAGCTCACGCTTAACGACTTAAGTGCCTTCAATCTGGGCGATTACGTTGTTCATATAGACCATGGCGTGGGAATATTCGGCGGCCTGGTAAAGATGAAGGATGACAAAGGCCGGGTGCACGAAGTTGTAAAACTGATGTACAACGGTGGCGACGTGGTATTTGTATCCGTTCATTCGCTGCACAAAATATCCCGCTTCCGTTCAAAGGAAGGGGAGCCGCCGCGCATAAATAAGCTAGGTTCCAAAACCTGGGGCAACCTTAAATCGGCCGCCAAGTCGCGTGTAAAGGATATTGCAAAGGAACTTATCCAGCTTTACGCCAAGCGCCGTTCGTCGCAAGGCTTCGCTTTCTCGGCCGATACTTACCTGCAGGAAGAACTGGAATCGTCGTTCATGTACGAGGATACTCCGGATCAGGAAAGAGCAACCAAGGCAGTGAAAGAGGATATGGAGGATAATTGCCCCATGGACCGCCTTATTTGTGGCGACGTTGGCTTTGGAAAGACGGAAATTGCCATCAGGGCTGCCTTCAAAGCCGCTTCGGACTCCAAACAGGTGGCAGTTCTGGTGCCAACAACCATCCTTTCCCTCCAGCACTACGAAACATTCAAATCCAGGCTTGCAAACCTCCCTTGTACGGTTGAATATGTTAGCCGCCTGCGCAGCGCCAAACAGATTACCGATATCAAAAAGCGCCTGAAAGAAGGAAAGATAGACATACTCATCGGCACACATAAAATCCTCGGCGGAGGCTTTGAATTCAAGGATTTAGGCCTTCTTATCATCGACGAGGAGCAAAAATTCGGCGTATCGGCCAAGGAAAAACTGCGTCAGCTTAAGCATACGGTTGATACCCTTACCTTAACTGCTACACCAATACCCAGAACCCTGCAATTCTCTCTGCTGGGTGCCCGCGACCTGTCGATTATCCAGACTCCGCCACCCAACCGTATCCCTATCCAAACGGAAATTATCCTGTTTGACGAGTCCGAAATAAAGAGCATAATAAACTACGAACTTAACCGCGGCGGCCAGGTATTCTTCCTGCATAACAAGGTTGAGGAACTTGCTTCAATTGAAGATATTCTGCACAGGCTTGTGCCTGATATGAAGATTTGTGTGGCGCACGGACAGATGGAATCCAAGGACCTGGAAGACAGGATGCTGGCCTTTATGAGAGGTGACTACGACCTTCTCCTTTGCACCACCATCATAGAAAACGGCCTGGATATTCCCAACGCAAATACCATAATTGTTAATCAGGCGCAGAATATCGGCCTCAGTGACCTGCACCAGCTTCGCGGACGTGTTGGCCGATCAAATAAAAAGGCATTCTGCTATTTGATTGTGCCTCCGCTAATCAGTATTACCGACGATGCCCGCCGCCGCCTGCGTGCCATTGAGGAATTCTCGGACCTTGGCAGCGGTTTCAACATCGCCATGCAGGACCTTGACATCCGCGGCGCCGGTAACCTCCTTGGGGCCGAACAAAGCGGTTTCATCTCCGACATGGGTTATGAAACCTACCAGAAGATTCTGTCCGAAGCAATGGAGGAACTTGGCGTGGAAACTGGTATTACAACGCGCCTGAATCAGGAAAAGTACGTGGACGACTGCACAATAGAAACCGACAGACCCGCCCTTATTCCGGATGAGTATATAGATATAACGGCCGAGAAGATACGCATTTACAAGATGCTTGACGCAATGACCGACGAGCGTGAAATAGACCGGTTCGGCGCCCAGATAGCCGACCGCTTCGGCAAACTGCCGCAGGAAGTGGAAAACCTGCTTTACGTCGTTAAAATAAGGAATCTGGGTACTTTGCTTGGCTTTGAAAAGATAATCATAAAGAATGGAATGCAGATAATGTTCTTTGTGAACAATCCCATTTCAGGCTACTACCAGTCAAAAACCTTTGAAAAAGTGCTGGGTAAGGTTAACGATAACAGTACTCTGTTTAAGTTCAACCAGGACGGCGGCCGCCTGCGTACTGTTTCAAGGGGTGTTGACTCGCTTGAGAAAGCCCTCTGGATTTTGAAAAAACTGCAATAATTAGTATTTTTGCAAGCTATGTCCAATTTACTTGTAGAAATAGGAAATACAGCTCTTAAGGCCGCCTGGTCGGAAAGGATGACCCTTGGAAAAACCTTCCGTTACCAGGGGGAGAAGTACATAGACTTTATCCTGTCACTCACTCACAGGGAAAAGCCTTCCGTAATGGTGGTTTCCTCGGTTTACCCCATCTCAGAGGCCGATAAAGCCGTACTTGCCGCCGAATGTTCCTATCTGCTGGTTCTGGACAGCAACAACAGGGAATGGCTGGTGGGTCACGGCCTTCCGCCTTATCTTTCCTACGACAGAGCCGCTGCCATCATCGCAGCCCGCTACCTTTTCAAGGGCCGCGGCTGCACGCTGGTGGATTTCGGCACCACTCTTTCCATCGATTTTATCGGCCAGGACGGCCTTTATACAGGTGGTAACATTTCTCTTGGATGCCGTACAAGGTTCAAGGCTCTCAACCGTTATTCGCGTTCCCTTCCCCTTGTGGATCTTCCGGAAAATCCGGAGGTTGTGGGTATGTCGGAAACGTCTTCAATAGGCAGCGGAGTCATCTCAGGCATCATATTTGAAATTGAGGGCTACCTGAATCTCCGCCCGGAGAACATAGCTGTCTTTACCGGCGGCGATGCGAATTATTTTGCAAAACGGATGAAAAGTTCCATCTTTGCAATTTGTAACCTTGTTTTGATGGGCTTGGCTTTAATAGCGGACGAATATGTTCAGAAGATTGATAAGTAGTTGGTTTGTGGCTGTTGCCATGTTGCTGTTCGGCTCCTTTGCAGCTTCGGCTCAAACGGACGGTACGTTCAGCGGCTTCTCTCCTTATTCCGTTTTTGGAGTAGGGCAGCTGCATCAGCCCGGTACTGCCTGGAACCGCAGCATGGGCGGCGTGGGCATTGCAGCCCGCAGCAACCGCTACGTCAATATCTTAAATCCGGCCTCAATGACCGCCCGCGACTCCCTGTCCTTCATGGCCGATATCGGCCTGGATGGCCGTATATCCCTTTTCCGGGAAGATAACAAAAGGACTCTGAATACTACTTTCAATATCGACGATTTCGTAATGTCCTTTCCCCTGTGGAAGCACACTGCCTTTATGCTTGGCATAACCCCGGTGAGCGATGTAGGTTACGACATTTCGTACTCAGAGATGGATGTAGATTCCGGTTACCGTACCTTCTCTACCGTTGGCAACGGCGGTATTTATCAGGTTTTCGGCGCTTTCTCGGCCACTTTCTGGAACAGACTTTCCATTGGCGCCCAGGCAAACTACAGTTTTGGTAACATAAACAAAAAGGCGTCAATTACTTACGACGATAGCTCGTTCCGAAACATGGCCTCCGGCGACTCCCTGCAGGTGAATAACTTCACTGCTAAACTTGGTCTGCAGTACGAGCAGCCGCTCACGCGCGGCACATACCTTACCATAGGTGCTACGTACAAATTTGCCACAGCCATCACCGGCTACAGCATCCATTACGAAGAAAGAGGTTCGTACGACCGCCGCCACACATCGGCCGAAATTGGAAATAGCGGCCTTAAGATGGGCGACGAAATTGGAGTGGGCCTAAGCTTCAGGAACACCGACAAACTGCTCATAGAATTTGACTATACCCGTACCGACTGGACAAAGTCAAACTTCCATAATGTTAAAGGCTTCTCCAACGTGGGAGACGTGGTATTCATGGAAGATGTAGGGCAGTCGTTCCGCGCCGGTTTTGCGTACACCCCTAACCGCAACGACATTAGATATTTCATGCGCAGGTGCACGTACAGGGCAGGTGCATACTTCGACCAGTCATACTACACGGTGGACGGTCAGCACGTTAATGCAATAGGCGTTACCTTTGGTATGACAATCCCCGTTTTCCGCTGGTACAATGGTGTTACGGTTGGTCTGGATTTTGGCCGAAGAGGCCTTGCAACCAGCCAGGTTAAGGAAACATATTTTGGCTTCAACGTCGGTATGAACGTGTTTGATATATGGTTCCAGAAGCGCCCGTACGAATAATAGTGGCATAATACTTGAAAACAAAAATTTAAAAATACTGATGTTATGAAAAAGCTTACACTAATCTTCTTCGCCGTTATGGCAGTATTTGCTTCGCAGAAAGTCTCTGCCCAGGGCAAGTACGGCGCCGACAGTGCAGAATGCATCAAGTACCTCTCCTACTACCAGGAGTATTACAAGCAAAAGAATTACGATTCAGCCCTTCCCAACTGGCGTAAAGCATATGCAATCTGCCCTGCTACCGCTTCGCAGAACATGTTTGTGCACGGCACCACCCTCATGACCCGTCTGTACAACCAGACCAAGGACGCCAAGCACAAAGAGGCCATTGTAGATACCATCCTCACCCTTCAGGACCAGCGCATGGCAACCTATCCCAAAAAGCGCGTGGATATTCTGAACAACAAGGGTCAGTACATGATCAACTACCGCAACGCCAACGCCAAGTATATCTACGACAACCTTAACGCTATTGTGGACGAGCTTGGTTCCAAGTCAAACGGCAGCCTCCTTGTTAACCTGCTTCAGGCTTCCATCACCCTTTACCGTGAGAATCAGCTCACCGCCGACGACGTAATTGCCACCTACGACAAAGTGACCGCCTGCATAGAGGGTGCAACCGCCAAGAACGCAGCCGAGGAAGAGGACAACCTCAAGGCCAAAGCCACTGTAGAGAGCATCTTCGCCGACAGCAAGGTAGCTTCCTGCGACAACCTCATCGCCATCTTCGGCCCCCGTTTCGAAGCCGATCCCAACAACCTGGCTCTGGTTTCCAACATCGTGAAGCTCATGAACAGCGCCGACGACTGCGCCTCCAACGACCTTTACCTTAAGGCTGTTACCGCCATGTACAACATGGATCCTTCGTTCCGCAGCGCATACGCTCTGTATCGTCTGAACGCCGCCCGCGACAATGTTGCCGATGCAGCCAAGTACCTTGAAGAGGCAATTGCATCCGAGGAGTCCGACGAGGCCACCGATGCCCAGTACTACTACGAAATGGCCGCTTTCTGCTACAAGAACGGCATGCGCGGCAAGGCCTACGAGGCAGCCCGTAAGGCAGTTGATATGGACTTCGGTTTCGCCGGCAAGGCATACATGATCATCGGTAACCTCTGGGCCAGCGCCACCTGCGGCGACGTAGCCGACAAGTGGGCCCGCTACTGGGCAGCAGCCGACTTCTACCAGAAAGCCCGCAGCGCCGATCCTGCAATTGCCGATGAAGCCAGCGCAGCAATTTCGGGCGTCAGCCGCTACTATCCGGAAGCTTCCGAGGCCTTCATGTACGACCTCACCAAAGGACAGTCCTACACTGTTTCCTGCGGCGGCATGACCGCCACCACCACCGTACGCGTTCAGTAAGTGGACGGTAGGAACATATTTAAGATGATGGCAACCGCTGCGGCGGTTGCTTTCGTCGTTTTTTCCTGCAAGGGAAACCTGTCGGAAGCCGATAAACTGGACCTTGACAAAATTCCCATACAGGTGGTGGACAGCATGTTCTTCGTGCAGTCGGAAAACGGCAGGCTGAAAATGCGAGTAGAAGCTCCCAGGATGGAGGTTTACGAGCACGACACCGTTTCCTACGACCTTTTCCCTAAAGGGCTTCACGTATATGGTTACAGCGAGGAAGGAACCCTGGAAACCACCATCGACGCCCGTCAGGCGCGTCACGACAAATCGGCCAAATCCAATGCCGATGTATGGTCGGCCTTCGGCAATGTGGTTATCCGTAACGTGATAAAGAAGGAGACCATGGAGACGGACACCATTTACTGGGACAGCAAGGCGCACGAGATATGGACGGACTGTTATGTGAAGATGTATTCTTCGTCCGGTTCTATGCAGGGATACGGTATGCGTTCGGACGAAATGGCACGCAACGCTATACTCATGCGTCCCTTCGACAACGAGTTCATCATAAACTCCGACACCACCCAAGTAGCTGTAGATTCGGTCAATTTTATTGGGCCGATGTTAAAAAAATAGTGATTATTCAGAAGAAATTTCGTATTTTTGCAGCCCTTAAGCAAATTTTGAAGAAAAATTAAAAAACAGATAATAAAATGGCAGCTCTTGAGACCATCAGAACTAAGTTTGGCATTGGTGCTTCGCTCATCATTGCCTTCGGTCTTTTACTCTTCCTTGTAAACCCGTCCGACATCATCCAGACAGTTCAGTCTGCTTCTTCAAAGTACGATGTCGGCAAAATCAACGGCAAATCCGTTTCCTATCAGGACTTCGAGCAGGAAGTAAAACAGTTCTCGGACATCCGCGAGATGATCACCGGACAGTCTAATTCCAGCGAACAGGCCCAGAAACAGACCCGCGAAATGGCCTGGAACAATCTGGTAGACCGTTACCTGGTAGTTCCCACCATCGAGAATGCAGGTATCCGCGTTGGCAAACAGGAACAGATTGACATGTTCATCGGCGAAGAAATCTCCCCTGTACTCCTTTCCATGGGTATTTTCAACGACAGGGACGGAAACTTCTCCGTAGAAGCAGTGCGCGATTTCCTGGAAAATGTTTCGGACGACGAAACCG
>Ga0310696_10009608_pt1 | contig 11172 bp, 9 predicted proteins | sample AusTroGonzalo_MG_4_FD_203885 | JGI IMG/M metagenome (GOLD analysis project Ga0310696, IMG submission 203885) | Bovine rumen microbial communities from tropical cattle in Woodstock, Queensland, Australia - Gonzalo_02 (v2) (version 2) | ecosystem: Host-associated > Mammals > Digestive system >...
CCGCCCGCCTGTTCAGCTTCTTCCCCATCCTCGCAATGGCCCTCACTCCCTTCCTCGGAGGCTTCATCTCCTTCAAGGGTAAAGGCGCCAGCATGCTTATGGCAGGTTCCCTGCTGATGATAGTATGTCACCTCAGCTTTGCATTCGTGCTGCCCGCTTTCCCTCATAAATGGTTTGCAGTGGTACTCATCCTTCTGCTCGGCCTTTCCTTCTCGCTGGTTCCTGCGGCTCTTTGGCCCAGTGTTACCAAGATCATCGACAAGAAAGTGCTAGGCAGCGCATATTGCCTCATTTTCTGGGTACAGAACATCGGTCTCTGCCTCGTTCCTCTGCTCATAGGTTCCCTGCGTGAATCTACCGGAGGATACGTTATCCCGATGATCGTATTCTCGTCGTTCGGCGTGCTCGCCTTCTTGCTCACCTTCCTTCTCAAGATCGAAGACAAGCGCAAGGGTTACGGCCTGGAACTCCCCGAAGTTAAGAATCAGGAGGAAGAATAATGCGTGGCAGGTCACTTTGCTGGATAGCATTGGCCTGCCTTGTAGTGCCGATGTTCGGCTCGTACTTCTTCGACGATATGTTTTCAAGCATATCGTTCCTTTTCAGCGACCCCTCCCGGCTGGAGCTCGGATGGGATGCTGCGGGGTACGGGTTGTACACAAGCGGATACTCGGTCCTGTGCGTATTCGGCGGGCTTATAGTCTGCGGTATGCTGCTGGACCGTTGGGGTGTCCGCATCACCGGCAGTATTTTCGTGGGGATGATGACGGCCGGAGCCGCTCTTGTGCTCTGGGCCATCACATCCGGACTCAATCCTAAGCAATCACTGACCGTTGCCTACGCCGGATGCATGCTGTTCGGCCTGGGCAGCGAGATTGCCGGGGTGGCTGTGACGCGGAGCATCGCCCGCTGGTTCAAGGACGGCCCGATGGCATTCGCGATGGGCCTTCAGCTTGCTATCGCAAGGTTGGGTACGGCGTTTGCCCTGGTAATGGCTCCCAGATTGGTAGGGGGCCAGGCCGGGCAGGGCGCAGTTGCGCCGGGCATCTTCCCCTTGGGAGTCACCGCCCGCCCCGCCATACTCGGGCTCGGGCTGCTTCTTCTCGGATGCATACTGTGGGCGGTGTTCGTGGCGCTGGATGCGAAAAGATTCCCGGTCAAGCCGGGAATGGACGACGAGGCCAAAAGCGAAGGATTCCGCCTCGCAGATGTGGGCAAGATCCTGACCAACAAGCGCTTCATACTCATATCGCTGCTCTGCGTATTCTTCTACAGCAGCATCATAGCATTCAAGAAGTTCGCCGGCGCCATACTGGTTCCCCGCTTCGACGTGCCCGCCGAGGCCGCGAGCTGGATGGTCAGCATGCTGCCCTTCGCCACCGTGGTATTCGCTCCCCTCTTCGGCATCCTGGTCGATAAGTTCGGCCATGGCACAAGATGGATGCTCTCAGGTGCCGTGCTGGCCCTGACCGCCCATCTGCTGCTGGCATTCGCACCCCAGGGCGTTCCCTTCTGGGGATACCTCAGCATGGTATTCCTCGGCTTCGGATACTCGCTGGTGCCCGCCGCCATGTGGCCCTCCGTCCCCCGCATAGTCCCCGACAAAGTGCTGGGCACTGCCTTCTCCCTCATATATTGGATACAGAACCTGGGCCTGATGCTTTTCAAGATGCTGGCCGGAGTAATCCTCGGCAGCGCCGCCGCACAGGGACCGGTTCACGTGGAGCTTATGTTCGTGGTCGTATGCGTGGCCGCCCTTGCGATTTCCGCCACCCTCGACAGGATGAAAATCGCCTGAAATTCCTATCTTTGTGTCCGGAATGTACCCGTTGCTAGACAAGATAAACTCGCCCGCCGATATCAAGGGCCTCGGAATTGAAGAACTTAAGCAGCTCTGCTCGGAGCTGCGCCAGTACATCATAGAGGTCTGCTCGGAAAATCCCGGGCATCTGGGCTCCAGCCTGGGCGCGGTGGAACTGATAGTAGCGTATCATTACGTCTTCGACGCCCCCGACGACAAGATAGTATTCGACGTAGGCCACCAGGCCTATGCTCACAAGATACTCACCGGCCGCCGCGAAGCCTTCAAGACTCTGCGCAAGGCGGGCGGCATAAGCGGCTTTCCAAGGATAGACGAAAGCCCCTACGACAATTTCGGAGCCGGACATTCATCCACCTCCATATCCGCCGCCCTGGGCCTGGCAGAAGCCGCCCGCATCGCAGGCAGGGACGAAAAGGTCGTAGCCCTGATCGGGGACGGAGCCCTCACCGGAGGTCTGGCATTCGAAGGCCTGAACAACGCCGGCGCCGCCAAATCCGACATCCTGATAATCCTCAACGACAATAACATCTCCATCGACCGCAACCTCGGCGGACTCCACAACTATCTGCTGCGCGTTACGACTTCCCAGCCCTACAACGCATTCAAGGACAAGGTCTGGAACGTGCTGGGAGAGAGAGGCATACGCCATGTCATCCAGCGATGGTGGAGGAGCCTGAAATCCTGGCTTGTAAAGCGCACGGGAGGCGACCTTTTCGAGTCGCTGGGATTCCGCTATTTCGGGCCGGTGGACGGCAACGACATAGGCGCGGTAGTCAGCGCCCTGCAGAGAATCAAGAACATCCCCGGGCCCCGCGTCCTGCACGCCCACACCGTGAAAGGAAAGGGATTCGCGGCCTCCGAGGCTGACCCCTACACCTGGCACGCCCCCGGCAAGTTCGATCCCGAGACCGGCGAACGCATCAGGAAGTCCAGCTATATCGACAGATACCAAGATGTTTTCGGGGACGTACTCTGCGAACTCGCGGAGAAAGATCCTAGGGTGGTGGGGATAACCCCCGCCATGGCCAGCGGCTGCGGCATGCACCACTTCGCCGCCCGCTTCCCGGAACGCTTCTTCGACGTGGGCATTGAGGAAGAACACGCGGTCACCTTCTCGGCTGGCCTCGCCGCCGGAGGCATGAAACCCTTCTGCAACATTTACTCCAGCTTTGCCCAGCGGGCCTTCGACCAGATAGTTCACGACATCGCCCTGCAGCGCCTCGACGTGACCCTCTGCTTCGACCGGGCCGGATTGGTTGGCGAGGACGGAGCCACGCACCACGGCGCCTTCGACATCGCGGCCCTGCGCCCCATACCCAATACCATCATCACTTCTCCCAAGGACGAAACCGAGCTCAAGCAGCTTATGTATACCGCCCTGAACACCGACCACGGTCCATTCATCATAAGGTACCCGCGCGGGTGCGGAGAAGGTGTGGACTGGAAGAATACCCCCTACGAGATACTGCCCATGGGAGAGGCCGTGGAGATGAAAGAAGGCAGCAGCGTAGCCCTGGTCTGCACCGGTCCTGTCACCAATATGGCCATGCGGGTGGCTGAGCGCCTCGGCCCCGAAGTGGGAGTGTACAACTTCAGGTTCATCAAACCCCTGGACACCGGGATGCTGGACCGCATAGCCGGGAAATATGCCCACATCATCACCATCGAAGACGGCGCCCTTAAGGGCGGGCTCTTCGGAGCGGTGGCGGAACAGCTTGCAGGCAAGCAGGATGCGCCTACGATAGAAGGAATCGGCATTCCGGACGAGTTTGTGCGCCACGCCAGCAAGGAAGAAGAGTGGGCGATTTGCGGGATGGATGAAAATTCTCTGTTGAAAAACATCGAAAAATTTTTGGAGAATCACAAATATTCTCTATCTTTGCAGTCCTTTTGAAGAAAGGCTTGACATACTGCCGATGTAGCTCAGCTGGCCAGAGCACGTGATTTGTAATCTCGGGGTCGACGGTTCGAATCCGCCCATCGGCTCATCTGGTGCTGAAAACAAAGGCATGCACAACTTGGGAGGATCGCATAGCGGCAATTGCGGCGGACTGTAAATCCGCTCCTTCGGGTTCGGTGGTTCGAGTCCACCTCCTCCCACAAAACACTAGAGCGGAACTGAGTCTTCGCTCCCTTAATAGCGGGGTTCGTATAATGGCTATTATGCCAGCCTTCCAAGCTGGAAATGGGAGTTCGATTCTCCTACCCCGCTCAACACAAAAAGCCGATGTAGCTCAGGGGTAGAGCGCATCCTTGGTAAGGATGAGGTCATGAGTTCAAATCCCATCATCGGCTCTTTTTTTGATAACTTTTATATCATAATATTATGGCAAAAGAAACATTCGTAAGAACCAAACCGCATGTCAACATCGGTACTATCGGCCACGTTGACCACGGCAAGACCACCCTTACCGCTGCTATCACCAAGGTGCTCGCAGCCCGCGTAAAGGGTAACGAAGGCAAGATCAAGTCCTTCGACCAGATCGACAACGCTCCTGAAGAGAAAGAGCGTGGTATTACCATCAACACCGCTCACGTTGAGTACGAGACCGAGAGCCGTCACTATGCACACGTTGACTGCCCTGGCCACGCCGACTACGTGAAGAACATGGTTACCGGTGCTGCCCAGATGGATGGTGCAATCCTCGTAGTTGCAGCTACCGACGGTCCTATGCCTCAGACCAACGAGCACGTGCTTCTCGCCCGTCAGGTTAACGTTCCTAAGATGGTCGTTTTCCTCAACAAGGTTGACCTTGTGGACGACGCTGAAATGCTTGACCTCGTCGAGATGGAGGTTCGTGACCTTCTCAGCAAGTACAACTTCGACGGTGACAACGCTCCCGTTATCCGCGGCTCCGCTCTTGGTGCCCTCAACGGAGAACCCGAGTGGGAAGACAAGGTCATGGAACTTATGGCCGCTGTCGACGAGTACATCCCCATCCCTGTCCGTGAGAACGAGAAGCCTTTCCTCATGCCTATCGAGGACATCTTCTCCATCACCGGTCGTGGTACTGTGGTTACCGGACGTATCGAGCGTGGTACCGTTCACGTGAACGACCCTGCCGAAATCGTTGGTTTCAACGACAAACCTAAGAGCACCGTCGTCACTGGCGTCGAGATGTTCCGCAAGCTCCTCGATCAGGGTGAGGCTGGTGACAATGTAGGTCTCCTCCTCCGTGGTATCGACAAGAAGGAAGTCAAGCGTGGTGAAGTTATCGCCAAACCCGGTTCCATCACTCCTCACACCCACTTCCTCGGACAGATCTACGTTCTTAAGAAAGAAGAAGGTGGCCGCCACACTCCTTTCCACAACAAGTATCGTCCTCAGTTCTTCATCCGTACCCTCGACGTTACCGGTGAGATCTCTCTCCCCGAAGGCGTAGAGATGGTGATGCCTGGCGACAACGTGGAAATCAACGTGCAGCTCATCACCCCTGTTGCTCTTAACGAGGGTCTCCGTTTCGCTATCCGCGAAGGTGGCCGTACCGTTGGCGCAGGTCAGGTTATCAAGATTCTTGACTAATCCTGATTCCAATACTCGAGTGGGTTCCCCCAGATAGGGGCGCCCACTTTTTAGGGGAATAGAATAATGGTAATTCAGCGGTCTCCAAAACCGTCAATGTGGGTTCGATTCCTGCTTCCCCTGCAAAATTCCAAAGGTTACGATTTGGTAAATGTTTAAAAGACCCGGATCTCCGCTTCCAACTTTCCGGATCAATTAAATGTAAAGATGAGAAAGATTATCAATTATCTGAAAGATTGCTATGTAGAGCTCGTACAGAAGACCACATGGCCCACTTGGCAGAAGCTGCAGAACTCTGCGCTGCTGGTCATGGGAGCCACCGTCATTCTCGCGCTGATGCTCTTCGTAATCGACTTCGCTTTCCAGCATCTGATGACCTTCATCTACACCCTGTAAATTTTTACCGCGATGGCTGAAATGAAATGGTATGTTCTGAGGGCGGCAGGAGGAAAGGAACGCAAGGCTAAGGAATACCTCGAGAAAGAAATCGAGCGTAGTGGAATAGCCGATCAGGTGGGCCAGGTTCTGGTGCCCGTTAAGAAGGAAATAGTAACCAAGAATGGTAAGAGAAAGGCAGTTGACAAACTGCTCTTCCCTGGCTATGTCCTTATTGAGGCTAATCTTAGCCCGATGCTCGAAAACATCATCCGCAACCTCGTTCCCGGTATGTCCGGCTTCCTTACAGAGAAAAAGACTATCAGCAGCACGCAGGTAGAAAGAATCCCTGTTCCTATCCGTGAGGAGGAGGTCCAGAGAATTCTCGGTGTACAGGACGAAAACATCGACAACGCAGCAGAGACTGTCGTAAACTACGAAATCGGAGAATCTGTGAAGATCACCGACGGACCTTTCAGCGGTTTCAGCGGCACAGTCGACGAGATTCTGGAAGACAGGAGCAAAGTCAAGGTTATCGTGGTCATCTTTGGCCGCAAGACTCAGCTCGAACTCAGCTTTACACAAGTAACTAAAGAATAACAATTAACAATGGCAAAAGAAGTTACCGGATTTATCAAGCTCCAAATCAAAGGCGGAGCAGCTAACCCTGCGCCTCCTGTAGGACCGGCCCTCGGTTCCAAAGGCTTGAACATTATGGACTTCTGCAAGGCTTTCAATGCAGCCACGCAGGCTCAGGCAGGCAAAGTCCTCCCTGTAGTTATCACAGTCTATTCCGACAAATCCTTCACATTCGAAGTTAAGCAGCCCCCTGTGGCAGTCTCTCTCAAGGAAGCAGCTAAGATCAGCAAGGCTTCCGGCGAGCCTAACCGCAAGAAGGTTGCCTCCGTTACCTGGGACCAGGTAAAGGCTATCGCTGAGGGAAAAATGCCGGACCTCAACTGCTTCACTATTGCTTCGGCAATGAAGATGGTTGCAGGCACTGCAAGAAGTATGGGTATCACCGTTACCGGTGAGTTCCCCAAGGACCTTTAATATTGACGCGCTATGAGTAAGATTACCAAGAATCAGAAAGCGGTGATGGCCAAGTTCGACCACACCCAGGTTTATCCTCTCGCACAGGCGTGCGCAATTTTGAAGGATATCACTTACACTAAGTTTGATGCGACCGTCGAGCTTTCCGTAAACCTCGGCGTCGACCCCCGCAAGGCTAACCAGATGATCCGTGGCGTCGTCACCCTTCCTAACGGAACAGGTAAGGTCGTCCGCGTGCTCGCACTCTGCACCCCCGACAAGGAGGAAGAGGCAAAGGCAGCTGGTGCCGACTACGTAGGTCTCGACGAGTATATCGAAAAGATCAAGGGCGGTTGGACCGACATCGACGTTATCGTATGTACCCCTTCCGTCATGGCAAAGGTCGGTGCTCTCGGTAAGGTTCTCGGTCCCCGCGGTCTCATGCCTAACCCCAAGACCGGCACCGTTACCATGGAAATCGGTAACGCTGTGAAGGAAGTCAAGGGCGGTAAGATCGACTTCAAAGTCGACAAGACCGGCATCGTGCACACTGGAATCGGCAAGATTTCTTTCACCCCTGAGCAGATTTATGCTAACGCTGCCGAGGTTCTGAACGCTATCGCAAAACTGAAACCTCAGGCCCTCAAGGGTACTTATATGAAGAGCTGCGCTCTCGCATCCACGATGAGCCCCGGCATCAAGGTAGATATCAAGGCATTCCTCAACAATGCCGAGTAAAAATTTGGGATTATGAAGAAAGAACTTAAAAATCAGATTATCGAGAACATCTCGGCCGAGCTGAAGGAGTATCCCAATTTCTACATCACGGATATCGCCGGCCTGAATGCAGGTGACACTTCCAAGCTTCGTCGCGAATGCTTCGAGAAGGGCATCAAGCTCAGCGTCGTGAAGAACACTCTCTTCACTCACGTACTTAAAGCCTCCGGCAACCCGGAGCTCGAGGCTCTCGTCGAGACCCTCGTCGGCAACACCGCCATCATGTACACTGCTTCTGCAAACGCTCCCGCCAAACTTATCAAGGAATGGCAGAAGAAGGGTGAGAAACCCGCTCTCAAGGGTGCTTATGTGCAGGAGTGCGCATTCGTCGGTGCCGACAAGCTCGAAGAACTCGTTTCCATCAAGAGCAAGGAAGAACTCATTGGCGACATCATCGCAATGCTCCAGAGCCCTGTCAAGAACGTTCTTGGCGCCCTGCAGAGCGGCGGACAGACTATCGCCGGTGTGGTTAAGACTCTCGAAGAAAAAAATCAGTAATAACAATAATAACAATTTAAAAATCAAACAATTATGGCAGATGTAAAAGCACTTGCAGAAGAGTTGGTAAACTTGACTGTAAAAGATGTTCAGGAACTTGCTAAGGTCCTTAAGGAAGAATATGGTATCGAGCCCGCAGCAGCCGCTGTTGCAGTTGCTGGTCCCGCCGCCGCTGCAGACGCAGCTCCCGCAGAGCAGACTGAGTTCGACGTTATCCTTACCAACGCTGGTCAGGCTAAGCTCCAGGTGATCAAGGTCGTCAAGGAGGCTCTTGGTCTTGGACTTAAGGAAGCTAAGGACCTCGTTGACGGTGCCCCTAAGGCAGTCAAGGAGAAAGTTTCCAAGGCAGAGGCTGAGCAGCTCAAGGCTACCCTCGAGGAAGCCGGCGCCGAGGTCGAGGTTAAGTAACTTCGCCCCTCCCTTGCCAAGGGACAAAACAGGTTTAGAGCCGGGGATAATAGGCTCTAAACCTTTTTCCGTATAAAATTTATTACTTTCCTTAAGGCAGATTTATGTCAAAAAAGACCCAACAGAAGCGAATTGATTTCGCAAGCTCCAAAATACTGGAATACCCGGATCTGCTTGAGGTCCAGCTGAAGTCGTTCAAGGACTTCCTCCAGCTGGATACCACTCCTGAAAGCAGGAAGAACGAAGGTCTTTATCAGGTCTTCCAGGAAATATTCCCCATCGAAGACATGCGGAACAGCTACAAGCTGGAGTTCATCGACTACTTTGTAGATCCGCCCCAGTATTCGATCGAGGAATGTCTTGAGAGAGGACTGTCGTACAGTGTTCCTCTGAAGGCAAAACTCCGCCTTTCGTGCACCGACTCGGAACACGAGGACTTTGACACCAAGATACAGGATGTGTACCTTGGTGACATCCCCTACATGACTCCGGGCGGCACATTCGTGATCAACGGCTCGGAACGTATCATCGTTTCGCAGCTGCACCGTTCCCCTGGTGTATTTTTCGACCAGACGATGCACGCCAACGGCACGAAGCTCTACTCCGCGAGGATCATCCCTATCAAGGGCTCATGGATAGAGTTTGCCAGCGACATCAACAACGTGATGTACGCTTACATCGACCGCAAGAAGAAGCTTCCCGTCACGACCCTGCTCAGGGCCATCGGCTTCAACTCGGACAAGGACATCATCAACATCTTCGACCTTGCCGACGAAATTGCAGTCAACAAGAAGACGCTGAAGGCCAACGAAGGCCGCAAGCTCGCAGCCAAGGTGCTTAAGACCTGGATGGAAGACTTCGAGGACGAAGATACCGGCGAAGTCATCCCTATCGAGCGTACCGAACCCATCGTGGAGAGGGACGCAATCCTCGATGACGAGACCATCGCAGCCATCCTGGATACCGATGTCAAGAGCATCCTCCTCCAGAAGGACGAGGTCAGCACCAGCGAGTACTCCATCATCTTCAACACCCTCCAGAAAGATCCCACCAATACCGAGATCGAGGCAGTCAACTACATCTACAAGCAGCTCCGCAACAGCGAACCGCCGGATGAGAATACTGCCCGCGACGTCATCGACAAGCTCTTCTTCAGCGAGAAGCGCTACGACCTCGGCGATGTGGGCCGTTTCCGCCTGAACCGCAAGCTCGGGCTGAACACCGACGAGAACCTCCGCGTTCTCACCAAGGAGGATTTCATCGAAATCGTCAAATACCTCATCCGCCTCATCAACGGAAAGGCTTCGGTCGATGATATCGACCATCTCAGCAACCGTCGCGTACGCACTGTCGGCGAACAGCTCGCCAACCAGTTCAGCGTAGGCCTCAACAGGATGGCCCGTACCATCCGCGAAAGGATGAACGTCCGCGACAGCGAGCAGTTCACTCCCTCCGACCTCATCAACTCGAGGGGCCTTTCTTCGGTGATCAATTCGTTCTTCGGCACCAGCCAGCTGAGCCAGTTCATGGACCAGACCAACCCTCTTGCCGAAATCACCCACAAGAGGCGTCTTTCCGCTCTAGGTCCCGGTGGTCTTTCCCGCGACCGTGCAGGATTCGAGGTCCGCGACGTGCACTATACGCACTATGGCCGTCTCTGCCCTATCGAGAGCCCTGAAGGCCCGAACATCGGTCTGATCTCCAGCCTTTGCGTATATGCCCGCATCGATTCCCTCGGCTTCATCGAGACCCCTTACCGCGACGTCAAGAACGGTAAAGTGGATCTTAGCGCCGCCGGCTGCCACTACATGACCGCCGAAGATGAGGAGAACAAGTTCGTTTCGCTTGCCAACGTGCGCATGGACGACGAAGGCAACATCCTCGAAGACCGCATCCAGTGCCGCCTCGAGGCCGACTTCCCTGTCGTTACCAAGGAAGAAGTGAACTACATGGACGTTGCACCTAACCAGATGGCTTCGGTTGCAGCTTCCCTGATCCCCTTCCTCGAGCATGACGACGCCCACCGTGCACTTATGGGTGCCAACATGATGCGTCAGGCCGTGCCGCTTCTCAAGCCCGAGTCCCCTATCGTGGGTACCGGTCTGGAAGAGCGCGTCTGCCTGGACTCCCGCACCCAGTTCGTTGCTGAGCGCAAGGGTGAGATCACCTATGTCGACGCAAACGAAATCCATGTCAAATACGCTCGTACCGAGGACGAGGCTTTCGTAAGCTTCGCTCCGGAAGAGACCGTATATAAACTCCCCAACTATCGCAGGACCAACCAGAGCACTACCGTCAACCTCATTCCTATAGTCCGCAAGGGCGACAAGGTCGAGAAGGGACAGGTGCTCACCGAAGGCTATGCTACCCAGAACGGCGAGCTCGCACTCGGCCGCAACCTCAAGGTAGCGTTCATGCCTTGGAAGGGTTACAACTACGAGGATGCTATCGTGCTTTCCGAAGAGATGGTCAAGTGGGATATCCTCACTTCCGTGCATGTCGACGAGTACCTCACCGAGGTCCGTGACACCAAGCGCGGCATGGAGGAACTCACCTCCGACATCCCTAACGTGAGCGAGGATGCAACCAAGGATCTCGACCAGAACGGTATCGTACGCGTCGGTGCCCACATCGAACCCGGTGATATCATGGTCGGTAAGATCACCCCTAAGGGCGAAAGCGATCCTTCTCCTGAGGAGAAACTCCTCAAGGCCATCTTCGGCGACAAGGCCGGTGA
>Ga0310696_10009609_pt1 | contig 11172 bp, 9 predicted proteins | sample AusTroGonzalo_MG_4_FD_203885 | JGI IMG/M metagenome (GOLD analysis project Ga0310696, IMG submission 203885) | Bovine rumen microbial communities from tropical cattle in Woodstock, Queensland, Australia - Gonzalo_02 (v2) (version 2) | ecosystem: Host-associated > Mammals > Digestive system >...
TGGCTGGCCAGGAACCAACTGTCCGAAGTTAAGGGATCGGTTCAACAAAGATACCGATACGCCAATGCCCAGGGTGGAACCACCCATGTCCAAATGGTAAGCGTAGCCCAAGCCCACGTTGGTATTCTTCTCAAACCCCAACTGGTCGTTCAAAACGGAAAAGCTGATGCCACCTCCCAAAGCCCTGATGGGCATGTCACCCGTGATCAGTAGGGTGGTAGGTGCAATCGCGTTTCCGTCAGTGTCAGCAAAGCCAGCCCATTGGTTCCGGTACAACCCCAACACATTCACCCCCTCACTCAAACCGGCAAATCCAGGGTTGATGTAAGTGTAAGAGTTGTTGTAGTTGGTAAATATCGGAGCCTGCTGAGCCCTTGCTCCTACTAGCATTAGGAGCATCAAGGCGGTGAGGACGATGGCTTTCAATTTCGACATTTTAGAGCGGTCTTTTGAAACAAGCGGCTAAATTACAAAAAATCTATTTTCACAACGCATAAATCACTTGAAAAGTTTGATAATATCGTTGCCATTGGCAAAAATCACGAGCGCCAGCACCAATGCCAAGCCGATGTATTCGGCAATTTCCATAAATTTGTCACTGGGTTTCCTTCGGGTGATGATCTCGTAAAGCAGGAACAGGATATGCCCACCATCGAGTGCCGGGATGGGCAGGATGTTCATCACCGCCAAGGCGATGGAGAGGAATGCCGTGAGTCTCCAGAACATGCTCCACTGCCAAGTGTCGGGGAAGATCTTGCCGATGGAGATGAATCCACCCACACTTTCATAAGCCTTGGTGCTGGGGTTGAAGATGAGCTTCAGCTGCTTCCAATAATCACGTATCTCCGAGAAGGTCTTGGAGAATCCCCTCGGGATGGCCTGCCAGAAGCTGTATTCGCGGGTTTCCAAGTTGAAATATTCACTCAATGGTGCCAGATAAACACCGATGACACCTGCCTCGGGCAGATGCATGGGGATGGCTAGCGTGTCAAAATCTCGAACAACGACGATGGAGATGTCTTGGTCGCGGAACTGCTTGATATTCTGAACAAAATCTTGATAATAAGGCGTCGAGATGTCGTTGACGCCAATGATGACGTCGCCCACCTCCATGCCGGCAGCCTCGGCTACGGAGCCTTCGCTGAAACTTGCTACCATGAAAGGATTGCGGTAGCTGATGAAGTTGGCGTCTTGCTTGCTGAGCATCTTGGAAGTGGCATCCTCGGGCAGAGTGATTACCACTATCTGTCCATCACGCTCCACCTCGATGGTCTTGGCACCTTCCAGAATCATCTCCATTTGGATGCGGTAGAAGTCCTCCACGGGTTCACCGTTGACACTCAAAATCTTATCGCCGTCACGGAATCCAAACTCGTAGGCTAGGCTATCGACAGAGATACCATATTTGTTGACTTCAGCGGTGGGGAGATACTGTTCGCCATAGCTCGAAAGCAAGCCGATGTAAATGGCGACGGCCAAAACGACGTTCATGAACACACCGGCCACCATGATGATGAATCGTTGCCAGGCGGGTTTGGAACGGAACTCCCACTCTTTCGGGGGCTGTTTCATTTGCTCCTTGTCCATCGACTCGTCGATCATGCCGGCAATCTTGTTGTAACCGCCCAGCGGGAACCAACCGATGCCGTACTCAGTGCTATCACTTGTCCGCCAGTCGTTGGGGTCGAGTGTGCTTAGATCGATGGGCTCGATTTTCGTCTGTTTCTTTCCTGCCGCATCCTTGTATTCGGTGGTCGTGTATTTCTCGGGAACGTTCTTGGAGAAGAATTTCCAGCGGAGCTTGCCGTTGACACGCTTCACCCTCAGGATGGAGAATCCCCAATCAAAAAACAAATAAAACTTGTCAACCCTAACCTTGAAGGCCTTGGCGGCCATGAAATGTCCCAATTCATGAACAAAGATCAGAATGGACAATGCCAAAAAGAACTGTATAACTTTAATTAATATAACCATAAACAACTTTACTCTTAATTCTCTTCTTCTTTTTCAAAATTGATGTATTCTGTCGGATTCATCGGCACGCCGTTATGCCATAGCTCGAAGTGAAGTTCAGGGCCGTCGGTGAGTTCGCCTGAAGCGCCCAGGATAGCGATGGCTTCGCCGGCTTTCACGATGTCGCCTTCTTTTTTCAAGAGGGTGGCGTTGTGCTTATAGTTCGACAGGTAGTTGGATTCATGCTGGATACCGATGGTATATCCATAGTCGAGGGTCCATGAGGCATAGACCACCGTTCCGTCGAGGGTGGCCTTAATTACTTGATTGCCAGTAGAGACGATATCCACCCCGTAATGACCCTCGGAGGGATCGTATATTTTGACGATGTTGCCAGTGAGCGGGGTGAAAAAGTTGGGGGCATTGCTGTAGCGTGTGTTTGGGGCGATGTCGGAGGGGTTCAACCGATAAAGGTTTTCTTCCTCAAACTCAACTCGCAATGCCGAATCCATGTCGGAGTGACGCAACTCTATGGTGTCGGCATTGATGCCGAACAAAGGAGCGTAGATGTCATACTGTTCCAGACTGTCTTGACTGAAGTCATACCCTTCAATCACCAGTTTGAGATTGTTGAAATACACATCCTTACGCTGTAGCTCCCGTTCGATGGAATCAGCTTTTCGATTCAAAGCGTACAATTCAGCATCCAATGTTGACTGGTCGGTGTAGCCGGGAAGATATTCTTTGATGGGGGAGGTAACAAGGACGACGGCTGTGATTACCATGAAGAAAAGGACTATTGATAGCATGATGAGGCTCAACTTCAACAAGTTCACCTTGAAGTCCATAATGGGCTCCAAGGTCTCGTCATGCGACATCGTGAAGGCATACGTCCTGTTCAACTTCTTGAACGAGAGGCGTTGCCACCATTTGTCTTTTCCCTCAGTTTGCTTTTCTTCCTTTTCGGCCATCATAATTAATTTAACCTGCAAAAATACACAATTATTGTTTACCTTAATAAAAAAAGCCAACCCGAAGGCTGGCTTTTCGTTCTGTATTCCGAATTTTTAGTTCTTCATTACATCATTCCGTCCATTCCGCCGCCCATGGGCATCGGAGGGGTGGGAGGTGTGGGCTCCTTGTGGTTGCTGATGACGCACTCGGTAGTCAGCAGCATGCCAGCGATGGAAGCAGCATTCTCGAGGGCGACTCTCGACACCTTCACGGGGTCGATGACACCGGTCTGGAGCAGGTTCTCATAGACCTCGGTGCGGGCATTGAAACCGAAGTCGTTCTTGCCTTCCTTCACCTTGTTGACGACGACAGAACCTTCGAGGCCGGCGTTCTCAACGATTTGGCGCAGCGGCTCTTCCAGAGCGCGCTTGATGATGGCGATACCAGTGGTTTCGTCTTCGTTGTCGCCCTTCATCTTCTCGATGGCCTTGATGGCACGGATGAAGCCGACACCACCGCCAGGGATGATACCCTCTTCGATAGCGGCGCGGGTGGCGTTCAAAGCGTCTTCCACGCGGTCTTTCTTCTCCTTCATCTCGACCTCGGAAGCGGCACCGACGTAGATGACAGCCACGCCACCGGCCAACTTGGCCAAGCGCTCTTGCAGCTTCTCGCGATCGTAGTCGCTCGTGGTGGTCTTGATTTGAGCCTTGATCTGTGCGGTACGAGCCTCGATGTCCTTCTTGGCGCCATGGCCGTTCACGATGGTGGTGTTGTCTTTGTTGATGCTGACCTTGTCGGCCTGGCCGAGCATTTGCAGGTTGGCATCTTCGAGCTTGTAGCCCTTCTCTTCGCTGATGACGGTGCCACCAGTCAGGATGGCGATGTCTTCCAGCATCTCTTTACGACGGTCACCGAAGCCAGGAGCCTTGACAGCAGCGACTTTCAGCGAGCCACGCAGACGGTTGACGACCAAGGTAGCCAAGGCTTCACCGTCGATGTCCTCAGCGATGATGATGAGGGCACGACCGGTTTGTAGGGTCTTTTCGAGCACGGGCAGCAAGTCCTTCATCACGGAGATCTTCTTGTCGTAGATGAGGATGAAAGGATTCTCGTAGACGGCTTCCATCTTCTCGGTGTTGGTGACGAAGTAAGGCGAGATGTAGCCACGGTCGAACTGCATACCTTCGACGACGTCGACGTAGGTGTTGATGCCCTTGGCGTCCTCAACGGTGATGACACCTTCTTGCTTCACCTTGCTCATGGCCTCAGCGATGAGACCACCGATTTCGCTGTCGTTGTTGGCAGAGATGGTAGCCACTTGCTTGATCTTCTCGTTGTCGCCGTCGACCTTCACCGACATCTTCTTCAGCGAAGCGACCACAGCGGCCACGGCCTTGTCAATACCGCGCTTCAGGTCGAGCGGGTTGGCACCTGCGGTGACGTTCTTCAGACCCGTGGCCACGATGGATTGTGCCAAAACGGTGGCGGTGGTGGTACCATCACCGGCGAGGTCGTTGGTCTTGGAAGCGACTTCCTTCACCAACTGGGCACCCATGTTCTCGACGGGGTCGTTGAGCTCGATTTCCTTGGCGACGGTCACACCGTCCTTGGTGATTTGGGGAGCGCCATAGGACTTTTCAATGACCACATTACGACCGTTGGGGCCGAGGGTCACTTTCACTGCGTTTGACAAAGCGTCGACGCCTTTCTTCAGGCCGTCGCGCGACTCAATATTGAAAAGAATATCTTTAGCCATAATTTTCTAAATTCTAAAATTACTAATTCTTAATTGATTAAATGATTGCGATCACATCGGATTCTCTCATGATCATATAGTCTTTCCCATCGAGGTGGAACTCAGTGCCGGCATATTTGCCATAGATCACTTTGTCACCCTCTTTCAAGGTCATTTTAACGTCTTTGGTGCCAGGACCCACAGCCACTACGGTGCCTTGTTGGGGTTTCTCTTTGGCGGTATCGGGGATGATGATGCCGCTGGCGGTTTTCTGTTCAGCTGCGGCGGGCTCGATCACCACGCGGTCAGCCAGAGGTTTGATAGCTAATTTTGCCATAATGTTTATTTTTTAGTTGATTTGTTTTCTTGACGGCGGGGCAGATGTCAGATATCGTGCCAAAGTGAAAAAATAAAAAAAATGTCAGAATATATGACATTCTGACATTTTCAATTGTTGTTTCACCGTATTTGACTTTATTCGCCAGTGGGCTCAGCAGTGATGTCAGCAGCTGGAGCATCGGTGGCAGTAGATACGGGAGCGTTTAACTCGATTTGTTCACGCATTTGAGAATCCTGGACGTTGCCCGTTCCGTTGACCTTGATGGAGGCGCTTGAGATCAAGCACAGCACCACCAAAATGATGGACATGGTCCAAGTGGCTTTTTCAAGGAAGTCAGTCGTCTGACGGACACCCATCATCTGGTTGGCACCACCAAAATTGGAGATCAAACCGCCACCTTTGGAGTTTTGAACCAGGACAACCAAACCAAGCAAAACACTGACAACCAAGATTAAAATTACGATTACTGTGTACATGTTGATTATTATTTTGTTGTTTGACTTTCTTTTATCGTTTCGATTTGGGCTGCAAAGTAAACACTTTTTTCTGGATAAATCAAACTTAATTTTTCATAGATTTCAATTGCCTTGTCAAAATAGCCCTGTTTTAAGTAGATTTTTGCCAAGGTTTCACTGACGATTTCGCTATTGTCGACAATGCTGTTCTGGGCCATGGTGATGGGGTTGAAGAACTCAGCCTTGGGCCGGCTGATGCTCGGATTTTCGGCGATGAACTTGTCGATCAATTCCTTGCGGCTCATCTTTTTCTTCGGTGCGGAATCTTCTTCCTTCTGCTGCTGTTTTTCCTCTTCCAAAAGTTTCAGCCTTGTGGCGATAAGGACTTTCAGCTCGTCGAGACTTTTGCGCCGTTCGTCCAGCAGGGCCAGTTCAGCCTTGAGTTCCTCCTGGCTACCGCTCAGGTTGATCTCAGGAATGATGAAAGTCTTCTCGGGGATGATTTCTTCAACGCTTTCACCCTCCTTGATTTTTTCGGAATCCACGAGTTTGAAGAAAGAGTCGTCGGCAGACTGTGCCTGCTCAGCCCGTTGCTTGGCCAACAGGGTCAACAACCGCAAACGACCCCTGTTGGGAATGGCACATGCCGCTCGTTTCAGCTGTTGGTCGTAACGATCGTCACCCTCATTTTGATAGCCTATGGCGAGCAAGCAATGGACCAACCCGAAATAGGGATAGCTCAAAGTGAGTTCCTCCATTGCTGGAAGCGCACCGGCCCCCATCGTCTCGGGCTTGTTCAGATAGCTCAACAATTCAGTCGTTTCCATGGCTTACCAGTTTACCAATGCTTTATTGAACACGTCTTCGACCAAGGCCTCGATGATGGTGCTGGTCAGCGACTCCTGCACCGAGTTCAGATCTTGTTCGCTAGGATAGTCTTCGTAATTCGAGAACTTGGTCTCGAAGTTCTTGCTTTCGTCGTAAACATTCACAAACCGCACGTTGACCGTGATGGTGAGTCGGTTCAAAGCGGCAGTCTGTTCGGTAGTGATGGCCACTGGCGTGGTGCGGTAGTCGACGATTTCACCTTCAAAGGCAAGGTCGCCACCTGATTCCACCATGTCCAATGAGGTCTGGTTCATCATGGCGTCGCGCAACGCTGTGGTGAAATCGTTACTCAACGTGGGGTTGATGAGCTGAGCTTGGTTGGGAAAGTATTGCACCGACACCGTCTTGGCCTCGGGAGGGATGGAGGCTCCTGAGAAGGAATAGATGCCGCAACCGTGGCAGAACACGGTAAGCAACACGACCATATACAGCCCCAGTTTTCTCATCACTTGATATCGAATTCGTTGATTTTACGATACAAGGTGCGCTCGCTGATACCTAGTTCCTTGGCGGCTTCCTTGCGCTTGCCGTTATGTTTCTCCAACGCTTTCTTGATCATCTCGATTTCATTCTGTTCCAGCGAGAGGCTCTCGGGCATGTGATGCTCATGGATGACTTCGGCTGGCACGATTTCCGTGTAATCGGGCTCGATGGTAACGGGCTCGACATGTGCCGGCTCAATGGTAACAGGGGTGGTTTCGATGTAGCTGGTGTTCAAGGCGCTTTGGTGACTGGTCAGCTCGTTGACGGTGTTGCGCAGCTCGGCGATGTCGTGTTTCATCTCGAACAACACCTTATATAATAAGTCGCGTTCCGACAGGCCTTCCTTGGTGTCCTCCCTTTGGAAAAGCACGGGAAGGGCGGTCGTGACTTTGTTGGGAAGATAGCGTTCCAGAACGATATCGGTGATGGTGCGTTGTTGCTCGATGATGGAGATTTGCTCGGTGACGTTCTTCAGCTGTCGCACGTTGCCGTCCCACCTGTAGTCCTCCAGAACCTTCACTGCTTCGGGGGTTAGCGAGATGACCGGCATGTGGCTTCGCTCGGCGAAGTCGGCGGCGAACTTGCGGAATAGCAGGTAGATGTCACCTTTTCTCTCACGCAGCGCTGGGATATGGATCGGGATGGTGTTCAGACGGTAGTACAAGTCCTCGCGGAACTTGCCTTTCTGGATAGCCAAGGGTAGATCCACATTGGTGGCGGCCACCACACGTACATTGGTCTTCATCACCTTGGAACCGCCTACGCGGATGTATTCGCCATTCTCCAGCACACGCAGCAGGCGGGCTTGGGTCGAAAGGGGCAGCTCTGCCACCTCATCCAAGAAGAGAGTGCCTTCGTTGGCAATCTCGAAGTAGCCCTTGCGCTCGGCGATGGCACCCGTGAAAGAGCCTTTCTCGTGACCAAAGAGTTCAGAGTCGATGGTGCCTTCCGGGATGGCGCCGCAGTTCACCGCAAAATATTGTCCATGCTTACGTGCGCTATTTTGGTGGATGATCTTCGGAAACACGTCCTTGCCAGTGCCGCTCTCGCCAGTGATGAGCACAGTGAGGTCGGTGTTGGCCACCTGTGCCGCAATCTCAATGGCATGAAGCAGCTGGGGGTCGTTTCCGATGATGCCGAAGGTCCGTTTGATACTTTGGATATCCATGATTTTTATCTCAGCACTCCATTAAGTTCTTTCTCAATAGCTCCCTGAATCCTTGCCATGGCCTTCTCGATGGCCTTGTCGGTCAGCGTGGCGGTAGTCGACATAAGGATGAAGCTCATGGCATATTGTTTCTTGCCTGCGGGAATCTTGTCGCCTTCGTAAACGTCGAAGAGGCTCATCTCTTGGAGGAGCTTGTTTTCGGCAGCCATGGCGACCTTCTTCACGGCGTCGAAAGTAACGTTCTTATCGAAGATCATGGCTAGGTCACGGCGTACCGACGGGAACTTGGACAGAGGCTCAAAATGAACTTCCGGAGCCTTGCCGTAGTTGGCCATCAGTGTGTTCCAGCACAATGTGGCATGGAAAACATCTTTCTTGATGTCGAACAACTTCAGGGTTTTCTTGTCGAGTTTGCCGAAGGCTGCCACTCGTTTGCCGTCGAGGTAAAGCTCAAGCGAATACTCATAGTGCTTCATCGTGCCTTCCTTGACCTCCAGCTTGTTTTGGTCCATGCGCAACTGGCGCAGGATGTCCATGACGTATTGCTTCAGGTCGAAGAAGTCAAACGGCTTGGGCTGATGGTTCCAAAGCTCCTCTTGCTTGTTGCCGGTGAGGAAGAGGTCGAGATGGCAGTATTCCGAATAAGGAGCCAAGGGTTTTTGGCTGTTATCGGCCTTGGCGTTGAAGAAATACACGTTGCCAAACTCGAAGAACTTCATGTCGGCCACCTTGCGGTTTTGGTTGAAAGCGATGCTTTCCAAGCCGCCCCAAAGGAGGGTTTGGCGCATCACGTTAAGGTCGCTGCTAAGCGGGTTCTTGATTTTCACGTTGCACTCGGGGTCGAAAGCCTCGAAAGCTTCGCTGTAGGCGGCTTTGGTGAGCGAGTTGTTCATGATCTCGTAAAAGCCGTTGGCAACGAGGCGGTCTGCAATCTTTTGTTGCAGTTTGTCGGTATTGGGTTTGTCGGCACGGCTGATGGAGGCATGGATACGGCTGGGTATGGCGATGTTGTCATATCCATATATTCGTAGGATTTCCTCCACTATATCGGCGGGGCGTGTAACATCGACCTTGCTGGTATGCACGTCGACCACCACGTGCTCGTTGTTTTGTTCCACCACTTGGCATTCGAGGCTCTTCAGGATGTTGACGGCCTGTGTCTTGTCGATATCTTGTCCGGCGAGTTTGTTAAGGTAGTCGAACTTCAGGTCGACGCGGGCTGGAGCGAAGTCGCCGTTTTTCACGTCCTTGATCTCCGAAGAGATAGTGCCGCCAGCCAGTTCTTTCACAAGCAGGGCAGCGCGTTTCAGGGCATAGAGGGTGATGTTCGGATCAGCACCACGTTCATAGCGGAACGAGGCGTCGGTCTGGAGACCGTGGTATTTTGCGGTCTTGCGGATGCTGGTAGGGTTGAAGTAGGCGCTCTCGAGGAAGACGTTGGTGGTCTGCTCGGTGACGCCTGACTTGATGCCGCCAAACACACCTGCGATGCACATGGGCTCCTCAGCGTTGCAGATCATCAGGTTGCGTGCATTGAGTTTGCGTTCCACACCGTCCAAGGTGATGAAGGGCGTGCCTTCGGAGAGACATTTCACGACCACTTTTTTACCTGTGATTTTGTCAGCGTCAAAGATATGCATGGGTTGCCCCACTTCCATCAGCACGTAATTGGAGATGTCAACGATGTTGTTGATGCTGCGGATGCCAACGGCGGCCAGACGGTTCTTGAGCCATTCGGGCGAGGGGCCCACCTTCACGCCGCTGATGCTCAGTCCGGAGTAACGCGGGCAGGCAGCGGTATCTTCCACCACCACCTCAATGTCGAGGTCGTGGCTTTCCACCTTGAACTCGTCGACAGAAGGCTTGATAAGGTGGTATTTTGTGGTTTGTTCGCGCTGGTTCAGTGCTGCCACGAGGTCGCGGGCCGATCCGATGTGCGAGGTGGCGTCGCTGCGGTTGGCGGTGAGGCCGATTTCAATGGTGTAGTCGTTTTCCACGGGGAAGTAGAACGAGGCGGGTTTGCCTACTTCATAATCCTCGGGTAGCACCATGATGCCTTCATGGGACGTGCCCAGCTGGAGCTCGTCCTCGGCGCAAATCATGCCTTCCGACACCTCGCCGCGGATCTTGCCTTTCTTGATGGTGAAGTGTTCGTCGCCACTCCAAAGCTCCGTGCCGATGGTGGCCACCAGCACCTTCTGTCCCGCCGCCACATTGGGAGCGCCGCAAACAATATGCAGGGGTTCTTCGCCGCCGCAATCCACGGTGGTGATATGCAGATGGTCGGAGTTGGGATGGTCCACGCAGGTAAGCACCTTGCCCACCACCACGCCTTTCAAAGAGCCTTTCACCGACTCGAACGGGGTGAGATCCTCCACTTCAAGGCCTGTCGAGGTCAGCAGTTCGCTGACTTTTTCCGCTGGGTAATCGCAGTTGACGTATTGTTTCAACCAGTTATAGGAAATCTTCATTCTTATTTTGTTTTTAATTTGGGCGGCAAATATACGAAAATCTGACAAAATGTCACCTATTCAATGTAATTATTCTTAAATCTTACTTCTTGCTTCTTTATTCTAAAAAAAGTTGTACCTTTGCTCCCAAATACCTAATTGAGAAATGTCAGACATCTTTTCGAATTTTGAACCGGTTGAAGAGTCGGTAGCTGCCTCGGGCGACTATGGCAACATCAAGCCACTTCACTCCTCGATACATGGTTGTAGTAGCGTGTTTACAGCCGTCTTTAATGGCAAGAAGGTTGTCCTCAAAACGTTGAAACCTGAGTTTGCCCAAGATGAGCAATGCCGCGCGAACTTGAAAAAAGAATATGAGATCACCAGTCAGCTTAACCATAAATGCATCCGCAAAGCCTTGGCATTCGAAAACATCCAAGGCCTAGGAGAATGCGTTGTGTTTGAGTTCATTGAAGGTAAAAGTCTCGCCGAGCATGTGCGTGTGGGAACCCTCAACGAGAAAGAAATCAAGAACGTTTTCATTGACCTTTGCGATGCACTGACTTATATGCACCAAAGGAATGTCTTCCACTGTAATCTCAAGCCAGAGAACATCATCGTCACAGCCAGCGACACCCGAGCCAAGATCATCGACATCGGGCTGCCAGAGACCGAATACAAGACCGACCGCGAGCTGCTCATCAAAGAGAACGAGTTCATTGCACCAGAGCTCATCAAGGGAG
>Ga0310696_10009610_pt1 | contig 11171 bp, 10 predicted proteins | sample AusTroGonzalo_MG_4_FD_203885 | JGI IMG/M metagenome (GOLD analysis project Ga0310696, IMG submission 203885) | Bovine rumen microbial communities from tropical cattle in Woodstock, Queensland, Australia - Gonzalo_02 (v2) (version 2) | ecosystem: Host-associated > Mammals > Digestive system >...
GATCTCACTGGGGAAACCGTGTATCAAATTATGTTGGTACGGTTTACTACAGTACCAATGGTAACAATGTTTTTTAAGAAAGGAAAAAAGAAATGGGAAGACATCCATATTTCATCAACGGAATGGCAGATGATCAGTTAACAACCGTTGGGCTCTGGTTTGCATTAACGTATCTTTATGCGGTCAACATTGATCCTAAAGAAGACCGATACTTGAATGCTCCGACTTATCAAAGTCGTATATCAACAATCAAGAATTGTCCACAATCTCAACTTCGTTCCTGGTTACAATATGCGCTTCATAGACAATTGAAGCAATCAACGAATAGCGGCAATGTTTCAATAAAAGAACAGAAATCATTTGCTCAGCAATTGCTTGCACTCTCATTCATCAAAGTTGTGTAAAACTGAAACGCTCCCCGCCGATCTTCGACGGGGAAGTTTTTGTAATGCTGTTCAACAACACTATCTAATGCATCACCCTAAGTAATTGTGATTGTCCATATTGCAACCTGTTCTTCAGAACGGCGTTGTCTACAGGAGTACTACAAAAAGGATAATTTACAGTTTCCCCTTGACTCACGTCCTCATTTTTGCTACAATAAAACCAGATTCTTAAAGGATCCCTCAAAACCCGAAAGTGGTTGATTTTACAGAAAAAACGTGTCTCGATTTAAAGTCGATACGGCTCAGCGCTTAGGAATCGAAACAAAAAAACATGGTTGAATCGGGGCGGCAGATGCCGCCCCGATTCTTATGCGCGTGGTATCATCTTTTTCTGTAAATGGTACGCTGTTTGCGTGTGCCGGCTCGCTTTTTGTGTATGGATCCGCTCTGGATTTTTGCCCTAGTATTGCCCCGGTTCTTTGCAAGCTGACCCGTTTTGAATTGGCGCCGCCCCGTTTTTCGCGTGCGACGACGCGGGTCAGCGCGCAGCGCCTTTGCTCTTTTGCCTGCGCTGCGCTACATATTCTGTCGGATGTGCTCGATGGCGCTTTTTTCGAGGCGCGAGACCTGCGCCTGGGAGATGCCGATCTCGGAGGCGATCTCCATCTGGGTCTTCCCGCGGTAGAAGCGCATCCGGATAATGTCGCGTTCACGCTGACCGAGGCGCTCCATCGCCTCGCGGAGCGCGATATTCTCGATCCAGATCTCGTCCGAGACGCTCTCGTCCTTGAGTTGATCGATGACGAAAACGGCGTCGTCCCCGTCGCCGTAGACCGAATCGTAGAGCGAGACCGGCTCGATGATCGCCTCCATCGCCTGCGAGACAGCCGCCGGCTCTTCGCCGAGCGCGCGCGCGATCTCCTCGACGGTCGGTTCGCGCTCGGTCTTGCGCGTGAGTTCTTCGCGCGCCGAAAGCGCGCGGTAGGCAAGGTCGCGGGTCGAGCGGCTGACACGGATGCTGTTGTTGTCGCGCAGATAGCGCCGGATCTCCCCGATGATCATCGGGACGGCGTAGGTCGAAAACTTGACGTCGAGATCAAGTTTGAAGTGGTCGATCGCCTTGATGAGTCCGATCACCCCGACCTGAAAGAGATCGTCGGGATTCTCGTTTCGCGACGAAAAACGACGGATCACCGAGAGAACGAGCCGGAGGTTTCCGAGGATCAGGCGGTCGCGCGCACCCTTGTCGCCCGCCTGCGCCGCCGCGAGCAATTCGCGCTTCTCCCCGTCCGAAAGTGTGACGAGGCTCGCCGTATTGAGTCCGCTGATCTCGACCTTGCCGCCGTTCTTCATCCCGTCGCTTTCCTTCCCATCAAGGATATGGAAAGTATCGCCGGAAGGCGGGGGTTTTAATCCCGTTTCTTGAAAAACGGGGACTGGAAAATCATTCCGCACGATCGGAATCGGTCGGATCGGCGCGTTCGGAGAGGAATCGAAGCAGGAGTGCGGAGCGGGTCTTGCACGCCGAAACGCCGTCGCGGACGACGCTCCGATAGCCCATTCCGTAGCCCCGGAAACCCGTCCAAAGCAAGGCGAGCAGGCGAAACGCCGCCGAGATCACCGCCGACGCCGTGAGACCGTCCGCCGCCGTAAAGACGACCGAAACGGTGAGAAACGTTCCGACGAACGACGGGATCATTGCAAAAAGAGTCGACCGGGCGCGCGAAGCGCTCGGAGAGACCGGAGCGATCCGGCGCCGCCCCCGCCCCGACGAAAAGAGAAGCCGGTCGGGCGACAGGCGCAGGAGCCGGACGGCGCGCGTACGGCGGACCGCACGGCGGACGCGGCGTGAAAGCGAACGGAATCGGGCGGGATCTGCCTCGATCTCCCGAAAATCCGAAAGCGAGAGTCCGACCGCCGCCAACCGATCCGCCCGCGCCTCTTCCCGTTCCTCAACGGCGAGGGTGCGGCAGAATCCCGAGAGTTCCGCAAGACGTCCCGAACGACGGACGCGGTCGGCAAGCGCGACCCACTCGCCCTGCGCCTCTACGTACTCGGCGCGTTCCTCCCCCGCGCGGCATCCCGCGTCGCTCATCGAGGTATACATCAAAAAGATGCAGAACATCGTGACCGCCATTTGCACGGTAATCCGTTCGGCAGGTTTCGCCGAGAGCGAGGGTTCGGTGAAAAAGACGAGGATCGAGACGAGAAAGGTCAGCGAGCCGACGACGATCCCGGCGCCGCGTCGGATCCGAAGATCGCCGAGCCCCCGCAGATCACCGCCCGTCACGGTCGTTCCCTCCGCAACCGCGCCCGAGGGCAAACAGGATGCTCCCGGGGACCGAAGAGATCAGTCCGACGGCGGCGACGCAGCGCATCTCGTAGGCGATCGATCCGGTCACGGTAAAGAACACGAACAGGAAAAGATAAACCTTCCAAGCCGTCAGATTTCGGAAGAACGCGCCGAGCGCCCGCCGGAGCGGAACGAGCGCGACGACGATGAGAAGGCAGGAGAGAAGCGAGACCGTCCTCTCCCCTTCCCCCCGCGTCAGAAAGAGCGGAAACCACCGAAGCGTAGCAAATAGAGCCGGCAGAGTCGAGACCGCCCATCCGAGCGCAAGGAAGGTGAAGCGTCGGCGCGTCACGGCGCCGCCTCCGCGTCCGCCGCCGCGGCGTCGAGCGCCCGGCGGTAGATCGCCGCAAGTTCCTCTTTGGAGGTAACGGGGAGTTTCGCCGCGGTGAAGACCTCTTTCAGCATCTCAACCGACGCGCGGGTCAACGCCAGAAGTTTCTCGTTCTCGGTCGCCGCCTCCGCCGTCTTTTTTTCGAGTTCGGCGGTGCGTTCCGAAAGCGCCGCAAAAAGATCGCGCATTCCGGACAGTTCGTTCAAGATCGGTTCGGCGTCCGAGAGAAAATCCGAAATCAGGCGGCTTTGCCGCTCTCCGGCGTCTCGGGCGCATTCGGTCAGCCGATCGACCCCGGCGGCAAGCCCGTCGAGACCGCCGCGCATCGCCGGAAGCAGTCCGCGCCGGGCGAGCCAGGCGAGGAGAAGCGTCCCGACAAGCGAGAGCGCCGAGAAGATCTCTCCGGTATGATGATCAAGAAAACTGCTGATGATCTCTGAAAAATTGTCATCCGCCCCCGCCTCGGAAACGGCCGAGGGGTCGTCGGGTTCGCCCGCTTCCGGTTCGGTCGTCGCCTCGGCGCAGAACGCCACCAAGGGAAACGAAACGAGAAGCAGAAACAAGAGAACCCAAGCCGCGAAGCGGGCGGACAGACAGCCGGTTTTATTCGTTCTTTTCATTGTTTTTCCTTTCTTTCTTACGGGAGAATCCCGGATTCGTCCTCCAGCGCGCCGACGCGCGCGGCAAGTTCCTTCAGCGAGGCGTCCAAAGCGGCGAACCGTTTATCGCAAACCGCGACGACGTCCTCGATTTTCGCCCCGTCGGGGACGAACAGCCCGCCGGTCAAGCGGATCCCCTCGGCGGGAACTGTCGTCCCGTCGGTACGGCGAAGCGCGATCCGGTTCACGCCGATCGCAAACGCCGTGATCGGCACCCGCAGCGTCGGGCCGGACCCCGGGAAAGCGAGTCCGTTCACGATGACCGACTCGATCCGCGCGTCGGCGGAAAAGCCGAGCCGAAGAAACCCGTTGTCTCCGGGTTCCCCTCCCCCGACGAGCAGCGCGAAACTGTCCCCGACGATCTTATATTTCAGCATCGCGGCACTCCTTCCTTCGGTAAGCGAGTCGGACAACGTCGCCCGCGTCGGTAAAAACCGTTTCATAAACGATGGGGTTTCCCTCCCCGTCGATCTGCCCGGCGTCTGCCGGGATCGGGTCGCGCACCAGGGGTTTGTACCCCGCCGCGCGCAAAACCTCCTGCGTCGGATTGATATATACCCGACCGCCGTGACGAAGGACTCTGCCGTTCAACCTCTCCGCTCGCCCTTCGCCGATCATTCTGTATTCGTTCATAACTCTCCTTTCTCTGTCATTCTTCCCCATACGCGGTAAACCGTCCTGCCGCGGGATCAAGCCCTCCCGCCTGCGCGGCGGCAACCGAAAAGGTCGTCGCTCCCCCTCCCGCGTGAAGAACGGGGAGCGTCAGTTCGGTTTCGGTCACGTCGACCGCAGGGAGAACGTAGTAGACCGTCACCGTCCGTCCCGCCTCCCGCTCCTCGTCGAAAAACGCAAGCACCGCGGGAACGAGCGTCAGGTGATACTCTGCGTCGAAAGCGAGATCGTCGGCGATCCCGCCGGAAACCGAATCGAGCGTCGGAACGCCCGCGACCGTCACCGTCGCCGTGCGGGACGAGGTCAACGCGATCTCCTCCGGTTCCGCCGCCTCGTAAACGAGGACGACCGGCGTGCCCGCCTGCGCCCTCTCGCTCATATAACTCCTGAATCCCGCGAGCAACGATTTGTCCGGAATGTAAAAATACCAATACGTTCCGTCCTCGCAAAAGGCGGGAACGTCCGCGTACTCGCCGATCATCTCGAAAGGGGTCATATCCGCGTAGACGAAACAGCCGCAAGTCGGCGGGCTGCCGGAGGAGGCGGCGACGAAGTCCGATTTTACGAACCGGAAGAGACTCTCTCCCGTCGACTGGTAGTTTCTTAAAACCGTCGGTTCTTCGGTCCCGTCGAAAGAATAGGAAAGCGTTCTTTTTTTCAGGATCGCGCCGCTTCGCGAGACGGCAAGCACGTCGCGGCACCCCGCCGACCCGTAAAGATCGGCGGGCAACGTGAAGATCCGGCTGGTCCCGTCGAAGAAATCGCAGCGGTATTCCCCCGCCCGGACCGACGGCGTCGTACTCGCGCCGGAAACCGTCGTTACTCCGACGCAGCCCGTTACGTACCTTCGGTACAGCGCGCGCGGAAGATTGGCGTAAAACGCCCCGTTCCGGATCGCCATTCCCGAGGCGGCTCCGTCCGAGAGATCGTCCCAACGAATATCCTTCCAATGCGTGGATACGAGTTCCGGATAATCGGCGAGCGTCGTGCCGTCTCCGACGAGATAGGTAACCGCCGGATTATCGGTTCCAAACGTGCTTTCTTTTCCGGAAAGAGGGACCGGCTCTCTGCAAACCCCCACCCGTCGGATCAGTTTTCCCTGCCCGAAACTGATCTCATCCGATACCCCCGAGACCGCACGCAACGGTTCGATCCCCGGAAAAGACGCCGTGACGGCGTCACCGTTTCCGGCGGGATCCGACGTTGTGAAGGCGAGCGACAGCCCCCGCGTATTCCCCGGAAGGGTCGCCTCTCCGACGAAGATCGGGGAGACGGGATGAAGAGGCGAAACCGAACGCGACGCGCTCGCGGCTCCCGATACGCCGTAATCGGAAAGCGGAAAGCCCCCGAACGTTCCCTGCATCGTCAAAGGAAGCGCGCCGCTCGCGTTCCGACTCTTTCCCGTTCTCAGCCCCGTCCGGCAGGCGAGATTCATGAACAGTCGCCTGAGACGGCTCACAGATCCACCCCCCGGACCGTTGCCTCCCACGCCCCGTCGTACCAGAGAAAAACCGAATAGTGCCGTCCCCCGAAGAGGAGAAACGCGCCGTCGACGATATCGTCGCCCGACCATCGGATCTGCTCGGGATAATCGATCGAGGCGTTCCCGTTCCCCTCCGGCGTGTCGAAGACGAGCGCGCAGCAGAAGGTGTTGGACGGTTCTTCGGGCAGCGAGAGCGAAAGCGACGAAACCGTTCCGCACCAATACTCCGCGCGGTCGGACGGCGTCAGGGTCTCTCCCGTGTGGAGCGTAACGAGGAACGTTTCCTCCTTCCGCGCCAACCCTTCCGAGAGCGTGCGCCCCCCGACCTTAAGGTATCTCGCCAGTTCTCCGCTCGTGACGTCCGAGAAAAAGTCCGAGAGCGTGTGGCTCGGATCCTCGTCGGAAAACAGTCCGGTCAGGATCATACCCGCGATCGCGCCGTCCCCGTCGGAGGGATCGGCGTTCAACGCCGCGATCAAGGCGTTCAGCCGTGCGGCGATATAGCGCGGAAGACGGTCGAAGCGTTCCTTCAGCGCAGAAGCGGAGAGCGCCTCGCCCCCAGACGCGTAGTCGCCGTTCGGCCTGGTGGGAAGCGAAACGACCCCCTGCGCGCTCATTTCATTGTCAGTCAGTTGTTCGATTGCCATGGTTCTTCGCTCCCCGCCCCCGGCGGGGAGCACTCCTTTCTGTTTTCGGTCGTCTTCAGAGCGCCTTCACCTTACCGGCGTCCTCCGCCCGATAAAGGATCGCGCGCACCGAGATCGGGGAATCGAAACGCTCCCCCCGGATACGGTAACGCTTTCTGTGCCAGAGGCGGCAGCGTTCCCGAAAAACCGCCGTTCCCGCCCCGCAGGGAGAAAACGAGAACTCCGAGAAATCGATTGCCGAAAAATCGGCGCCCGCCGCGTTGACGCAAAAGGACTGTTCGGGCGTTTTTCCGTCGGTTCCGACCGTCAGTTCAAACGCCGAGCGGGGGAGCAGATCAAGATCGAGAAAAGCCGACCCCGCCACGGTGTTTTTCCGACAAGTGGGAAGACCGCCGTCGTCCGGCGCCGTTTCGAGCGATACGGCGATGGGATGCCCGTCGAAATCGTACCATTCCGGCGCGATCTCGCCGGGGTGGTCCTCCCGGTAACGGACAAGTTCGGCGCTCGTCATCCCGGGCAGTTCCGACGTGGGCGGAACGCCGCGCTTATCGGTATTGAAGCGGTAGAGTTTTCCCCCCGCCGTGCCGAAGAACAGTTCGTCCCCGTACGCGGCGACGGCGGTTGCGGGCAAAAGCGTTCCGCCCGTCCTTTCGCGTCCGCCGTAAACCGCGTACGCGCGCCCCCCGACCGAGACCGAGAGCGTCCCGTTCTGATCGTCTGCCGTTCCCGTCGCTTCGGTATCCGCAAGAGCCGACGGAGCAAGCCCTATCCCGAGCGCCGCGGCTTCCGGGGAAAGAGTCGACGAGTAACGGTAGACCGCGCGGTCGTCGGCGTGTCCGCCGATCCCCGACAGACGCCACCACTCGAACCCGGTCCCCCCCGACGGTTGTTCCCTTTTCTGCCGTCCGTCGCCGAGCAGCACTTCCCCGCCGGGGAGAAAAACGGCAAGATACCCCTCCCAGACGGCAAGACGGACGGCGGCGGGATCGGCGGGAAAGAGCGACGCGATCCCCTCGGAACGGCAGACGGCGTTCGATTCGTAGCGAAGTCCGCCCGACAGAACGCCGTAGACCCCGGAGCCCGAAACGAAAACCGGAGCGTCGCGGTAGAGGATCGCCGTCCCGACGTCTCCCTGCGAGCCGTTTCCGCTCTCGCGGGGATAGAGCCGGGGGAGTTGGTCGTTTCCGGTCTGTGCCGTATGGCGGTAAACGCCGCCCCGCCCCTCGCCCGAAGTGAAGACCGTCAAGGCGTCGGGCCCCGCGACAAGCGAAACGATCGCGTCGCCCCCCGATCCGTCCCGGAAATACTGATAGACGCCGTAGTATCCCCCCTCCATCGTCCCGTCGGCACGCCGACAGGAATAGAAGACCGCGTCGGGGAGATCCGGGTTTCCGGACAGGAAAAGACGCCCGTCGAAAACGGTAACGAGCCGGCATCCGCGGATCATCCGGGGGATCTCCCCGGCGTAGTCCGGAAACGCCTCGCGCACCGATTCGACGCCGGGACGGCGGGCAGGAGACGAAACCGTCACCACGACCCTTTTCCCCCGCAGTTTCCTTCGGTCGGTCGTTTTCAGGGTGACCGAAACAGCTTTCCCGTCGGCGTTCCCGACCGAATAGATCGGATCGCCCTGACTTGCCGGGACCGACTCGCCGTCGAGCGTCACGCCGAGCACCTCGTCGACCGGATCGGCGAAGGTCAGCGTGTAGGCGTCCCCGAACTCTCCCGCTCCGTCCGAACCGTTGATCGGCGTAAGCGACGCGAGCGGTTGGTTTCCGAGGACCGAAACGCCGACCTCGCTTGCAAAATCAGATCCGCCGTAATGAAGCGTCGCAAGAGCCGTACAGCCGTAGAAAGCGTAGCTCTGCACCGTCCGGAGCGTTCCCGGAAGAACGAGGGTCGCAAGCGAGGAGCAATCCCGGAAAGCGCTGAGCCCGATCCGGGTCAGTTCTTCCCCGCCCGAAAAGGACGTCAGGGCGGTGCAGCCGCTGAACGCGGAAGAACCGATCCGGACGATCCCCTCGGGACAAACGACGCTCGTGACGGTCAGATTCCCGGCAAAAGCCCGCTTGCCGATCTCGGTCAGCCGGAGCGTTTCGCCGTCCAGAGAGATCTTCTCGGGCAGATAGACCTCGCCCGAAACGTCCGACGCCGAAAGCAGCGTCGCTTCGCCCTCTCCGCTTCCCCGCCCGAAAACGAGCCCCGCGTCGGACGAGCCGCCGGGAACCGACAGATCCGCCGCGATCCGATAACTGCCCGACAGCAGATTCGCCGGTTCGTAGGGTTCGCCGTTCAGATGGCAGGTCGGAACGTAACCCCCGACCGACTCGCTGAAAAAAATCGGATCGGCGCCGTTCTGCGGAACGGTTCTGACGCGAACGAAGTTCGTCCCGTCAAGAAGGTAGAACCATCCCTCGAAGAAACACCCCCGACTCTCGCTGTCCGAAAGAGTCAAGCCGGGAAAACGGCGTTTTGATCCGTCGTCGGCACGGACGAGCCAGAGTTCGGTCCCGGCGTGGACGAGCCAGAGCCGACCGGCCGTTTCGCCGACGTGCAGAACCCCGTCGCCCCAAAGAAAGATCCCGTTGATCCGCCCCGTCATCGACGCGTGAAGACGGAAGCCCGGAACCGTCCTCCAGCTCGGTTCGCCGGGGATGGAATAGTCGCGGTACAGATTTCTTGAAGAAACCGGTCTGCCGCCCGCGCCCGAGAGATCGAATCCCGCCGACGCGCCGATGCGGCGGTGCGTGATCCTTGCCATCCGATCGCCCCCTTACCAACCGTTCCCGCGCACCGAAAGACCGCCGTCAAAACGGCGGAGCGAGGCGCGGAACGCGGCGTTTTTACGCAAATACGCTTCGTAGTAAAACCGCGCCTTCTCGGGCGCGTCGTCAAGCCAGAGAAAGGAGGCGACGAGTTCCGGCAAAAGCGCGGCGAGCGAACCGTCGAGCGGGATCTCGTCGTTGCTTCCGCTCTCTTCGGTCATCCGGGGCGGCAAAAGCCGGATCACCGCCGTGTATTCCCCGGCGGGCGCCGAAGCGGGGAGCAGAAGCGCGTCGTCCGCCGTCCGGTATTCCCCGGCGTAGGGCGCTCCCCGGAACTCGACGAAAGGCGGATAAAACGAGTGAAAATCCGGACGTGCGTCGCGCGTGCGGTAGGTCAGGTATCCGCTCTCGTCAAAAAGACCGTCCGCCGTCCCCGAATCAAGCGCGCGCACCGAAAGGACGTCGCACTCCCCGCCTCCCTCTCCGTCGACGACGAGAAGGATCCCGTTTCCGTTTACCCGACGGCAGAAGGTCGCCGTCCTGCGTCCCGTCGCAAACGGGTACCGCACGTCGCCGTCCTCATCCCGGAGGATCAGGACTCCCGTCCCCGAAACCCGGGCGGAAAACGCCCGGGTCGAATCCGGAAGAGAGATCGTGACGACCTCCCCCGGACTCTTGCGGATCGGGGAAAAAGCGGGGAGCAGATCGGCGGGGGGACGGTGGTAAAAGGTGACGCGCGCCGTTTTCGGTGAAAGCGCGTCGAGTTCCGCAATCCCCCGGTTGAGCGCCGGAACGAATCCGCGACGGATCGCCTCGTCGTTCAGCCGGGTCTCGAATCCGAGATAGGCGACCTCCGCCTGCAACTCCCCGACCGTCACAGCGCCGTCGCCCCCGTAACCGAAGACGCGCTGTCGACGGCGAGCAGGATGTGCTTGTAGGTACCGAAACCGACCCCGAACCGGCATCTGCCGTTCCAGATGTAGTTCCCGGTGTGGTTGTCCACCCAGTTGGTGACGGTCAGGGGGATCCGGTTGAAGAAAAGGTTGCCGGCGAGGTTCTTGTTTGCCTCGCTCGACATGATCATGCAGCGGTCGTCCGAGGTCTGCCAGCCGGGGAGGATCACGACGTTCCAGTTCCCGTAGTGCAGGTTGATGTCGTTGTAGCCGTTGCCGAGCGCGCCGTCGGAGCCGCAGACCTTCTTCGCGATCATCTCGGCAGCCGGGCGGTTGCCGGGCAGGATCAGGGTGTCGGCGGTGTAGCCGAGCGGTTCGCCGTTCTCGTCCTTCATATTCCGGAGTTTGACGGCGAGGGCGGCAAGCGCCTCCTCAAAGACGGCGGTCGAGGCGACCCGGTTGCCGCCTACGGTCGACGAGAAAACGTCGCCGTAGAAGAAGTTTGCCTGCGTGCCGGAGGCGCGCTGCCCGCCCCAGCGGTGCGAGGAACTGAAGAGCGCCAGCCCGTCGGGGGTGCTCAGATCGAGGGTCGCGCGGGCGAAGGTGCCCGACGTCGCGGTGCCGTTCGCCAGCGCGTACTCGCAGATCTTGTTCTGGGTCTTGAAGTAGGCGCGGGTGAAGTTCTCGGCACGGCGCTTCGCGTCGGCGGCGACTCCGTAGCGGGCGTCCTCCATCATCTCGGCGGTGACGGTAAACTCTTTCATGAACTGGATGTGTTCGATGAACTTCTTGTAGGTTTCCGAAAGATCGTCGTTCTCTGCGCCGGCGCCCTCCTCGACCGATTGAAAGACGTCGAACTCGTTCTGCCCGACGACGGTTTCTCCGAACCGGTCGGAGGTCTCGACGTTGAAGAGCCAGTCGCGGACGCCCCCCTGCTTGGTAAGGTTGTCCGATTCGTGCTCGATGATCATTTTGATCGGGG
>Ga0310696_10009611_pt1 | contig 11171 bp, 10 predicted proteins | sample AusTroGonzalo_MG_4_FD_203885 | JGI IMG/M metagenome (GOLD analysis project Ga0310696, IMG submission 203885) | Bovine rumen microbial communities from tropical cattle in Woodstock, Queensland, Australia - Gonzalo_02 (v2) (version 2) | ecosystem: Host-associated > Mammals > Digestive system >...
TATGGTGCTTCGCGATTTTGAGGCGTACTGCAATATCCAGGACAAAATCTCGGAGGACTATAACAATAAGGCGAAATGGTGGCGTATGGCTATCATGAATACGGCGTCGAGCGGATATTTCTCCTCCGACAGAACGATTGCAGATTATAATGAAAAAATTTGGCATTTAAAGGCTATAAAAATATGAGAACAGAGCACAATTCGCAGTCGGCGATCTACAGAACTCCATTCGGCGCGCAGGTTACGGGAACGCAGGTAACGGTAAGGCTGTCCCTTGCCGATGCGGGAATACCGGAATATGTCAGGCTTTGCACTAATGTGCAAAGCCTTGATATGTATTATGCCTTTGATGCGGCGGGGGTTTGCTTTTATGAAGCAAAGCTGACGCTTCCCGAAAAGCCCTGCCTTTTGAACTATTGGTTTGAGGTTCGCGCAGGCGGCGTTACGGTGTTTTACGGGAACAATGACGAAGGCTTGGGCGGCATGGGTAAGGAATACGAACAGGAGCCCTACAGCAAATTTCAGATAACGGTTTACGATGCCTTCAAAACTCCGGAATGGTGGAGCGAAAGCGTGTGCTATCAGATTTTTCCCGACCGATTTAACATGGGAAAAGGCTTTTTGGGCGACAGGAAGGACATTATCAGGCGAAATTGGGGCGATACGCCATTTTACAAGGCGGAGCAGTTCGGCGGAAAATATCTTGCAAACGATTTTTTCGGCGGAAATCTTTTGGGAATTGAAGAAAAATTGCCGTATCTCAAGGATTTGGGCATAAGCAGTATCTACTTAAATCCCATTTTTAAGGCGTTTTCAAATCACCGCTATGACACCGGCGACTATATGGAAATTGACGAAATGCTCGGAACGGAGGCGGACTTTAAAAGGCTTTGCGAAAAAGCCGCAGATATGGGAATACGCATAATTTTAGACGGCGTTTTCAATCATACGGGCAGCGACAGCCGCTATTTCAACAAAAACGGCAGTTATGACAGCTTGGGCGCATACCAATCGCAAAGCTCACCATATTATGAGTGGTTCAATTTTATTGAATATCCCGAAAAATACGAGAGTTGGTGGGGCATTGATACGCTTCCGCAGGTCAATGAGGCGTCGGAAAAGTATCAGCAATTCATAGCCTCGGTAGCGCAAAAATGGCTTAAAAACGGCGCAAGCGGTTGGCGACTGGATGTTGCCGACGAGCTTCCCGACTTTTTCATAAGGCTTTTGCGAAAGGCAATAAAAAAGGAAAATCCCGACGCCGTCATAATCGGCGAGGTCTGGGAGGACGCGTCAAACAAGGTCGCGTATGATGTTTTGAGGGAGTATTTCTACGGACACGAGCTTGACTCGGTAATGAACTATCCCTTAAAAAACGCAATGGTGGATCTTGCGCTTTCAAAAATCGACGCCACCGAATTTGACAGGCGGATAATGAGCATAAAGGAAAACTATCCGCGGCCGGCGTTTTACGGAACTTTGAACTTTCTTTCTTCGCACGATACCGCGCGTATTCTGACCGTTTTGGGCGGAAAGCATTACGAAACAAAGGACGAACAGGCATCGGCAAGACTTTCTGCCGAGAATTACGGCGAGGCGGCGGGAAAGCTCAAATGCCTTGTTACAATGCAGTTCACTCTACCCGGCGTGCCGACGGTATTTTACGGCGATGAGGCGGGCGTTGAGGGCTTTGCCGACCCGTTCTGCCGCAGCTGCTACCCTTGGGGCAGGGAAAATGAGCTGATTTTGGCGCATTTCCGCCACGCAATCGCGTTGCGAAACGGGAATGATGTTTTTAAAAACGGCGAATTTGAGACCGTTTATAAGTATGAAAACTGCTACGGTTTTGTGCGTTTTAACGATAAAAACAAGGCGGTCGTGCTTGCCAATTTCGGCGGCGATACCAAGATACGCCTTGATGTTGCGCGTTACGCGATTTCTTCCATGAAATCGGACTGCGGAGAGGAATACTCGTCAAAAGACGGCATTTTTTACATAAAAATGCCGAAAAACTGTGCAAAAGTGCTTTTTTGCGGCTGAAAGGGAAAAATAATGAAGAATTTTATATTCGGTCAAGGGCTTCCCGAGGTAGCAAATCTGAAATACGGAAATTACACTATCCGCTATAACGGCTGTGAATTGGTCGCAATATATAACGCGTTGGTAAATCTCGACGCGCCGCGGGACTTCAAAGATATTATCGCATCGGCGGAGAAAATGAAGGGTGTAAAATGGAGCCTTTTTTGGCTGAAATCGGTTTTCGGAACTAAACCAAAAGGGATAGGAAGGCTGTTGGAGCATTACGGGCGCAAAATAACAGCCTCCAAAAAGCGTAGGAATTTCAGCGGTATGCTTTTGCCCGGCGGGACATATATCGTGACATTTTTTAACGGGCATATATGGCAAGGTATCCACACCGTAATGTTCGTATGCGATGGGGACAGCGGAATACGGGTGTTCAATCATTACGACAACGATAAAAAAGCAAGGGAATATGAGTCGCTTGACAAATTTCTTGCCGGTAAGGGAAGACCTGTTATATTATATAAGGTAGAATAGGGGGATAAAAAATGGTAAAGCACATAATTTTGTGGAAACTGAAGGAAGAGTATAATAACGGCGAAATCAAAAATGGGATAAAAAGCGGCCTTGAAGGGCTTAAAGGCAAAATCGACGGTCTTATCGAAATAGAGGTCGAAACGGACAAGCTCGCAAGCTCAAACGCAGATGTTATGCTGTATTCCGTTTTTGAAAATGAAGAAGCCTTAAAGGGCTATTCAGTAAACCCGCTTCATGTCGAGGTAGCGAACAGCAAGGTAAGACCTTTTACCGAAACGCGGCTCTGTATGGACTTTGAGGTAAAATAATAGGAGAGTAAAAAATGGATGTAAGACAGGAATCATTGAAAAAACACTATGAATGGCAGGGCAAAATCGAGGTTATTTCAAGAACGCCGGTAAAAAACGGCGAGCAATTATCGCTTGCATACACGCCGGGCGTTGCCGAGCCGTGCCTTGAAATTCAGAAGGACATAAATAAATCCTACGAGCTGACAAGGCGGCATAATCTTGTTGCGGTTATAACCGACGGAAGCGCGATTTTGGGGCTTGGCAATATCGGACCTGAGGCAGGTATGCCCGTCATGGAGGGAAAATGTGCGCTTTTCAAGGAATTTGCCGATGTTGACGCCTTTCCACTTTGCATCAAGACGCAGGATGTGGACGAGCTTGTCCGGACGATATATCTTTTGTCCGGCAGCTTTGGCGGCATAAATCTTGAGGATATTGCGGCTCCTCGGTGTTTTGAGGTGGAAAGACGGCTAAAGGAAATCTGCGATATTCCCGTATTCCACGACGACCAGCACGGAACGGCAATTGTCGTTGCGGCGGCGCTTTTAAACGCCTTGAAGGTGGTAAAAAAGGACATTTCAAAGGTCAAGGTCGTCATAAACGGTGCAGGAAGCGCAGGAACGGCAATCGGCATGCACCTTATGAAGCTTGGCGTTAAAAATCTCACTATGGTCGACAGGTTCGGGATTATCTGCGAGGGCGACGAAACGCTGTCAGACGCCCATAAAGAGCTTGCCAAAATCACAAACAGAGAGCATAAAAAAGGCACACTTGCCGATGCAATGGCGGGAGCAGATGTCTTTATCGGCGTATCCGCACCGAATATCGTGTCGGAGGAAATGGTCGCGTCGATGGCAAAGGGCGCAATAGTCTTCCCGATGGCAAATCCGACTCCTGAAATCATGCCGGATTTGGCGAAAAAGGCAGGAGCGGCAGTTGTCGGTACGGGCAGAAGCGATTTTCCGAATCAAATCAATAATGTGCTCGCATTTCCGGGAATTTTCAAGGGTGCGCTGTCTGTCCGCGCAAGCGATATAAATGAGGAAATGAAAATGGCGGCGTCCTATGCGATAGCATGGCTTGTTTCCGATGAAGAACTTTCAGAGGACTACATAATGCCGAAGGCATTTGACGAAAGAGTTGGAAAAGCCGTCGCAAAAGCGGTTGCAGAAGCCGCTGAAAAAAGCGGCGTCGCAAGAATTTGACGGAATAAACCTTTATATGCACAGAAACTTGCCTTATAAATGAGAAAAGGATTATAAAAATATGTATAATCGAAATAAAAAGTCATACGAACTAACTAAAAAAACAGCGTTACTAATGTGTACTCTTTTTGCTTGTACTATGCTTGTTTCATGTAGAAAGTTTATGGTCAAAAAAAATAGTAACACCTACGAACCGATTTCTTTTATAGAGTATGATTATACCTTATATGAAATGACGATCATTGAAATGCAAAGATTTGATAAACTTATGGACGATAATGGGTTAACGGAGTACACTCAGGATGGAAAAGTAAGAAACTATGATTATACTGTTGATGATTACAGACAGATGGAAGGATTAGACGAAAGTTATATATCTTGCTTTAGTAGTATGACAAATGAAAAAACAATAAATGAGGTTTTAAAAGTATTTGGATACAACAATCTGGAAGAATATGTAAGGGCAAAAGGATTTGTTGATGATAAAGGTAATGTAGATATAGTGAGTTGGCATATAAATTGCCTTAATGAGCTTGGATATAAGTTGAGACAAGAAGCTAATGAAAACAAGACGGAATGAGAGAAGCTGAATTTTTAACACGAAAAAGTACGCTGAGACATCAGCGTACTTTTTTGTCTATCCACTACCAAAAGGTACTTTGTTACAAGGTGTGTGCTACCAAAAGTACACTTTTTAGCCGCTTACTTTCTTCTATCTATGCTGTTTTCTTTATAATACTTTTCTTTTTCCGCATACATATCCTTGTCAGCCAAATACTCAAGGTCATCTATTGACGCTTTAGGATTATCCCTGTGGGCAGCAAATCCTACTGACATTGCAATCTTGTCTATATATACTCCATGCCATTCGTCCGACATATCCTTTATTTTCCGGCGCATTACCTCAGGTTCGTCCGAATGAGCGATTACCATAAACTCATCTCCGCCGACTCTGTAGACTTTTCCCGTATCGTTAAACGATAAAGCAATACATTCAGCCGCTCCTTTAATAAGCTCATCTCCTGCAGCATGACCTTTGGTATCGTTTACAAGCTTTAGACCGTTCACATCAATGGAGAAAAGAACAAAATCATCATCAAGAACTTTATTTTTGTATTCTGTCAAATCCTCCTCATAACATCTGCGGTTATTAATCCTCGTCATTTCATCGGTCATTGATATTTCTACCAGCTGTTCTTCCCTCTGCTTTTCCTCGTTGATATTTCTCGTTACATATATTACGATATTCGGAATTCCGTCGAGCGTAGAGTCAACGGTTATGTACTGTGCACGGAACCAGCCTGATTCAGAATCGAGAAAATCACTACTTATGATCTTTTTATGTGACAGTCTGGACCGAACGGTTTTGATATTTGTAAAGGTGAGAAACGCTTCAAGGTGATCAGGAACGACATGGTTTTTAAGATTTTGAACCATAAGCGTATGCGTCTGCTTATGCATATCTATCCCAATCTTTTCCTGCTTTTCGCTTCGCAGAGAGGTTTCGGTATTGTTCGTAAAATCCAGAAGATTTACATTATCGTATATCTCCACCATAGAAGATAGAATGCCCATCTTCTCGCTCAAGGTTGTTTCATGTTCGCTTATAACACGGTACTGATTGAACATTTCTTTAAAATGATGTGTTGTCAGATTCACGATTATCAAACCGGAAAAGAACATTACTACCGTTTCGATAGTGAAACCGCCGATTCTGTCGATAAAATACATAAGCGGTGTGCTGTGATTTGTTCCTATCGTAGCGTAATACGGCGCGGTAAGCCATGTGGCGATAAGCATAAGCACATAATTGAGCGACGAAGCGTAATAGTAGAAACGCTTATCGCAAAATAACAAACTCAATAAAGGCACCAAAAACCAGGTAAGGTATATACTGACATGAGAATATGCCATATAAACGAGCAGCAAATCCAATGCTGTAATGGCAAATATGCTGGCAGTCAAAGAGTTTGGAACCCTCTTTCGGATTAAAAGGTGTGTGACGGATACCGCTATGATAACCGCAAAGATACTGATACAAGTGGTGTACTCAATATAATGGAATACCCCCATTGCGACTCCGGCGTATATGGCAGGTCCCGCCGCGGCGAATATCCACATAACCATATTCAGATAATAATTTACTCTTTTTCGATTGTTTACTATAAATTCATCATAACTATTTGCTGGACTAATATTTTTTTTCATTTAAGTATTCCTTCTTCCGAACAAAACTAAAAGATGCTTGCAAAACAGAGAATTTGCAATTAAGCGAACAGTAGCATTATAACAATTTTATCGAAAATTGTCAAGAAAAAACAAGCTATGATTGTCACTGTCAGAAACTCCTAAAAGTGTTTGGTTATGCGGTTTGCGGGCAAAAAGAAAAACACATCTGTTTGGTATACAAATGTGTTTTCTTACATGGTGCCGATGGTGGGGGTCGAACCCACACGGTATTGCTACCACGGGATTTTGAGTCCCGCGCGTCTGCCAATTCCACCACATCGGCTTTTCGAATACCCGTCCATTATACCGCACATTTTACGATTTGTCAATCGGTTTTTTAATTTTTTTGCGAAAAGTGAATTGTATTAAGAAAATAGTGCTGTTTTTTGCGGAAAATCTGTAATTTTACTGAAATATTGTAACAATTTCAGCCATTTTAAAAAATAAATTTCAAAAATTTTTTAAATTTTTCTGGAAAAAATTTGGCTTGTTCAAGCGATGTTTTTTGAAAAATATAGGTAAATTGTTACGAAATTTTTAAAAATTGTTAAAAATGTTTGACAAATCCATTTTTTTGTTGTATAATAATTTCGTAACAATTAAGAAATAACTTTAGGAGGACAATCCAATGGGGAACTTAAAACACACGCTTGCGGCTATCATTTCCGTAGCGTTAGTGGGAGCGCTTGCTGCAGCTCAGGCATCTGAATTCGCAACAGTCGGCGCAAATAAGCTTACTCAGAACGATATACAGGAAGTCGCAACAGCACCTGAGGTGTTGAAGGGCGACGGAGAGGGTGAATATTTGGATGTATCGCCCGATGAAGAGTTAAATGAGGCTTATGTAGGCAAAACTGTTTATGTTCTGACCGACGGCGGAAATGTAAACTTGCGCGAGGCGGCAGATATTGAAAGCGAGATACTTGACGCTTTTCCGCTCGGCACAGAAATGAAGGTCATTGATATTGACGGAGAGTGGTTCAAGGTCGAGTGCAAAGAGAAGACCGGTTATGTAAAGGCAAGCTATACGACTTTGGAGTATGACGCGGTAAAGGCTGTTATGCTTGCGACAACAATGTATCAGAAAGCGACTGCTACTGCGGGCGTAAATGTCCGCTCGGAAGCGAATGAAGATTGCGTTATTCTTTCATCGGTCGCAGAGGGTGAACCTTTGATAGTTCTTGACGAATATGACGGCTGGTGCAAGGTTTATTTCGGCGAGAATTACGATATAGGTTATATCAAGTCTGACTATGTCGAAATCGGCGATATGGTTGCGCGCAGTGATATAAATGCACGCAGAAACAAGCGTATTGCAGCAATCGTAAAGGATGGAAAAATCAAGGTTTCTTCAGGCGTTGTAGATGTAAAGCTTATGCCTGATGCAGAAAGTGAAACTATCGTAACGCTTTCAAACGGTGCAAAGTGTAAAATCGTCAGCGGCGGAAGTAATTGGACAAAGATTATTGTTCCCGCAACGAATGAGATAGGATACGTTAAAACAGCGAATGTAGCGGAAGTAATAGCTGAAAGACCGGCATCAGGTGGAAGCGGTTCATCTTCAGGTACAAAGAAGGCCGCTACAACCGGCGGAAACGGCTCAAGGCTTGTTGCACAGGCTGAGAAGTATTTGGGCGTTAAGTATGTTTACGGCGGCTCATCGCCGTCAGGCTTTGACTGCTCGGGACTTGTGCAATATTGTTGCCGTCAGCTCGGCGTTTCGGTAAACCGTACCGCAAGCGCGCAGTATTCAAACGGCACGTATGTTGCAAGAGAGAATTTGCAACCGGGTGATTTGATATTCTTCTCGAAGGGTGGCGGACGCATTACCCACGTTGTTATCTATGCCGGCAACGGCATGGTTATCCACGCGCCGCATACAGGCGATGTAGTCAAATATCAATCGCTCAGCAAAATTTGCTCTTACAGTCATTATGTAGGCGCAAGGCGTGTTATGTAATTGAATTTTTAAAAAGCGCATCGAAGGATGCGCTTTTTTTGTGTGAGAAAGGCTGTCACGAGGTGACTGAGGAGTTCGTTGCTTTGAAATCCCTCCGTCTTTTGCTACGCAAAATCCACCTCACTTTAGGACAAGCGAGGTGAAAAAGCCCTCTCATACAGTAATGTAGGGGACGATTGCTACAATCGTCCCGAAAATATTACAAAGCGTGCGGATGTGGGCATCCGCCCCTACGAATTTACCGTTTTTTCGTCGTGCATATGCCCGATTTGGCAAGGACAAAAAAAGCCCTCTCATGTAGTAAAGGAGGGTGGCACATGAAATGTGACGGGTGGATTGTGAAGCAGAAACAATCGCACGATTTATTACACTGATGAATTTTTTATCTCCAAGTGTTGCACTTAGGTTGAAAATTCATCTTGCTTATTTTAATTGCCCGTCTTTGACGGGTCGGTACCGCCCGACGATATGAAACAATTTCCGCATCTGTTGCAGAAGTTTTCATTGGCGTCACAAACTTTTCCGCATTTTAAGCACACCTTTTTGTTTTGTGGAGTTGTGTTGCTATTGTTGGAATTCGAGGAGCCGAATATGAAAAAAAGCGCCACAGCGATTCCTCCAAGAACAAGCAATATTATAACCGGGATAAGCACGAATGAATAAGAATAAACAATCATAAAAATTTCTCCTTTGCGTGGTAATCAACTCTGCAACCTAAGGTGCTGAACCTGTTCAACAAGTTCAATATACCACAAAATGCAGAATAAATCAATAGAAAAACAAAAAAATCACAATACAAGCCTGTATCGTGATTTTCGGTTAATTAAAATCCACATCCGCAATCTCAAAGCTTTTGCCATTCAAATACTCCAAAATCCCGCTGTCTTCGGCAAAGTCAAAGCTCAACTTATATGCAAAAAGTGCCTGTGAGGTGAAGTTGAAGCGGTTTATAAGCTCTTTCGGCGCATATTTTCTGTCGCCCAAAATGGGGTGACCGATGTGTGCAAGGCTTGCGCGGATTTGGTGCGTTCTGCCCGTTTCAAGCGCAATTTCCAAAAGCGAATAATCGGGGAGTTCCTCTAAAACGCGGTATTTTGTGACGGTGTTCTTTGCGCCGTCTTTATACCCGTCCGAAAAATCGGATTTTCGCGTCCTTTCATCACGCAGGATACTTCCCGTGATTTCGCCTTCCTTTTCATCAAAATGCCCATAGGCAAGGCACAGATAAAGCTTTTTTATTTCGTGATTTTTCAGCTTTTTGTTAAGAATACGCAAGGCTTCCGCATTTTTTGCGGCGATAACGATACCGCCGGTACCCCGGTCTAAGCGATTTGCAAGCGCAGGCGCAAAGGTGTTTTCGCTATCGGGCGCATATTCGCCTTTTTTATAGAGGTAGCTCTTTATGTGCGAAAGCAGATTTTTGGGATTTTGACGGTCGTCCTCGTGCACAAGAACGCCCTGCGGCTTGTTTACAAGAAGCAGATTTTCGTCCTCATAAACTATGTCAAGCTTTGGCGATATTTTCATAAAATCGTCGGAATATGACGGCTTTTCAAAAAACTCATCGTTAAAATATAACGCAAGCCTATCGCCTTGGGACAGCATAAAAGCGCCGTCTTTTATATGCTTTCCGTTCAGTCTGACGCAATTTTTCCTTAGACCTTTATAAAGCATATTTTTCGGCAATTTCGGCATAAGCTTGGTCAAAAACTTATCAAGCCGCTGATTTGCATCGTTTTTTCCTACAAAAAATTCACGCATAAGACAATTCCTCCGTATTTTTTACCGCAAATATATTGTAACATAAAATTTTTTGTGATACAATAACTATAACTGTATTTTTTTTAATTGGATTTACGGCACCGTGAGGTGACGGAATGGAGGATTATTATGGGACTGTTTTTTAATTATGATAAGCCGGGTCCGGGCGTGGACAAAAATGCACCGAAAAAGAAGGGTATTTTCCTGTACTTTGAGCTGTTTTTCAGAAAATTCTGGCTTTTGATCAAGGTCAATATGCTGTATTTTTTGGTAAGTCTTCCGGTTATGGCGATTTATAATTTTCTTATATTAAATGAAATGGCAACACTTTTACCAAAATGGCCACCGGCGGTATGGTGGCAGATGTCTGTCATAGGTACGGTTATTCTGACAATACTTTGGGGCACCGGCCCTGTTACAGGCGGATTTGTTTATATTTTGCGCAGCTACTCAAGAGAGGAACACGCGTGGATGGCTTCCGACTTTTTTGAAAAGTCAAAGGAAACCTTCAAGCTTGGGATGACGGTGCTTTTCATGGATATTTTATTCTTATTTCTTGGAATGACAGCATATAATGTGTATAGTTCGCTTATAATGAATGGTCATACCATGGCAAAATATGCGCTTGCGGCGCTGTTCGTGTTCTTTGCGTTTTACACCTTTATGCACTTCTATGTTTATGAGCTTGGCGTAACCTTTGAAAACAAAACCTTCAAAACCATAAAAAATGCGCTGATTATCGGAATTGCAACGCTTCCTGCGTGTCTTTTGCTGACAATTTTTGTTTTAGCCTTATCATATCTTGCATTCAGCCGTTTGGTAGGTTTTGTAATCCTGTTCATAGCATTCTTGTTCTGGATAAGCTTTATGCGTTTCCCGATTGATTTTTATGCGGCGCGTATGCTGAAAAGAAGATTTATTGACAGCGAGACCGAGGAAAGTGGTGACGAGGAGAGCGGCGACGAGGAGAGTGGCGAGTAAATGGCGGAATATCTTGAAAGCTACGATGTCGCCGTTGTAGGCGCAGGTCATGCGGGTATTGAAGCGGCGCTTGCATCGGCTCGGCTGGGGCTTAAAACGGTGATTTTTTCAATAAGCCTCGACGCAATAGCAAACCTTCCGTGTAACCCGAGCATAGGCGGTACGGCAAAGGGGCATTTGGTGCGT
>Ga0310696_10009613_pt1 | contig 11170 bp, 8 predicted proteins | sample AusTroGonzalo_MG_4_FD_203885 | JGI IMG/M metagenome (GOLD analysis project Ga0310696, IMG submission 203885) | Bovine rumen microbial communities from tropical cattle in Woodstock, Queensland, Australia - Gonzalo_02 (v2) (version 2) | ecosystem: Host-associated > Mammals > Digestive system >...
CCATCAAGACTCCGTTCACTGTCATCAACGCCGACGACTACTACGGCCGCGAGGCATATCAGATTCTGGGCAGCTACCTGAGCACACTTGAGAACGACAGCACTGCACACGCGATGGTCGGTTATTACCTCAAGAATACGATGAGCCCGATGGGCAGTGTCTCGCGCGGTGTATGCCAGGTCAAGGACGGACTTCTGCAGGGCATGCGCGAGAACACCAAGATCGAGTATCAGGACGGAAAGATCGTATCGCATCTGCCCGAGGGCGATGTTGTCCTTACGGGCGACGAGTGGGTTTCGATGAATTTCTTCGGCTTCACTCCCAGGGCATTTGACTACATGACCGGATATTTCGAGAGATTCATTAAGGCCAACGCCGCTGAGCCTAAGGCCGAGGTCCTGCTTCCAAACTGTGCAGGTGAGATAGTCCAGACCGGTGCCGGAACCATGAAGGTGTTCTCTACCAACGAGAAGTGGTTCGGAATGACCTACAAGGAAGACAGAGACACCGTCAAGGCCAGTCTGGCCGCCAAGACAAAGCAAGGCGTTTACCCGGAGAAGCTTTGGGAGAAATGAGACATCCCGCAATAAAGCGCATCGCCGCAGTACTGTTTATAATCCTCTTTTCTCTGTCGACTGCAGTCGCACGTGAAGGTATCGTCACATGGATGTGGTTCGAGAACGACCCGATGGTGGGATACTACCGTTATCAGGTGGATGGAGAGGACGAAAACGGTTGGACGGTGGTGGACTGGTCCGTTACGGAGGTCGCAATAGAGCTGGATGTTTCAGTGGTACACACACTGTATCTCCAGCAGTCCTATGACGGGATTGCCTGGAGTCCGAGCAGTTTCACCGAGTCCGAGGTCTATCCCGAGGAGGAGGTTCAGACACAGGAGCCTGAAGAAACTTATGAGACACTGGAGTTTCTGACGGACGAGTCTGGGCAAGAGGCGCAAGAATCAAAAGCCGAATCCACGGCTGAAGCTGAGGCGGTGGCCGAGGCTCCCGAGCAGGAAGCTCAGGAGGCTGCGGAGCAGCAGGATTCCGGATACAAGGCACTTTCGCAGCTGGATCTGGGTTTCGGATACATGGATTATCTGCCGGATCCGGCAGGGCCTAAAACGCTGGGAATATCGGCGGGCTATACGCGGACGTTCGTGAAATACGGGGTGTTCGATTTAGGAGCAAAGGCGAACGTCAGCCTTTATGCCACAAGGGAACTTGTGTCCGACGTGAAGCAGACGCAGATGTATCTGCAGCTGAATGTGCTGGGACTGGTAAGTGCCGCAGTGGAGAAATGCGATATCCATCTGGCATTCGGCCCGGAGCTGTGCTTTGTGCTGGGCAGGGACGGCCATAAGATGGCGGGCATTGCGGCCGAGATAGGAGTAAGGTATCACAGGACGGAGAAGCTGGCGTTCGGAGCAGTGCTTTCGGACCATGCGTACCTGATCAGGCCCAGGAGCAGATGCAACATGATGGACGTGAGGCTGTACGTGTCCCTGGCTCTGTAAAAGGTGCTGTGAAAGGCCCGCTGGAGCGTGTTCACATTTTTGTTCTTTTGATATAAAACATGGGTATGTCAAAACCTGTTTGGAGGAAGTATGGCAGAGGAGAAGAAAGGTTTTTTTGCTGAGTTCAAGACATTCATCTCAAGGGGTAATGTCGTTGACATGGCCATCGGTATCATCATCGGCGGTCTGTTCACTTCAATCGTCAATTCGTTCGTCAAGGACATCCTGAATCCGATTCTGGGTCTGCTTGTGGGCGGAACCGATTTCGGCGACCTCAAGATCGTCCTCAGGGCAGCTACCGAGACAACTGAGGAGCTTGCCATCCGCTACGGAAACCTGATCCAGAACATCATCCAGTTCCTGCTCACCGCACTCGTGCTTTTCTGCATCGTGCGTGCCATCAACAGGATAAGGGAGAAGGCTCAGAAGCCGGAAGAGCAGAAGTGATTCTGCATCCGGGAAGACCTGAGAGGCTGACGCGGAGATGTCCGCGCAGCCTTTTTCTTTGCATGACGTGGTAATGGTATGACAGCAGCTGAACTTGAGAAAAGGATTCATTTCGAGAAGTTTCTCTTCTGCATGGTCGGGGGAGTACTCTATGCGGTGGGCGTGAACCTGTTCATCGTTCCGTTCGGCCTGTATTCAGGCGGAATCGTCGGTATCGCACAGCTGATAAGGACACTGCTGGCTGACTTCATCCATATAGATTTCGGCTCAAAGGATGTGGCCGGAATCGTCTTCTACGCCCTGAACCTGCCCATACTCATCTACGCATTCCCGCGACTTGAGAAGATGTTCTTCCTCAGGACCATTGTGGCGGTCACGGCCCTTACACTTGCCATGAGCTTTGTCCCCACCGTTGTGGTTGTCAACGACTGCCTTGCTTCAACCATAGTAGGGGCGTTCATTTCAGGTGCCGGAATAGGACTGGTGTTGCGCAATTCCGGATCCACAGGCGGCATGGATGTGATAGGCATGCTGGTGTCCAAGGCGCACGGCAACGTCAGCGTGGGCCGTGTGAACCTGGCGGTGAATCTGGTGATCTACGGGGTGTGCCTGTTCCTGTTCGATGTCGAGATCGTGGTCTATTCGGTCATCTTTGCCGTGGTCCATGCGTTTGCAATCGATAGGTTCCACTCGCAGAACATCAACGTCGAGGTCAAGATAATCACCAAGATCGATCCCGCCCTGATCGAGAAGGACGTGTTCACCATGATGGGCAGGGGAGTGACGGAGCTGCAGTCCGTGGGCGCATACACCCAGGATTCGGAGCACATCCTGTACATCCTGATCTCCAAGTACGAGGTCCACCAGCTTCGCAACATCGTGCGCTCCCATGACAGGAGCGCATTCATCATCGTAAACGAGGGTGTGTGGGTAGAGGGCAACTACCTCAAGAAATTCTGACAGCCGGTCAGTTCTCCTTGCGCACTATGCGTCTGGCGGGTCTTCTGGGGGCCTCGACCACGCGTGCCTTCTCGGTCTTGTGCCTGATGAGGTAGCAGCGGTGGATCTTGCTGTTGCGGGCAAAGTCATCGCCTATGGTGCTGTCGGTGATGTCCTCCACGATGAAGTCCTCGTAGAGTTCTCCGAACATCTTGAAGCGCGTGAAGTTGGTCGAGAAGATCAGCGTTCCGTTGCCCGTAAGGTGCCTCATGCATGATCTGATGAGGTATCCGTGGTCCCTCTGGACGTCGAACGTGTCGCGGCCCTTGCTGTTGGAGAAGGTGGGAGGATCGCAGAAGATCAGGTCAAAGACATCGTGGTTCTCCCTGAGGAACGACAGACAGTCGTCCCTGTAGAAGAAGTGGTTCATGGTGTTGAAGCCGTTGATCTGCATGTTCTTCTGGGCCCAGTCCAGGTAGTTGGCGTTGGCGTCCACGCTGACGGTGGAGAGCGCTCCGCCTGCTGCGGCATGGACTGTGGCGCTTGCCGTGTAGCAGAACAGGTTCAGGAATCTCTTGTCCTGACTCATGGTCTCGATCAGCTTGCGCACCGGCCTGTGGTCCAGGAACAGTCCTGTGTCCAGGTAGTCGCTGAAGTTGACCAGGAACTTGTGTCCGTTCTCGTTGACCACATAGAAGTTGGACGACTTGCTCTTCTTGCCGTACTGGCTGGCGCCTTTCTGGATTTCCCTTTTCTTGACATAGATGTTCTCAAGGTCGATTCCCGTTGTGCGCTCGGTGGCCAGAATGAGCTCGTCAAGGCGTCTTGCTGCATCTTCCGGGTTGATGGATGCCGGTGCGGCATATTCCTGCAGGCTGATCCACTTGCCCTCGTAGATGTCGATGGCGGCGCTGTATTCGGGCATGTCGGCGTCATAGAGGCGGTAGCAGGTGACTCCCTGCTTTGCCATTTCCTTGCCGATGGAGGCCATGTTCTTCTTGAGTCTGTTGGCCGCCATCTGGGCTCCGGATGAAAGCGGGGTGGCCAGGCGCTCGGCCCTGCGTGCCTGTGCACGCTCGATCATTGCCTGGCGCTCTTCCTTGCTGAAGACGTAGTAGTGCGCGGCCTGACACTCGATTCCGCCGTTGATCAGGGCGTTGGTCCTGTTCGGCTTCATGTCGATGTAGCTAAGAAGCTCGCTGTTGCCGCAGAGGATTGCAACCGACCATCCGCAGAAGACGTTGTAGATCTTTTCTCCGATGGATGTGTACAGCCTTCTGATTGCGGCCGATCCGCTGTCAAGGCGCACGCCGTAGGGCGGGTCCGTGACTATGTAGCCTTTTTCGGCGGGCCTGTCTTCTTCCGTGGTCTTTGTGAAATCCCTGGCTTCGAATTCGATGATGTCCTGCATTCCGGCAGCGGAAGCATTCTTTTTGGAGATGGCCACGGCATTCTGATCGATGTCCCAGCCTATGATCCTACAGCTGTTTTTTACGCGCATCGACTGTGCCTGGTCCACCGTTTTCTGCCAGAGGTCATCGTCATGGATTGGCAGGCGGAGGAATGCGAAACTTTCCGTCTTGAGCAGGCCGGGTGCCGTGTTGGTGGCCATCAGGGCTGCTTCAATGCAGACTGTTCCGCTTCCGCAGAACGGATCAAGAAGGGTGGGTGCCTCAGGTCTTTCCCCGTCGGCCGGGCTTTCAAGGTAGCTGCGAAGCGCCCTGTACCAGTCGCTTCTGTACAGCAGCGTGGCGGCCATGAACTCTCCCATGACGGCCTGTGTCTGACCTTTGCGGTATCCGCGGTGTGAAAGGTCGCGTCCGCCGAAATCAACGTACCAGCTGGCCAGGTTCCTGTTTACATGAAGGTGGAAGACGATGTCCGGGTCTTCCCTGTTCACATCGGGGCGCTCGCCGTTGAATTTCTCGCGGATTCTCTCCACGATGGCGTCCTTGAGTCTGAGGGAGGCAAAGTGGCTGTTGCGGATCCAGCGGCAGTCGGTGACTGTCTCCGTTATGGCGAACGTCTTGGAGGGATCCAGCCAGTTCTCCCAGGGGAGCCTCATGGAGTAATCATAGAGGTCGTCGGTCGATTCCAGCTTGTCATATCTGTGAACCAGGACGAGGAGCCTTGTGGCACATCTTGTCCACATGCAGAACCTGTAGGCAGTCTCCAGGTCAGCGGAGAATTCGACTCCGCCGCTGCTGGTGCGTATGTCGGTGGCTCCGGCTTCCCTGACTTCTCTTTCAACCAGGTCGTTCTGGTTTGCTGATGCGGATGCGAAGAATATCATGTGCTCTCCTTGTCTGTCTTCTGGCCGAACAGTGCCTTTATCTCGTCTTCCGTGAAGCTGTACTTGGTGCCGCAGTTCAGGCACTCAAGCTCCAGCGGGAACTTCCTGTCCTTGATGATGCCGTCCTTCTCATCCTGCGGAAGGTGGCCGAGGAATGTCTTGAAATGGTCTCTGGTGCAGGGGCACGAGAATCCCAGCGGCTCCGGTCCCAGGTCCTGGATTCCGAAGTCGGAGAAGTTGGCCGTGATGTAGTCAAGTACCGATGTCCCGTTGCTTATGGCCTTTGCCATGGAGGGGAGCTTTGCGCTCTTCTCCTGAAGCTTGTCCAGGACTTCGTCGCTGCAGCCGGGAAGTGCCTGCAGGAAGAGTCCTGCGGCTCCGGAGACGCGGCCCTTGTCATCGAAGTTGACACCTAGACTGAACATGGTGGGGGTCTGCTCGCTCTCGTTGTAGTAAAGCGCAAGATCCCGGGCAAGATCGCCGTACTGCATCATGGTCTGGCCGGTGAACGGGGTGCGGTTCCCTTCAAGAAGCTTGGTCACGCTTATGAAGCCGGGGCCGTAGAGCAGGGAGATGTCCTTGCCTTCAAGCGGTTTCTCGATTTTTATGGGGTTGTTCTTAAGAAAGCCTCTTACGGCTCCGCATGCCCATGATTCGACGTAGATTCCACCTATGGGGCCGCCGCATTCCACGTTGAGCTGTATGCGGTCGTTGCCTTTGACGGACGAGGCCATGAGGCCTGCGGCTACGTATGCCTGCCCGAGCACGTATGTCTCGAGCATCCCGAGGTTGAAATTGGCCCTCATCTGATTCACCATAGTGGTTCCGCCCAAGCCTGTCAGGCGGATCTGGCCATCAGCGAGCAGCACTACTTGCCTGCCATCTTCGGGTATCTCGTCCAGGTGACGGAGGAGATCCCTGTCTTCAATCGTCTTCTTGATCATGTCGGCAATAGATTAGTGTAAGAAAAACAATTATTCAAGTTCCCATCAGGTGTGAAAATATTATACAATACGCGGTATGAGAAAGCCCAAGGTCCTGGAGGAGGCGCAGAACACAATAAAGCGCCGCTGGAAATTCATAGAAGGCAAGGAGCGCCCCATAGTCTACATCGGACTTCTGCTGGGATTCCTCCTGTCGATGACGCTCATCTATCTCATCTACGACGGAATCACGGACAAGTATACCCTGCAGATGAAGTTCGATTCCGAGAAGTCGTTCAACTCGGTCTACATGGCCATGATGGACAGCACGTCCAAGGCCCTCTCCGTCATGGAGGACGAAGGTGTGTCCGGAGTCGGCGTCTATGCATCAAGCGGTCAGGCATTCCAGCGTCTGGGCGATGTTCCCGTGACGCTTCCGCTGTCAAAGCTGGCGCAGGGCCGCAGGACGGGGCAGGATTCCACGCTGGGCATCTACCTGATGCAGGAAGATGACAACCAGATCGAGTACTTCAGGCTCTCGCGCCTGAACGTGGTTCTTGAGCTGAGTGCCGCCACTCCGCAGGTAAGCACTGTAGTCCAGAGTGCGCCGCCCACTCCATCCTCCACGCCGCCCACGCCGTCCACGACGTCCCAGGAGATGCCGGACATCATCTATGTCAAGTTCGACGGTACTTCCTACTACAACAGCCTCTCGCGTGCCAAGATCCTCTCGATAACCGGAGCAGTGCTGATGACGCTGATAATCCTGATGATCCTCAGCATCTACAACAACAACCGCAAGTACAGGGCCCGGCTGATCAAGAACGAGGGTCTTGCAAAACTGGGTGCCGCCGCCAGGACGCTGACTCATGAAATCAAGAACCCGCTCAGTGCCATGACCATCCAGAGCGCTCTGATGCGCAAGCTGCTTCCTTCCGAGTACCATCAGGACCTGGACGTGATTGACCACGAGATTACAAGGCTGACCAACCTGACCAACCGTGTTTCCGAGTTCCTGAAGAATCCTTCGGGCAATCCGGAGAAGATCGAGCTTGTTGAATTCATCAAGGACATCTGCCGTCTGTTCGAAGGCGGTGTTCCGGTTGATTCGGATGCGGATGCCGTGAACGTGAGGTTCGACCGCGACAGGGCGCGCTCAGTGTTCGAGAATCTGATCAAGAACGCCAGGGAGAGCTGCGTGGGCAGGGATCCGCAGGTGAATGTTGAGATAAGGCGGCGCCACAGGACGGTGACCGTGAAGGTCATGGACAGGGGCGACGGGCTTCCCGAAGGAACCAGAGAGAAGCTGTTTGATCCGTTCTTCACCACCAAGATCCACGGAAGCGGAATCGGGCTTTCCATTTCCAAGCAGTTCGTCGAGGCGCAGGGCGGAAGCCTCAGGCTCTACGACCGCGAAGGCGGCGGAACGGTGGCCGAGGTTACTCTGCCGAGCATAGGCTGATGAGGTGTGATTATGAGAATTCTGATTATTGACGACGAGACCAACATCAGGGACCTGATGGTCAGATACATGAAGATCGAGGGCATCGAGGGAGTCGGAGCCGAGAATGCATATTCGGCCCAGCGGGTCCTGCGCGAGCAGACGTTCGACGGCATCCTTGTTGACCTGAAGATGCCCGGAATGGACGGATTCGAACTTGTCAGGTGGATAAGGGACGAAGGTTTCCGTATGCCCATCATCATGATGAGCGCCCACGGCGAAATCACCGACGCGGTCAACGCCATGAAGCACGGCGTACAGGACTACATAGTAAAGCCCTTTGACCCGGAAGAAGTGATCATCAAGCTCAAGAACCTTGTGGAGGCCCAGAACTTCAGGACGCTGCAGGAGATGGAAGAGCGCCTGCCGCAGGGCAGGGCTTTCATAGGCGAAAGCGTTCAGATCAGGAAGATCAAGGACACCATAGCCAGGATAGCAGCAACGAACTCAAGCGTGCTGATCACGGGTGAGAGCGGAACCGGAAAGGAAGTCGTGGCAAGATCCATACACGAGCAGAGCACGGTTTCTTCCGGGCCGTTCGTGGCAATAAACATCGGCGGTGTTCCCGAGAACCTTCTGGAGAGCGAACTGTTCGGTTATGAAAAGGGTGCTTTCACCGGCGCTACGGGCCGCAAGAGCGGTATGTTCGAGCTGGCCAACGGCGGAACGCTGTTCCTGGACGAGATAGGCGACATGCCGCTTGCACTGCAGGTCAAGATCCTGCGTGTCCTTCAGGAAAAGTGCATCACCCGTCTGGGCGGCACGGAGCCCATGCCCATCAACGCAAGGATAGTCTGTGCCACCAACAAAGACCTTGAGACACTGGTGCGCGAGGGCAAGTTCAGGGAGGACCTGTTCTTCCGCCTGAACGTGGTGCGCATCCATATCCCGCCCCTCAGGGAGCGCAAGGACGATATCCCGCTTCTGGCTGCTTGGATAATAAAAAAGCTCAATGCCAACATGGGAAGACATTTTTCAGGTCTCACGCCCGAGGCCATGGAGAAGCTCAAGAACTACGGTTTCTACGGCAACATCCGTGAGCTGGAGAACATCCTGGAACGTGCGGCCATCTTCTCGGACGGGGATCTGATCACGGAGGACAACATCGAGCTCAGGGGCGACGTACTGGGTCATGTAAGCAAGCCGACAGAAGGAGTCTCCGGAACAGACGGCATGTCGCTCAAGGAAATCGAGAAGCAGTCGATAGAGAAAGCCCTGAGACGCTGGGAGGGCAACCGCACCAAGGCCGCCAACGAGCTGGGAATCACAAGAAGGACACTGATCACCAAGATCGAGGAATACGATCTGGACATCTGACTGGAGGAACCATGGAAGATATTAGATGGAATCTGAACCCGATCTACCCGGGTGTGGACTCAAAGGAATTCAACGATGATCTGGCAAAGCTCAAGAAGCTTCTGGGAGCCCTGCGCACGGAGCTCGAATCCGGCAAGGCAGAGGTTGCAAGGCTTGTGGAGCTCGAGAACGAGATCAATGACATACAGGAGACACTTGGCTCATACGCATACTGCAACGTCAGCGTGAACACAACCGACAAGGCTGCCGTCAACGCCCTCAACAAGGTTGAGGAGCTCGGCATGGACAGGGCAGTGTGCGGCACGCTGTTCAATACCTTTGTGGCCGAGCACAAGGCTCAGGTGGACGAGTACTGCAAGGAACATCCGGACTACAGGTTCATCTTCGATGAGATAGAAGAGGATGCCAGACACCAGATGCCCAAGGAGCTTGAGGAGCTGGCCGCAGACCTTATGAGAAGCGGATCCGATGCCTTCGAGCGTCTGCAGGAGACGATCTCTTCTTCCGCATGCGCAGAGCTTGACGGTGAGAAGAAGACTGTCATCCAGCTGCGTGCGCTTGCCACCAACGCCGACAGGGAGATAAGGCGCAAGGCCTACGAGGCCGAGCTCAAGGTGTGGAAGGAGCACGAGATTGCATTCTGCTATGCCCTTAACGGAATCAAGGGAACCAGCCTCTCTCTTGAGAAGAGACGCAACTGGAAGAGCCCCATCGACAGATCATGTGCAGGTGCCAGGATTTCACGCAAGACACTGGATGCCCTGATCTCAACTCTGGAGAAGAACCTGCCGATGTTCCGCAGGTACTTCAAGACCAAGGCAAAGCTCCTGGGGCTTGAGAAGTGCGCGTTCTACGACCTGTTTGCTCCGGTGGGATCCGCAGAGATGACCTATACCTACGATCAGGCAAGGGATTTCGTGGTGAAGCAGTACGGTGCATTCAACCCGGCAATGGGGGAGTTCGCTGCCAACGCCTTCGACAACAACTGGATTGATCCGTTCCCGCGTGCCGGCAAGACCGGAGGTGCCTACGACATCTACATGCCCAAAATCAGGGAGAGCAGGGTCTTCGCCAACTTCGACGGAACATACGACGGGGTGTCCACGTTTGCGCACGAGCTCGGCCATGCATGGCATGACCATGTTGTCAGCGTGAAGCCTGCTCTTCTCAGAAGCTACCCGATGACCCTGGCCGAGACAGCCAGCATCTTCAGCGAGTTCATCGTGTTCAAGGGTGCTGTGGAGCAGGCTTCCGAAGAGCAGAAGGTTTCCATAATCGAGCAGTTCGTGCAGGGTGCTTCCCAGGTGTGTGTGGACATCCTCTGCCGCTTCTATTTCGAGCGCGAGGTCTTCGAGCAGCGCCGTAGCGGCGAGCTGATGCCGGACGAGATGTGTGCAATCATGATTGATTGCCAGAAGAAGACATACGGCGACGGTCTGGACGAGAATTTCCTGCACCCGTACATGTGGGCGGTCAAGGGCCACTACTACAGCACGGGTTTCAGCTTCTACAACTATCCGTATGCGTTCGGCCAGCTCTTTGCACTTGGTCTGTACAACCGCTCCCTCAAGGAGAAGAGCGACAGTCCGTTCTACGAGAAGTACAACGCACTGCTTTCACTGACGGGCCAGCTCCCGGCGGAGAAGGTTGCCGCAACTGCCGGCATAGACATCACGGATCCCGCTTTCTGGCAGGAGGGCATGGACATAATCGCCTCCTACGTAAAGCAGCTTGAAGATTTGGCGGAAAAGAACTGATGGTAGTGAAGGCTGAGAAATTCGCTCAGGGTGGCCGTGCGGTCGGCCACCTTGAGGATGGGCGCGTGGTATTCATTGATGGCCTCTTTCCCGGTGAAGAAGCAGAAATATCGATAGTTGAAGACAAATCAAGCTACTGCAACGCCAAGGTTCTCAGTCTTATCTCAAAAAGCCCTGATCGCCGGGAGTCTCCCTGCAGGTTCAGCTCCCAGTGCGGAGGCTGTCCGTGGATAGAACTTTCCTATGACAGGCAGGTCGCCGAAAAGGAGAGGCTTCTCAAGGAGCTGTTTTCCGATTATCCGGATGCAGTCTTCGATGAGCCCGTGACGGGTCCGGAGTTCGGCTACAGATGCCGTGCCCGTTTCCAATATTCGGTGAAGAACGGAAAGCCTTCCCTGGGCTTTTGTGCGGAAAGCTCCAACACAAGCATCGAAATCAAGGACTGCCCTGTTGCGGACAAGGCCCTGAACGACCTCA
>Ga0310696_10009614_pt1 | contig 11170 bp, 9 predicted proteins | sample AusTroGonzalo_MG_4_FD_203885 | JGI IMG/M metagenome (GOLD analysis project Ga0310696, IMG submission 203885) | Bovine rumen microbial communities from tropical cattle in Woodstock, Queensland, Australia - Gonzalo_02 (v2) (version 2) | ecosystem: Host-associated > Mammals > Digestive system >...
TATTTTTTGTCCGGAAGCATTTGTCATTTCTGCATTACCAGAAGTTTGTAATTCTTCTGATTTTATATTGTATTTTATTTTATCTGCTTTGATTGTTTTTGCTTCATCAATATTTACCCCAATTCCAAAAGCATTAGGTAAATATAAAACTGATAATAAAAAAACATTTAATTTTTTCATTTCTTTAACAAAATACCAATTAAACCAAATAATACAATAAATACACCAACAGCCAATAAACAAACATCTGTTAAACTAGTCGTCATATTAGACAACGACATGTATGTAGCCATAATTCCAGCCATCGATACAACAGCCATTGCTGGTGCAAAACTGGCGCGACGACGTAAAAGAGAAGTTTTTAATAAAATTAAAGTACATACAATCGCTAATATTAAATTCAAGAAAGGATTTATTAATCTTGTGCATAATTCAACCAATGTTAATTTATGTTGTCTGACATTTTCTTGACTTATAACACTTTTTAATAAATTCATTGTGGAAATGCGACGAACCCTAAAAGAAGCATCTGTATCGTTTCCATTTAAATTTAAATCCATATCAAATTTATCAAATGTACCAGTGGTATAACCATTTTTTCCAGTCATTTGCAAAGAACCATTATCTGTGACAATTGATAAACCATGAATTGTTGAAACCAATTTACCGCGTTCTGCAAAAATTAAAGTTTGATTATCTTCATCTCGCATATCAGATAACATAACTTGATTTAAATCGTGGCCTGAAACTTTATCCACATAAACAACCAAACCATTTGCCATTTTTGTAAATGCAGATTCCTGTAATTTCAAATGTGCCAAACCATATCTTAAATTCCATTGTGTGCTATAAAATTTTTCCTGACTATAAGGAACCACCCAAATATTTAATACTAAATGTGCGATGGTTAATAATGCTGCCAATTTAATGGCAGGTTTAGCAATCTGCCAAGGCGATAATCCAGAAGCCATCATAACCGTTATTTCGTTTTCAGAAATTAATTTATTGTAAATAAATATTACCGCGATAAATGTGACAAATGGTATAATTATAGATATGATAAAAGGTATCATCAAAGAAGTCATATATACGAAATTTGATAAACTTACACCATAAGTTATCAAAAATTTCATAGTAGACATAACTTGCATCATCCATGACAAACCGGTCAAAATCAGTAAAAGCATCATAAAAATTGCAAATAATTGTCTTTTAAGATATCTGCTTATTATTTTCATAGTTTTAAGTATATAGTCCAAAATTTGAATCGTCAAGCAACAACAATAATATTAAGCATAAGAATTAAGTTTATTTTTTCTAAAATTTTTCTTGATTTTTTGCGATTCGGACATAATAATACAGATGTTCTTAATAAGTTTTAAGAGTGGGGCCCAAAAAACCCCACTCTTTCAGTAAAAGACAACAACATAGCAAGGAGAATCAAATGTCTTTTGAAGTAATGCCTCGTCAAGATTTATTGTTGGCTATAGAAGAATTGGCAAAAGAAAAAATAATAGACAAAGAAATCGTTTTTGAATCTTTGGAAATTGCTATTGCCAAAATATCAAAACATAAATATGGCGAAGAATTTAACATCGTAGTTAACATAGATAGAAAAAATGGCGCTATTGTCGTAAAGCGTTTGTTTGAAGTTATTGAATCACCAGAAGCAAAAGGTGATGAATATGATCCAAATACAATGTTGACAGTAAAACAAGCATCAAAATATAAAGAAAATCCACAAATTGGTGAATTTGTAGAAGATATTTTACCAGAACCTGAATTCGGACGTATGGCTTTTCAAACAGCACGTCAGATTATGAGTGTACGTGTTCGTGATGCTGAAAAAGGTCGCCAATATGAAGAATTTAAAGATAATATTGGTGATATCGTCAGCTGTGTTGTTAAACGTATTGAATCAGGTAATTTAATCGTAGACATCAAAGGCAGAGCAGAAGGTTATATTAAATATTCAGAATTGATACCTCATGAAAAACCTGCAGTAGGCGATATAATTCGTGCTTTGATTATGGACGTTGTTCGTTCTAACACAGGTCCACAAATCATGTTAACAAGAACACATCCATTGTTTATGGAAAAATTATTTGCTCAGGAAGTTCCAGAAATTGATGAAGGTATTATTAAAATTAGATCAGTTGCTCGTTATCCTGGCTCTCATGCTAAAATCGCAGTTGAAACCCAAGACCCATCAATTGACGCTGTCGGTATGACTGTTGGTATCAAAGGTACACGTATACAACAAGTTATAAATGAATGTAGGGGTGAAAAAATTGATGTTGTTTTGTATTCAGAAGATCCTGCAGTATTTATTTTGAATGCTATGACACCTGCCAAGGTTGAAAAAATCATAGTTGATGAAGATACAATGGAAGCAAATGTTGTTATTAAACAAGAAGAAAATGTATTTAATAACAATAATGTTAATAAAGAAGAATCTGAAACAAAAGATGATTCAAAAAAGAAAAAAACAGATACAGTTGGTATTGCTATTGGACGTAACGGACAAAATGTTACTTTGGCTTCTAGATTAACAGGTTGGAAGATCAACATTGTTGATGAAAAAGTAGAAAAAGAAAGAAGCGAAAAAGAACGTATTGAAAAGACAGAATTGTTCAAAAACGTTTTCGGTATTTCTGAAACAGCAGCAAAAGAATTGTTTGCAGAAGGCTTCAGAAACATCGAAGAAATTGCATATATTGAACCTGAAGAATTAACAGCAATAGAAGGTTTTGATGCAGAATTAACAGCATCAATGCAAAATAAAGCGCTGAATTATTTACAAACCGAAGAACAAGAATACTTAAATCAAAGCATTGAAAATATCAAAGATGCAAATTTGTTGAATTTCCCATTCGGAATCAAAAGCAAATTAAGCCAAAACGGTGTGGTATCTATGGAAGATGTGGCTGATTTAGATTCTTATGAATTGGTTGAAATCTTTGGTAAAGATGATTCAGGCAAAGATTTAATGAGTAAAGATTTGGCTGATACTATCATTATGGAAGCACGTAAAAAAGCATACAAACCTGCTGAAAAGAAAGTAGAAAAATAAAAAAACAAAGGGTGAAAAATGGCAACATTACCACTTGGAAAATCAGTAAATGTTGATGAAGTTCAAAACAGAAAAACTGGCGGCGCGGTCGTTATTGAACGTCGTCGCAGAATTGTTTTGCCTGGCAGTCAAGGATTCCGCGAAGAACCAAAAAAAGCGGAACCTGTACGTACTGCAGCCGATGAAAAATTGTTGGCAGTATTAGCAGCTGCGAAAGCAAAAGAAGAAGAACGTCTAAAACGTGAAGCGGAAATAGTTGCAGCTAATGAAGCAAGAAAGGCTGAAATTGAACGCGAAATGCGTGAATATGAACAAGTCAAAAAACAATTAGCCGCACAACGTGAACCTGATGCAATCCAAGAGGAAGAAGTTGCCATTGCACCTGTGCGTGAAAATACACACGAAAACAGAAAAACAAATTCTGGTCAGTATAATAATCGTCATGATAATGATGAAGAAGATAACAACCGCTTTAATAATAAACAAAATCATTTCAAAAAAGATTTTAAGAAAGTCGGTAAAATTTCTATTCATGATATTGTTATCGGTGGCGAAGACGATGAAGAAGAAATTGGATTACGTGGTGCTAATCGCAGAAGAAGTGAAGCATCTATTAAACGTTCCCGTGAAAAATCACGTGCTGTATTTGTCGCGCCTCAGAAAGTAGAACATGTTGTCACATTGGGCGACACCATAACCGTTAAAGATTTAGCAGCTGCCATGGCTGAAAAGGTCGGCAATGTTATAAAAAAATTGATGGAAATGGGAATGATGGCATCTCAGAATCAATCTATTGATGCTGATACAGCAGAATTAATCGCAACTGAATTTGGTGCGACTGTAAAACGTGTTGATGTTAAACCTTATGTGAACATTTTGGAACAAGAACCAAATCCAGAAAAATTACAACCTCGTGCACCTGTGGTGACTGTTGTGGGACACGTAGACCATGGTAAAACATCATTGCTTGATGCATTCCGTAATGCAAATGTTGTTGCAGGCGAAGCAGGTGGAATTACACAACATATATCTTCTTATGAAGTAAAAACAAAATCTGGTGCGGTAATAACATTCCTTGATACACCTGGACATGAAACATTTACAGCGATGCGCGCACGTGGTGCACAAATTGCAGATATTGTTGTGTTGGTTGTTGCTGCAAATGATTCAATTATGCCTCAAACAATTGAAGCGATAAATCATATTCGCGCTGCCAAGGTACCTTTCATAGTTGCAATTAATAAATGTGATTTGCCAGAAGCAGATCCACAACGTGTAAAAACTGATTTGTTGCAACAGGAAGTTCAAGTTGAAGAAATGGGTGGTGATATTCAATGCGTTGAAATATCTGCTAAAACCAAAATGGGTCTTGATAAATTAGAAGAAGCCATTTTATTACAAGCAGAAATCATGGATTTAAAAGCAGACCCTGAAATGTTTGCATCTGCATATGTAGTAGAAGCAAAAATGGAAAAAGGTTTGGGTGCTGTTGCAACAATATTGATGCGCCAAGGAACTTTATCTGTGGGTGATGTTTTTGTTGTCGGTGAAACATTTGGTCGTGTTCGTGGTTTGATTAATTCAAATGGCGTTCGTGTTAAAAGTGTTAAACCTGGTCAACCTGTAATGGTTTTAGGTTTGGATTCTGTGCCAAATGCAGGTGATGAATTACATGTTATGGAAACAGAAGCACAAACACGTGAAGTTGCCGCATATCGTATCCAGAAAGCAAAAGATAAAGCAAATGCAGTAAAACGTACTTCTTTGGAAGAATTATTTGCAAAACGAGATGAATCAAAGAAATTAACATTACCTGTTATTTTACGCGCAGACGTACAAGGTTCTGTAGAAGCAATTACAGATATGTTACGTGGCTTTAATTCTGATAAAGCAGGCGTTGAAGTATTATCTGCAGGGGTTGGTCAAATTACAGAAGGTGATATAAGATTGGCAACTGCATCAGGTGCAGTAATTATTGCATTTAATGTTCGTGCTGACAGTTCTGTTCGTGATATGGCACGTAACAATGGTGTTGATATAAGATATCACAGTGTTGTTTATCGTATCACAGATGAAATCAAAGAAATTTTATCTGGAAAATTGGCACCAGAAAAACGCGAAAACTTTATCGGATATGCAGATGTTATCGCATTGTTCACTGTGGGAAAGGGTATCAAAGTTGCTGGTTGCCGTGTCAGTGAAGGTATTATTAAAAAATCTGCGATGGTTCGTTTGTTGCGCAATAATGTCGTTATTTACGATGGCAAAATTGGGCAATTACGTCGTGAAAAGAACGAAGTTCAAGAAGTATCTGTCGGTGTTGAATTTGGTATGAGTTTCGATAAATACAATGACCTGAAAGAAGGTGATAGGGTCGAATGTTATGAAATTCAAGAAATCAAAGCCGAATTGTAAATATAAAAACATAAAAAAAGACACCGCCGATTTGGCGGTGTTTTTTATCTTATTTCCATAAAGTAATATTTTGTATTACTTTCCCCCCGGAAATAAAATAAATCTCGGATTAAAAACCTTTTGGTTTAGACATTTTTACAGATGATATTTTTTTATTTAATGCTTTGATAACTTCATCTGTTATATCTAAATTTTCAACATTTTTACCCAAACGTAACATACGGCCGTCCATTACCAAAGATAAATTTTTCTTTGCGATTACACCTTCAACAATTGGGTCAAGATGTTGTTTTTGTATTGTTGCAACTGCTTCTTGATATGCTGCTTCCAATGATTGTGCAGATTCAGCCAAATCACGTTGTAATGTTGCAACACGTCTTTGGTAATCAGCAACACGACGTTGAATTGCTTCTGGTGCTAATACACCCTGAGATTGTTCAATGTCTTTCTTTTCTTTTTCTAATGCTTTTTGTTCTTTTTCTAATTTTGCTTTTAATTTATCTTCATAAGCAATACGTTGTTTATGTAAATCTTTCAATGCATTAGATTCTAATTGAATTTTATCCATGCTGATAACAGCAATATGTAAATCATTCATATTTGCAGATTGTGTGGATACTTCTTTTAATGCGCTGGACAAAGAAGAATTTTTATTGATATTTGCAACCAATAAAGCCCCAGCCAAAGCAACGACAACAACTGATGTTGCAATTATGCCCATTTTTGTATATTTCTTTAAATTTTGATTGTTTTCTTGTGCCATTTTCTTTCCTTTTATTTGTTATTTTATTTTGGTTATAGAAAATATAGCAACCTTTATATAAAAAGGCAAAGTTTTTTTATCATGAAAATTATGAATTTATACCGATTTTATCTGACCGGGGTAAAACGAATTTCAACACGTCTGTTTGTTAAACGTCCCATGTCATCTTGACCTGCGATTGGGCGGGCAGAACCACGTCCTAAAATAAACATGCGATATGGTGAAACATCATGTTGAACAAAATAAACACCAACACGTTCAGCCATATCTAATGAAAAACTGCGCGCAGCATTTTGATCTTTCATAGAATCTGTATAGCCAGCAATTTCCATAAATGTCGCATTATATTTATTTATTATTTTTGATATTGTTTTTAATGTGTCTGCACCATCATCTGATATATCAGCAATATTTAATTCCATAATTGCATCACGAACCAAAATTACGACGACATCTGTACCAACCCTTTGAACTGATATGCCAGGTTTACGTAAAGAATCATATAATTCGTATTCCAAATTAGACATATATTTGATTAACATTGTGTTATCAATACTGATTTTATCCCCATATTGCATATTTGGTGATAATTCGCCGTCGACAGTAATACGTTTTCCACCATGCCCCATATATACTGGTAATTTTGCAAGTTTTGCATTTTCATTCATATCAGAAAAACTGGCGCCACGAAGATATGTTTGCCATGTTTCATGTGCTGGGCTGTGATATTTAACACACCCCGCTAATAATAAAATTGATAAAAATACACTATATAATTTCATGTTTTTTATTCTGCAAAAAATGATATTTTATTTTCACCTGATTTTAAACAATATGATGCATTATCTGAATTATAACCATTAACAGATATATGTGTTGCCCAATCAATTTTCTTGGTCGCAAAATAAGTACATTCATCAAAACTAAGGCCATTTAAATTAATTGAAAATTCTGATCCATCTATGGAAGAAGTAATTGACCAATCATGACTGCCCAATGGAGATTTAGCATTTTGAATTGCACCAGATTTAATAAGAAAATCAACAGATACAGGTGTATATCCAGAATATCTTAATAATGTTTGTGTTTTGGTTGCGATATCTCTTAAGGTTTCAGATGCAATAAAATGCTTTTGCCTTGTATCTATGGTTTTATAAATACTAAAAGCACCAGCAACAATAATACCACTTAATGCCAATACCCCCAACATTTCTATCAAAGAACGTCCTGATTGTTCTTTCATAATTTCCCCCTACGTATTTTTATTTATTAGAAACATTTACAATTTCTGCATCATCAAATAAATTCATTGCACTTGCGACCATTGGGTCAGATTGTATTTCTTCTTTTACATGTTCTGAATTTGTTTGTTGATGTTGCGATTGTTCCATTACTTCTATGTCCCAATGTTTACCAGTAGCAGTTTTTAACCAATTTGATAATTTAGGTAAGAAATCTTTGTCATTACCGCGGTCAAAAATCTTTATTTTTCCGTCTGTGAATTCAACAATTTCAATGTTATTATTGAAATAAGCAAACATCAACAATTCGCGAGCATTTTGCAAAGCCCCGGCCAATTCTTCTGCAGATTTTATAGTTAAAACTTCAAGTTTCTTTTCTTCTACTTTTGGTTCAATTTTTTGAATTGGTGTTTGTTGTGTTTCATTTTGTTTTAATATTTCAGAAATAGAAGGCATATCTGCAATATGCATCAAACGAATAATCAACATATCAAAACATTGTTTTTGATTACTTGATGCTTGTAATTCAGATACAGATGCTGTCATAACCTGCCATATACGAGAAAGAGTATTCAAAGAAATATTTTCGTTTATTTGTTTTATGGTTTCACGTTGATCTGCAGTATAAGGTGATGATGTCGCATCTTGCAATCTTAAAGATGGATACATACGTGTTGCCCAATGGGTCCATTCCATCATATCGTTTAACAACATGGTTAAATCTGCACCATTATTATAAATTTCATCAAGTTTATTTAATGCAGCATTTACATCACCAGACAAAACGACTTTCATAAAATTAACAATTGTTCCGCGGTCTGTTCTTTTTAACATATCAAGAACTGCGCCTTCATCAACATGACCGCCTGTTTGTGCGATTGCTTGATCTAATAAAGATAAACCATCACGTACAGATCCGTCAGCAGCACGTGCCAATAAATCATTTGCACCATCTGATAATTCAATCTTTTCTTGATCTGCAACCCATGCAAAATGTTTTTTCAATGTTTCAACTGGAACTCGTGCCAAATCAAATCTTTGACAACGAGATAAAATTGTGACAGGAACTTTTCTTATTTCTGTTGTTGCCAATATGAATATTACGTGTGCTGGTGGTTCTTCCAATGTTTTAAGTAATGCATTAAATGCACTTTGTGATAACATATGGACTTCGTCAATGATATAAACTTTGTATCGTGCATTGGTTGGTCGATAAAGTGCAGCGTCCAAGATTTCGCGCATATTATCAACACCAGTATGTGAAGCAGCGTCAATTTCCATCACATCAATATGTTGACCTGATGCAATTGCTTTGCAGTTTTCACATTGACAACATGGTTTTGCTGTTGGTTTATCAGAAGATAAACAATTTAATGCTTTGGCTAATATACGGGCAGTACTGGTTTTACCAGTTCCACGAATACCTGTGAAAATATAGGCATGTGCGATACGACCAGTATTTATAGCGGTAGTAAGTGTTTTTACCAATACATCTTGACCAATCAAAGAATCAAAATCTTGACTACGATATTTACGTGCTAGAACGGTGTAATTATTTTCCATAATGCTTCCTTTGGGTAAAAGCATAGCAAATAAATCCCCGATTTCAATAAAAAATAAAGTAAATTTTATTTCAAATTAGTAATAAAATCTGGAAAGCCGATTTCGTCGTCTTCAGATGTTTCTGTTGTGTCACCTGTTTCTGAATTTTCTGCGGTTTCAGCTGTTTCAACAGATTTATCTTTTGGGTCGCGTTGTGAATCAATTTTCACCTGTTCTTCGTTAACCATACGACCATAATGTTCTGCTGTTTGTAATAAACGTTCACGTTCTATTTCATCAGCAGTTTGGCGTGCCTGGTCAATATATTGTTTTCTTTTTTGACGCCATTTATGGCAACGTTGAATCATCTGACCCACAGATGTTTGATTTTTTTTATTTTGCATTTTCTTTCTTTTTTTCTGGAAATAGTTATTTCAGTATTTTCTTTACTGCTTTTTCTTTCAACAACTTAATATTAAAGTATCTTAAAACCAATTGCAATAATTTTTTTCAATTGCTATGCTTATGTGTGTAGGAGGGAGTTTTTATTGCAAAAACAATCAGGTAATTTTTTATTACAAGCATTATTAGCATTAACATTAGTTTTTGCATTTATCCCATTTATTGTCGGTAAAATCGCTTCACGTGACGCGTCAGCACAAATGTATGCAATTACGTCTCAGATAGAAACCGCATATACTGCTGCTAGAATTTATTTGCGTGAAATGAAAGATGATTTGCCTTATAAAAAACAAGAACTTGCAAAAGATAAATTCGTAGATGTGCTGGAAAATTATGGTTTGCCACTTGGGTTTAATCCAAAAACGGCTTTTGGTCAGGAAATATCTTTGATTATAGATAAAAATGAAAACGGAATAATAAGTTATTTACAAATTTCTGGTGGTAATTTATCAAAATTACAAATGGCTGAAATGGCAAGAAGAATTGGGTTTTATGCAACATTAAATGCAAAAAGTATTAATGTTATGATCCCGCTTGATAATATGTATTCGGATATTGTATCAAGGAAAGAAACCAATGAAGGTGTCGGTTTTTTATCCGATTTAGATTTAAATGAAAACGACATAAATAATATAGGTGTTTTATTTGCAAGAAATGGTGCTTTTGAAACGGCTGAATTTAATAGTTTGGTTTTGTATGGTATGGAAATAAATAGTTCAGAGAAGAATAATATATCTGATTTGTATGCGAAAAAAGCAATATTTCAAAGTGCAGATGGCGGTGCTGCATTGACTTTATCTCGTGCTGATTTAGTTGTTGGTGATGCATTATTGCGAACGATTGCAAAATTTGGTACTGCTGGGACTTTTGAATCAAATGCGGCATCTGTGTATGATTTTTCAATGGCAGAAGGAAAAACTTCTTTTACAGGTCCTGCAGAATGGAATATTCGTGGTAATGTAAAATCTGATAATTTTAGTTTTACTGTGGATAGATTAGATATTGGTGGTTATATAGATGCTTCGCGTGGACAAGATGTTTATGTTGAACCAACAACTTTGTCTTATGTCAGTAATGTTGGTATAGATGCGCAAAATGTATATGCTGCGAATATTACTTTGCGTGATCAAACTTCTTATGGTTTGTTAAACGGCAGAACTGGTGTTGCGATTATTGATATAAGACCAGCAGGCACATCTATATTACCTGATGCATATGTCGAAAATATAAATAATGATTCTTTTGAAATAATTGCTGATGCCAAAGATACTAATGGTGATATGGTTAAGTGTAAAGACATCATAGAATCTTTGAATGAAAAATATAATGCTAAATCTTTAGCCCAAAATATAATATGTCAGTATGTTTTTTGGCAAAGATTAGAATCAAGAATAAATATAAAACAATGTCTGCAAAGTGGTAAAAATGATTGCATGTAAAAAACATTTTTATAATGAACAACGCGGTGCTTCTGTATTGGAAGTATTGTTGGCTATTTCCGTTATTTTAGCGGTATCGCCGTTTATTTATATGCAAATTATTACGATGTCAAAAGATGTAAAAGATATTGCGATGGCCAATAAAATCGTTGGGTTGCGTGATGGTGTAATTAATTTTTTACGTGTAAATCAAAATCAATGGCCTGATACAGCAGAAATAAAAATGAGCGATGAA
>Ga0310696_10009615_pt1 | contig 11167 bp, 13 predicted proteins | sample AusTroGonzalo_MG_4_FD_203885 | JGI IMG/M metagenome (GOLD analysis project Ga0310696, IMG submission 203885) | Bovine rumen microbial communities from tropical cattle in Woodstock, Queensland, Australia - Gonzalo_02 (v2) (version 2) | ecosystem: Host-associated > Mammals > Digestive system >...
GTATGAGAGGGGGTCCTCGACGTATGCGGTGACGCATGTCGTCGTGATGACATCTTCTGCCTTCATCGTGGTCTTCTTCGCCTTGACCTCATCCAAAAGGTCTGTGGGGGTTATGATTCCGACGAGTTTTCCCTTGTCGACGACGGGGATCCTGTGGATCCTCTTCTCGACGAAGATCTTGGCGACATCGCTGACAGTGACATCGGGTGTCACCGTGATGATGTCGGTCTTCATGATCAGCGAGAGCTGGTCCTCATCGAACTTGTTGAATACATCCTTCCTTGAAACGATCCCCACGAGCTTGCCGTCCGATGAGCGAACAACGGGAACGCCTGTGAGCTTGTTCCTGACCATCACGTTGATGGCGTCGCTGCGGCTGCCCGGTACCTCTACGACTATGGGTACGGGGGTCATAATGTCTGCTACTGTCTTCATTTCTTCACATCCTCGGGTGCCCTGATGACCATCACAGGACAGTTGGAATATCTGACGACCCTCTCTGCCACGCTTCCCATCATCAGTTTGGAGAAACCCGTCCTTCCGAGGGTCCCCATGACGATGAGGTCATAGTTCTTGGATGCCTCCGTAATGTACTTCACCGGGGAACCTTCGCCGATCATCACTTCGCATTCTATGCCGTGCTGATCGCAGAGCTCCTTGACGAAGGCCACTGCGGAATCGCCTTCTTTCCTGAGCAGCGTGTAGGTGTTGTTGACGGACGTATCCAAAGGCATGTTCACGAATATGGTCTGGTCCAGCACATATAGGGCTGTGATGGACGATCCCGTGACCTTTGCCAGTTCCACCGCCTTGTGTATCGCGGATTTGGTATATTCGCTCCCGTCTGTGGGAACGAGAATCTTGCCGAACACCATTTCATCACTTCAAGGACCGTAACGGACGGATCCAGACGCGCCCCCGGCGAGGAGTTCTTCCTCACTGCACGGGAAGGCGATGAAATCTGCCCTTCTTCCAGTCTTGCCCAAGATTAAGGGCTCGTTATATAATACCTTGTGCCCGCACGCGAGCGCGGACGCAAAGGCGCTCTTCCTGTCCTTCCCCTGGGATGCCAGTATGTCCGCGGCGACCCTGATCTCGGACAGGTAATCGCCTGAAGGAAGCAGCATCCCGTTGTCGGTTCCCAATGATATGTCGATACCCGCATCCAGCATCCGTCCCAGAGGCGGGACCGTGCCGAAGTACATGTTGGATGTCGGACAGACGGAAATGGGGATGTCGTTGTCGGCGCATTTGGACAGGTCCGAATCGGTGGCCTGCACCATGTGGACTATGAATCTCGGTTCCAGGGATATCACGAAATCGATGTCCTCCCTTATCCTCTCGCTGACATGAAGTGCCAGCATCTTGTTTTTTCTATGTACGTGATCGGCGATCGCTTCGATGTACCCGTGATCCATATCGGTAATGCTGGATATCCCGATACCGTCCGCGACCGAAAGGATGTCGTCGATCTCGTTGGCATCGTATTCTTTCGAAACAGGACGGCCGAGGATGACTGCTCTGTCGGAAACATCCCTGAGCATTTTGGCCCCCTTGACTCCGCCCTCCCTGAAATCGATGTATCTTGATACTCCGAAAGCATTCAGCCTGAACTCGTAATCCCTGATGTTCCTCTTTATCACGGAATCGTCGGTATCTCTCAGATACCTGTGCTTGAGACCGTTGGGAGGTGCGACCAATTCCTCCAGCTCATACTTTCTGTCAAGGACCAATCCGCAGTCCGCCACGTGGGTGTGCGTATCCACGAAACCGGGCAGCATGCATCCTTCGAAGTCAGCACCCTTCAGCTTCTCTCCGAACACCGATTCCCTGATGATCCCGAATTCCACTGTGAGATATCCGTCTTCGAACGCTTGGCCGTTCCAGATACGGCCCGAGAAAGTCCTTTCGTCACCCATGGATAATACAACTTATCAATCGTCAAAGATAAAGAATTATACCAATAACCAGATTTCTTGACGAGGTAATCAAATGCCGAAAGTAAATGCAGATGAATGTACTGGATGCGGAGCATGCGAGGACGCATGCCCCTCTGATGCTATCACCGTGGGAGATGTCGCAGTCATAGACCCCAACGTCTGTGTCGAGTGCCTCGCATGCGTGGACGAGTGCCCCACCGGTGCGATGAAGGAGTGATCCTTCCGAGCCGTGAAAGCACACAAATCCCTTACCCTCTTTTTCTTACGATTTTCAAACAGAATTTAGGAAATCCTATGATACTCAAGGTTAAATAGGACACATCCGATTATCTGCCGAGGTTTACAAATGCCTACAATCAAAGAGAGCGAATGTGTCGGATGCGGAGCATGCGCAGACGTCTGCCCCCAGAACGCAATCACTGTTGATGACTTCGCAGTCATTGACAAGGACAAATGCGTTGAGTGCGGTGCATGTGTCGACGAGTGCCCTTCCAGCGCAATCGAAGAGTGAACTCGTTTCGCAAGAGACAACAAACCTCTTATCCTTACCTAAGGATCGTTTTTCTGTGATTCATCGAAGTAAAAGAGTCACTTATTCTTCGACTTCTTTTCCTTCTTCGGTTCCTTCTTATCCTTGTCCTTACGTTTGTTCTTGATCCATTCCCAAATGCGCTGCAGGATCGCGAACAGTATCAGGGTGGCGACAGGCATGATGGAACCGTAGATGTTGCCTAAGAGCCAGTATGCGAAAATAAGACCGAGGACACCGATCACCCCGTAATTCCTGAGGATCGCTCCTCCGCCGAAAAGGAGGGAGAAAATAATGGTCACCAGGAACAGCAGGACGGAGATGATCATCGATGATGAGATGATACCGATGCCTCTGTCCCCGACATAATCCTCGATGATCGGCTGGATATAGTTGGTCGTGATGACAGGGACGACGATCACCAGGATGAGGGTGAAGAGAATCCCTCCGATGAACGCCTTGATCATCTCCTTCATGATTCGGTGATTATCGGTTCAATATACAATCTCTTGCATAGAACAATCGGAAAAATGGATGATCGGGGCAGAGCGTATGCTCATGCCCAGTAGGGTTTCTTGACGAACTTGTAGGCGCTCAGTACGGCAGTACCTGCCTCTCCGCATCCGGTGATGATCTGCTTGTACTTTCCGGGGTAGTCCACAACATCGCCGCAGGCGAATATCCCGTGCCTGGATGTGCTCATGTCGAATCCCACCTTTACAAGTCCTGAATCGGTGAGCTCGATGTTCCATTTCTTCAGATCGTCGAGATCTGACGAGATACCGATATTGATGACGACGAGGTCAGCGGGGATATCGAACGTCTCCTCTCCCTGTTTGAGCGTGACTGATGTGACATGATCCTTACCGTTGACGGATTTCAGCTCGGCGGCCATGATTGCCTTCACGCGGCTGTTCTTCAGGTCGGAGACGTTGCTCTCATCGGCTCTGAATTCGGCCCTCCTGTGAACTATCGTGGTATCAGCGACGGTGCCTGCGATCATCGCCATCTCTATGGCGCTGTTTCCGCCTCCGAACACGACAATTTTCTTTCCGACGATCTCCTCCTTCAGGGGCATGATGTACGAAAGACCCTTGCCCTCCATCTCGTCCTCGCCCTCGCATCCCATCCTTCTGGGCTTGAACATGCCCATTCCGATGGCGATGATGACGGACATCGTCGTGTATTCCGCCTTGTCGGTCTTGACGATGATCTCCTCATCGCCGTCGATGACGTCCATGACCTTCTCCTTCTCGTGGATCTCGCACTCCATGGATTCGGCCTGTGCATACAGCTTGTCGGAGAGCTTCCTTGCCTGTATGGTCTCGAATCCGGGATAGTTATGGATACCCTTCTCGGGATAGAGACTGACCAGCTGTCCTCCGACGACCCCTGCATCCAAGACGAGAGTCTTCATCATCTTGGTCCTTGCGTAAATTCCGGCCGTAAGTCCTGCGGGGCCTGCTCCTATCACTATGAGATCGTAGGTCATGTGATGACCGATATGTAATTATCTATATAAAAATGAGGCATTTATTTCGATATCAATTGTTAAAAATGCTGAATTCATTGTATTTGACAGAAATTCTACGAATTTCGAAATTATTAATCGAATTATGTTCGAAAATCTCATATTGACCGCATACAACAGCCTGCGATAACCCAAGTTTTAACATTTGAACGTGTTACGGAGCATCATGGAAGGCATTGAGACCGAGCAATTCATCCAGACGATGAAGCAGGAATACGCCAATCTGAAACTGGTGATGGAGAAAGAGCCCCTCATTGACAAGGCGCTGATCCTGCTGAGCATGGCCACGGCAGTCAAATGCATGGACTGGACCGAACCGGAGAAGATACTCAATGCCTGCAAGGATTCCGTCAAAAGCGTCACCGAATACGCTTCCCAGATGATCGACCAGTGGGCCCCCGAGGGAAGATTCGTTTTCTACGGCAATGTGGAGATAGACCAGAACGAGTGGAACAGCATGTTCATGGAGGCCCAGAACATCGCCGAGGAACTGCTTCAGGCGCACATGGAGAAATACGGGACCGATACCGACGAGGCCATAATGCACGCCTACAACGAGACGATATTCTGTCTTACATACATGATCTCAGCAGGATGTGCCAGATGTCTGAAACCTGCCGATGCCGTTGAGTTCGTTCAGAAGAATCTGGATTTCATCTTCGACTTCATCAAGAACAGCTGCAACCGCATCGAACAGTGATCCTCCGGGAACGTCGCTTCCGATCCAGAAAAACATATTGCCGCTTTCCTTTTCATGATATCTGCCAAAAAAGACAAGGTGTCGACCGCTCACCTATAAGTACCCATTCAGCACTTTTTATTGGTATGGACAACGAGGAGTATGATGAGACCCTTTCGCTGTTAGTGAAAAATCTCACCAAGAGCTACGGTTCGTTCACCGCTGTCGACAATCTTTCCATGAAAGTGAAGAAGGGGGAGTTCATGGGACTGCTCGGCCCCAACGGTGCCGGCAAGAGCACAACCCTGAAGGCCATCACCGGCCTGCTCACTCCGACTTCGGGAGAGATATACGTCAACGGGACGGACGCGAGAAAGCACAGATCCGCCATGAGACACGTCGGGTGCGTCATCGAGACGCCCGAATCGTATCACGATTTCACACCCACGGAGATGATGCTCTATGTGGGCCACATCCACGGTCTGTCGAACAAGGAGATAAAGATACGCGCCAGAGATGTCCTGGAAGAGGTGCGTATGTGGTCCTGGCGCGACAAGAATGTGGGGTCATTCTCCAAAGGTATGAGGCAGAGGGTGGCGCTGGCCGCGGCCATGCTCCCCAACCCCGACCTGATCATCCTGGACGAACCGACCTCCGGTCTGGATCCCAGAGGTATGATCGAGATCAGAAGGACGCTGAACGAACTCAAGAACCGCGGGATGTCACTGCTCATCAGCACGCACATCCTGAAGGAGGTCTCGGAGATGTGCACGTCCATGACCATGATCAACCACGGGAAGACCGTGATCAGCGGAGATGTGAACACCCTGGTCCACAACCTGGCCAAGGATGAGAACGCTGTCAACATCGAGCTAAGGATGCTCGGCGAATTGACGCCGACATTCATCTCGGACATCACCGCCATGACCGGTGTCGCCAACCTCGAGAGGACCGGCGAACACTCCGTCAAGTTCGGGTTCACTGGAACCGACGAACAGCAGGCGGACATCGTCGATCTCGTCTATGCGCACAAGCTCAGGCTCCTGTGTATGAACGAGAGCGGTGCAGACCTCGAATCCCTGTACATGAAGCTCACCGAGGAATCGGAGGTGAACGTGAGATGAGCAGGAAGGAGAAGAAGGCCAAGAAGGTCAAGACCGAGAACATCGTGGACAACTACGATGAATCCTCGCGTGTCATCACCGACAGCGAGGCTCACAGGGATGTCGTGTACGAACTGCCTTCGTACCCGAGACAGATCAAGGAATGCTTCATGATCCAGATGAAGCGCTACACCAAACAGAAGGTCATGTGGTTCGCCATCATACTGCTGCTGATGATACCGGTCATCTTCTACGTGTTCAAGAGCGTAGACACCCTGAAGACAATGCTCCCCGTCAGCGACGTGACGAACATCTACATCGCTACCCTGCTCTCATTCATGCCCCTGATCGTTCCCCTTCTGGCAGCCATAGCATGCGGTTCGATGCTCTCCCAGGAGTTCAACGAGCGCACCGTGTACCTCTCCCTGCCGCTGCCCATGCCGCGTTCGGCATTCTACTACGGCAAGTTCCTGGCGGGATTGGTCCTAGTTGAGGGAGTCGTTACCGCCGCGTACGGCATCACGATGATACTCGCGATGACGGTGACCGAGAAGACGTACACCTCCGAGATATTCGGTTCGATGCTCGTCATGATGGCCTACACGTTCTTCTGCTGCGCTCTGACCTACGTTCTGAGTACTAAGCTGAAGAGGGGGTCCACCATCCTGCCGTTCATCCTCCTGGCGGTCGTCCTGCCCGTAGTGGCCATCGCGATAGCTGAGTTGGCCACCGGCGATTGGGTCGCCCCCGTGACATCGTACATACCGTCATTCTCGCCCGAGATGTCCATCTACGCCCTGGGCGATGCGACGCCGTTCTCGCTGTACGGCATATTCTGTATGATGGGTCAGTTCAAGGCCGTTCCCGGAAAGGACACCCTGGTCATGATGCTGATCTCCCTGCTCTTCGGATTCATCATGCTGATGGCCGGCAGCAAGGTAATCAAAAGGAGGGATATGTGATGAGAAGGATGATTTCACTGCTCGCTGTAACGGTCATGGTGCTCGCATCTCTGGCCTTCATCATCCCAGACGATTCGGAAGCCACGGCGACCGATCCGGTCACCGTCCATCCAGCCCCTGAAAACAGGATGCCTTGGGTATCCTCCATTGCCGTCCCGTACTACAGCGAACTGAACCTGTACTTCACCGAGAACCCGCACGACGAACTCATCAGATTCGCTAACGGAGAGATCACCCTGGATGAACTGAAGACCAAATGCGGTTATTCCGATTCCCCACCGACAGGGCCCTATTACGATGTGCAATCCTGGGGCGGCGGCAGCATAACCTCCCGCTATATCTACAACAGGGATGTCTGCATCATCGGTCCGATGGAACTCTACTTCGCAGAGGACCCTTATGACGAGGTCGCCAAGTACGTCTCGAAACAGATCACCCTGGATGAACTGAAGACCAAATGCGGATACTCCGAGACGCCGAGCAACTACAGTGTCAGATACCACGAGAACAACAGTTCCGTCTCCGTGAACGGACCTTATGATAACCGCTCGATACAGGTCGGTCTGGAATATTCCAGTATCAACACCATGTACTTCCAGAGTGACCCGTATGAGGAAGTGGTGAAGTTCGTCAACAAGGAGATCACAGAGGAAGTACTGAAGACCAAATGCGGATACTCTGACACCCAGACATATGACAGGACATGGTATGTCGTCTCCTGGCAGAGTTGGAACGGCAAATTCACATGCAGTTACTCGACGTACGAATACATCGACTCCGGCCTAACGGCCCTCCAGGGTCAGGCGTACTTCACCGAGAACCCCTACGATGTGGTTGTCAGTTACATCAACGGCGACATCGACCTGACTGAACTGAAGGCCAGCTGCGGATATACCAAGCCGAACAACCGTATCAGCGGCAACAGTTACTACGCTGTATCCATATCCGGAAGCTACGATAGGTATGACTCGATAACTCCTTATGTGAGGTACATAAACGTCCAGCCCAACTACATCTTCCTTCAGAAAGGTGAATATCATCTGAATATCGTGGATACGGATCTCACCCGTATACGCGTGAACGGACTGAACGAGAATAGCAGATACGACCCCATCGTAATCGAGAACAGGATCGGTGCCTCCGATCTGACGGTCTCATCGAACGATGCCATCTGGTTTACGGATGATTACAGCGGCGGCGGAGAATCGTCCCTGGAGAACACCTGGAGGGAGAAGGATATAACATACACGCTGGATCCCGCACCCGAACAGGGACAGACCGTCACGACCTTCGAGAACACTGTCAAGGTCCTGCCCGACAAGGAATGGATCAAGATGACCACCAACGATTACGTGACAGGCACCTACACCATACAGGAAAGATACGTCATGTTCGTATCCGGAAGCGATGAGGAGAAGGAATTCGTCGCGGACATCATCGACAAAGGACTCATCGACGCTTCGGGATACGGAAAAAACACCGTGAAAGTCAACGGAGAAAAGCTCGTGTTCTACTCCTGTCGCGAATCGTCCAGCTGGGTACCCAACAACGTCTGGCTGTTAGACGATACCGACCTTACGAAGAGGGAAAGCGTATCGTTCGAAGTAAAATCGGAGAAGATGGCCCTGTCCGATGTCAAGCCCTATAAGTTCTATGCCAACTACGACTTCTCCATCGCCGTGAAATACGACACGTCGAAGGTGAAGGCGGTGGTGATGATGTTCCCCACAATATACGGCAGCACGAACTATTCGGTTCTGGAATCTGGCAGGCTGTACGAATTCCACCAGGTATCTGCCGCGGAATACGAACTGTACGCCATACCCGTAACGACATCGACGGCCACCCTGACCCCCGTGGACCTGCAGATCCATACGGAGAACGTCGCCACCTCGGACGAAAACGGCATGATATTCGCTGCGGTAGCGATCGTGCTGTGCGCCATGGCCTTCAGTATCCTGTTCATCTCGGGACGCCGCCCGAAGTGGGGCGAACTCGCGGGACTGCCATCGGGGGGTGCCGCGATCGTCCATAACGATGTCCAGGATATCGCAGCGGAACCGGAGATACCTCAGGAAGAACCTGCCGAGGGACCGCCGAAGGACGAATGACGGGGTGGCCTGCCGCCCCCCTTCAAACCTCTTACCTTTCTTTTCCCATCAGCGAATCCAGCAATGCCTCGCACGCCTCAGTAATGTCGTCGAACGTCCTTTCGAAATCACCCGTATACCACGGATCGGCGACATCCCTGTCCCTCCCGCAGTGCTCCATCATCATTGATACTTTCTTATCAGCATCGCCGTTGACGAATCTCCTCATGTTGTAGAGATTGTTGGAATCCATGGCGATTATCATATCGAACTTCTGATAATCGGCAGAGGTCATCTGTCTCGCTCTTCTTCTTTCGAAAGGTATCCCGTGATTCTGCAGGCATCTCTTCGCCGGAGGATAGATGTCATTGCCTAATTCCTCGGTGCTGGTCGCACAGGATTCTATGTAGAAATCATCGGAGAGGCCTCTCTTCGAGACCAGGTCCTTCATGATGAACTCGGCCATCGGGCTCCTGCAGATGTTCCCGTGACATACGAACAGTATCCTCATCGCTTTCTCAAGAGGAAATGCGTTATATGTTGTTATTGGATACAACGGTCAGCGGTAAACATGTCGGGATACTTTCTCCAAGGGATACTCTCCTACACCGGTGTCGGCGGATCCGTCGATCTGAAGAGCGCATACACATTCTTCTCCAGGAGCGGCGACGCTCTTTCGAAGACGTTCGCAGCATACATGCAGTTCGTTGGAAAGGGAACGCCGAAGGACAAGAAGAAGGGTGCTGTGCTCTTCACCAGATACAAGAAGGTGATGATGGCCACACCCGATCCCTACGGGGACTGGCTGATCGGCATGATGTATCTCGAAGGCATCGACGTCCCCAAGGATGATGCCAAAGCAGCAGAACAGTTCCAGATATCCGCAGACAAGAACAATTCGCTCGGATTGTACCACCTCGGACTGGTGTACAAGGAAGGCAGAGGCGTGGAGAAGGATGCCGCGAAGGCGTACGATTACGTTTCTAAAGCAGCGGACCAGAACCTGATGGAAGCGATCTACGAACAGGCCATGATGCTCGAATCCGGAAATGGCGTGGAGAAGGACAAGACCAAGGCCATCGAGTTGACAATGAAGGCCGCCAGCGGAAATCTCCCTGAGGCACAGTTCGACCTTGCATGGAAGTGCATCTTCGGCAACGATGTCCAACAGGATATCGAGACAGGCATCAAGTGGATGGAGAAAGCCGCGGAGAACGGACACATGTTCGCTCAGTTCAACCTCGGAGAGTTCTACGGCGGCGGAAATTACGTCCAAAAAGATGTCAGCAAAGCTCTGAAGTGGATGATCTCAGCCGGAGAACAGGGATGTCTCGAAGCTCAGATCGACCTCGCGGAGATGTACCTCTACGAGAACGAGGATGTGAAGAGGGATCCCGAGAAGGCGTTCTACTGGATGGACAGGGCCGCCAAACAGGGCGATCACGATTCGATAACAACGGTCGGAAGGATGTACAGCCTGGGAGAAGGCGTCAAGCAGAACCCCGATAAGGCAAAGGAGATCCTTGTCAAACAGGCGGATAAGAACGACGAGTTAGCGGAGTTCTATCTCGGAGAGATGTACGACCAGGGCCTCGGCATCAGGAAGGATCCCGAAGAGGCCAAGAAGTGGTACAAGAGGGCCGCCGACCACGGACACGCCGAGGCAAAGATAAGATACGCCATACTGACGACAAAGGGATGATCATGAGATACTCCACGATATGTCTCGTAGCCGCCATCATCTGTTTCGTCGCGGGTGCAGGAATCTTCATGCTGGCACTGTTCGCGAGGATGTTCGATCCGAAGCCTGCCGGGGCCATTGGTCTCGTACTGATCTTTGCTTTCCTCTTCCTTTCCATGGCGACCATAGCGTTCAGGAACAAGGAAAGGGCGGAAGAGGAGAAAAAGTAAAGGCAGAAGGGGGCGGAAATGGGATGTGGGATAAATCCCTCCTGCCATGGGGTGAAAAAGGGTAGTTCGTAGGGAACTCACTCTTCCTAATTGTAAGACCTCCCGCAGGGTATATAAAGCAACCAGGGGGGAGGTCTCCGAAAATACCGATTCTTGATCGGCCAGACATTCCGACGGCAATCACTCGGTGTCATCCTTTGCCACCCTTTTCTTAATATAAGTAGCGGACTATGGGGCATACCATAAGAGGAGTCCAAATGACCGGAATCGGAGACTGCAAGAAGACCATCGAGACAGCTGAGGGCAAGATTTCATACTACAGCCTGAAGGAATTGGAGAACAAGGGCATCATCAAGGACCTGAAGAAGATGCCGTATTCGATCAAGGTGCTCGTGGAATCCCTGCTCAGGCAGAAGGACGGC